>ERZ808246.2045-NODE-2045-length-13245-cov-7.988704_pt1 | contig 13245 bp, 14 predicted proteins | sample MGYA00521083_ERZ808246 | MGnify/ENA primary metagenome ERZ808246 (study PRJEB31516, sample SAMN03275577) | gut metagenome | biome: mammalia-associated habitat; material: feces | host: Papio cynocephalus | place: Kenya | collected 2012-07-07 ...
GGCTGGCGCACACTGGTGCTCTCCAGCCACACGGAGTTCGAGCGCTGCTTCGGCCGTCCGGCGGACAAAAAGCGCAAGCTCTATAACGGTATGATCAAGTGCGACGTGTTCATGTACGGAAGCAACGTCTGACGGAATCTTTTTCGCCCGGCCTTAATAAATCCCCGACATATGACTTTATTTTCAATTTGTTCACTTTCTTTTGCAGAAACGTGATAGAATTACTCCTATACTTTCAAAATAAATTCGACTTAATTCCCATATGTTGATGAGGAGGAACGCCTCGATGAAGCATATTTTTATCATCAATCCCACGGCGGGCAAGACCGACAGCCGGCAGAAGATCTACGATATGGCGGAGTCGCTGCGGCAGAAGCACGGGCTGGACGTGCAGTGCATCCTGACGAAAAAGCAGGGCCACGCCACGGAGCTGGCGAAAAAGCTCTGCGAGACGGGCGAGGCGCTGCGGTTTTACGCCTGCGGCGGCGACGGGACCGTCAATGAGGTGGCCAACGGCATCATCGGCTATGACAACGCCGCCATGACCGTGATCCCCGTGGGTACCGGCAACGATTTCCTCAAGAACTTCGGCGATGATATGGAGAAGTTCCGGGACGCCGAAAACCTGTGGGACGGCCCGCAGTTCCCCATGGACGCTATTGATGTCAACGGCCGCGTGGCGCTGACCATCGCCTGCTCCGGCATCGACGCGCGGGTGGCCCGGGACGTACATAAATACAGCGAGAGCCCGCTGCTGGACGGCAAGGGCAGCTATATCTACTCTCTGGCGGTGAATTTCCTGTTCAAGGGCATCGGCACCCACTGGACCATCACTCTGGACGATGTGACCACGGAGGGCGACTGGTCGCTGGTGTCTGTGTGCAACGGCCGGTACTACGGCGGCGGCTTTATGCCCGTGGCCGAGGCCCGGATGGATGACGGTGTGCTGAATACCCTGGTGGTCAGAGAGGTCAACCGCCGCACGTTCCTGAAATTCGTGGGGCCGTATTCCAGGGGCGAGTATGCCAAGTTCCCGGAATACGCGCACTGTTCCTGTCCCAAGGTGGTACATATCCACTCGGAGAAGCCGGATATCGTCACCTGCCTGGACGGCGAGAGCGTGGTCAACAGCGACGTGACCATTAAGCTGCACGACAAAAAGCTGAACTTCTTCGGCCCGGAGGGCTGCTCCTGCAACCGGACGGCCCGCGGCTGAGAACAGCGCTTGAACATTTTGTGAATTTTTCAAAATTTCTCCGTTTCCCCCTTGCAAATCCCGTATAGTGTGGTATGATAATCAGCGTTAGCACTCAGGAGTTTTGAGTGCTAACGCTGAAGCTGTTTTATCAAAAATAGAAATACAAGGAGGAACCAACTATGAAGCTGACACCGCTTGCTGACCGCGTGGTGCTGAAGATGACCGAGCCGGAGGAGACCACCAAGGGCGGCATTATCCTGACCGGCTCCGCCAAGGAGAAGCCCTCTGTGGCAGAGGTCATTTCCGTGGGTCCCGGCGGCACCGTGGACGGGAAGACCGTGGTCATGTCCGTGAAGGCCGGCGACAAGGTCATCACCGACAAATACGCCGGCACCAAGGTGACGCTGGAGGACGTGGAGTATATCATCGTCAAGCAGAGCGACATTTTGGCCATCGTGGAGTGATGTGCTTTGCCGCGTACACGCCGCGGCAAAAATATTCTGATCATGCGTGTTCCCTTGTAAATCATTCTCAATTTTGGAGGCATTAGATATGGCAAAGATCATCAAGCGCGGCGACGAAGCCCGCAAGGCGCTGGAAGCCGGCGTCAATCAGCTGGCCGATACCGTAAAGGTCACCCTGGGCCCCAAGGGCCGCAACGTGGTGCTGGATAAGAAGTTCGGCACGCCCCTCATCACCAACGACGGTGTTTCCATCGCCAAGGAGATCGAGCTGGACGATCCGTTCGAGAACATGGGCGCGCAGCTGGTGCGCGAGGTGTCCACCAAGACCAATGACGTGGCCGGCGACGGCACCACCACCGCCACCCTGCTGGCACAGGCCATGATCCGTGAGGGCCTGCGCAACCTGGCTGCCGGCGCCAACCCCATCGTGATGAAGAAGGGCATGGCCAAGGCCGTGGAGGCCGCTGTCGGCGCCATCAAGGAGCAGAGCCAGAAGGTCAATGGCACCGCCGATATCGCCCGCGTGGGCACGGTGTCCTCCGGCGACGAGACCATCGGCAAGCTGATCGCCGAGGCCATGGAGAAGGTCAGCGCCGACGGTGTGATCACCATCGAGGAGTCCAAGACCGCCGAGACGTACAGCGAGGTCGTGGAGGGCATGATGTTCGACCGCGGCTACATCACCCCCTATATGGCCACCGATATGGAGAAGATGGAGGCCGTCGTGGACGATCCCTACATCCTCATCACCGACAAGAAGATCTCCGTGATCTCTGACATCCTGCCCCTGCTGGAGCAGATGCTGCAAAGCGGCAAGAAGCTGTTTATCATCGCCGAGGACGTGGAGGGCGAGGCCCTGTCCACCCTGCTGGTGAACCGCCTGAAGGGCGTGCTGAACGTGGTGTGCGTCAAGGCCCCCGGCTTCGGCGACCGCCGCAAGGAGATGCTGCAGGATATCGCCATTCTGACCGGCGGCCAGGTCATCAGCGAGGAGCTGGGCCTGACGCTGAAGGACGCCACGGTTGATATGCTGGGCCGTGCCCGTCAGATCAAGGTGACCAAGGAGAACACCATCATCGTGGACGGTATGGGCGACCAGCAGGCCATCAAGGACCGCGTGGCCCAGATCCGCGCGCAGATCGGCGTGACCACCAGCGAGTACGACAAGGAGAAGCTGCAGGAGCGCCTGGCCAAGCTGGCCGGCGGCGTGGCGGTCATCAAGGTCGGCGCGGCCACCGAGACCGAGATGAAGGAGAAGAAGCTGCGTATCGAGGACGCCCTGAACGCCACCAAGGCCGCTGTGGAAGAGGGCATCGTGGCCGGCGGCGGCACCATCTATGTGAACGTGATCCCCGCTGTTACCGCGCTGCTGAACAGCACCGAGGGCGACGAGCGTGTGGGCGTGTCCCTGGTAGCCAAGGCCCTGGAGGCCCCCATCCGCCAGATCGCGGCCAACGCCGGCATCGACGGCTCCGTGGTGCTGGAGAAGGTGCGCTCCGCCGGCAAGAACGGCTACGGCTTCGACGCTTATAAGGAGGAGTACTGCGATATGATCGCCAGCGGCATCGTGGATCCCGCCAAGGTCACCCGCAGCGCCCTGGAGAATGCCGCCAGTGTGTCCGGCATGGTGCTGACCACCGAATCCCTGGTGGCCGACAAGCCCCAGCCCCCCGCACCGGCAGCCCCCGCACCCGACATGGGCGGCATGGGGATGTATTAATGATCATCGAGCGAAAACCGCTTCGCTGGGTTTTCACTCGAACAGGCTGCGGTCTGCTGCAGCGCACGAAATGCCGCCTTCGGGCGGCATTTCGCACGTTTGCAGACCGAGAAGTATTTTCGACGACGTACACGCCGCCGCCGAAAATAGATTTAGGTTTATTTGCGCCTGCGGGCGCAAACTCTGCGAGGCTGCATACCGCGGTGTGCCAGTTTTTCCTCTGATTTGCAAAAAAGCTGTTGACAAAGGGCGCTGAAATATGGTATAGTAACTCGTGCCTGTCGAGGATGACATGGCGGCGTAGCTCAGTTGGCTAGAGCATGCGGTTCATACCCGCAGTGTCACCGGTTCAAATCCAGTCGCCGCTACCACACCGGAGAGATGCGCCAGCATCTCTCCGGTATACCCCTCAAAAGACGGCCCGTTGGTCAAGAGGTTAAGACACGGCCCTTTCACGGCTGTAACATGGGTTCGATTCCCGTACGGGTCACCATGTCGGCACCCCGAGGGTCGCCGACAATTCGGAGGCTTAGCTCAGCTGGTTAGAGCGCCTGCTTCACACGCAGGAGGTCACTGGTTCGAGTCCAGCAGTCTCCACCAAAAAGTTCCTGATTTCGTCAGAAATCAGGAACTTTTTTGCGTTTATGATCTCAAATCGTGACGCGGTATTTTGCGCTTTTTTGCTTGCCCCAAACGCTGACCCAAACGCCGAAAGCACGGGAGAGGATCGGATAGCATTATCCGCCCCTCTCCCGTTATTTTTAAGGATAAACGCAAACTCAACTCAATACGATGGCGTTAACGGCCTCCACCAGCGCCAGCAGCAGGTCAGCCATGGAGCTGCCGATGTAAGCGGTGTCCGTCAGAGCGATGCTGGCGGTGTCGCTGCTGCCGTCCCGGTAGTAGATCAGCCCGTAGTCCGACAGAGTGCCGAAATCCTCCGCCTGTGCGGAGACAACGGGCAGGACGGCGTCCAGTGTGTAAATTCCGATAAACAGTGCGTATCTCCACTTCGTCATCCACGGCAGCATAGTAATCCAGAATGGCGTCTATCTTTGCTGTGTGGCCCTTGCAGGTGTTTTCTGACAGGCATTCATAGAGCAGGTTTTGACGGGATACAGACATTCCGGCGGCCCCCTATCACTTGTCTTGAATTTTAATACTGCAATAAAGGAAACAGATTATTTTTGCCCTTTCTCTGCAAAATCTTCAATCTGTCGAACTAATTCGCTGGGCCGCATTTTTAAGGCCACAGCTATTTTGCAGATGGTTGTAAAATTTGCCTGCTTTGTTCCGTTTTCAATCATAGTCAAATGCGTCCGCGCAATACCGGCCAGTCCGCTTAAAACTTCTTGTGATAGTCCCTTTGATTTACGGATGCTTTTGATGGTAGTTCCTATAACCTTATCGTCAAACAACAGACGCCTCACCTCTCTTTAAGCAAATTGTATGCGAAAAGAGACATTTTTTCGTCTACGATAGTAGACATATTGAAAAAATTTGGTATAATGGTGTAAACGGTTGTTTTGAAGATTATTCCTTTAGAATAACCCGAATAAAAAGGAGGAAGACAATTACTATGAAAAGCAAGACCACGGCCTTGATCTTGTCTATTTTGGTGGGCGGTCTTGGCATCGACCGGTTCTACTTGAGGTATACCGGAATAGGCGTACTCAAGCTTCTTACCGGCGGGTGCTTCGGCATACTTTACATTATCGACATTGTCAATATTGCCACTGGAAACCTGTGCCCAGCAGATGGTTCGCCATACGAGGATGATAAAAAGGCCGCCGCACCACAATCATCTCTGGCCGCAAACGCAGCTGACGAACTAAAAAAATACAAGAATTTATTGGATGAGGGCGTCATTACAGAGGAAGAATTTCAGTCCAAAAAGGAACAATTGCTGAACTTATTGTAAGGAGGGTTTAAGTCGTGAGAAAAACTACTCATAGTAAGATCTTGTCATTGGTCTCCGGAGTTGCATTTGCGCTGTGCGGTATTATGATCATGATCGGTGATATCCAGCAATATCTCAGATGGGGGCCTGGTACAAGCAATCTTGTGATAAAGGCACTCATTCTCATTGGTTTGGGCGCTGCACTCTTTCTGAAAAATCAAAAGGCCGTTTTTTGCATGGCCGCTGCAAATGCTCTGTATATACTCGTTAGATCTCATCTTAGTTTGTATTCTGTATTTGGTTTGCTTGCCTATATATCTTTGGCACTGCTTGTCGTATTCTCGCTGCGCCCAGGAAACACCATAAAATATATCTGGTTTCTTCCGATCATCCCTGCTGTATTAAACTTTTTCCTAGATGCATTAAATTATGGATATTTTGATAATTACGAGTATTTCTCCATAGTTTGGCCGGCAATTTTACGGCAAATTATAGAACTTTTTGCAATAATTTCTGCCAGCGCCTGGTTCAAAAGCCTTTACGCAGAGCGTTCACCGTGCCAAGTTTCCGAGAATGCTCATGCTACGGAAATCGGAGATGCGGATAAGTTAAGAACGTACAAGTCTCTGTTGGACTGCGGCGCTATTACCGAGGAAGAGTTTCAGGCGAAAAAAGCGGAATTACTTAAATAATCGGAGGTTCTTTATGAACGACTGCCTTACTTGTAATCACCAATGGATTTGGTCTGATATCCATGAGTTCTATTGCCCAAAGTGTCATGCGAAAAAGTCAATGCGAGATAACGGCATATGGATTTACCATGATGCTTTTGGCGACCGCTTTACTTGCATGGAGCCGCCTACTCCAGAGGAAATGCAGCGTCTCGAAGAAGAAATACAAACAACTCATAATAAACGCTGAAAAATACGAAGCGGGGAGCGTATGCTCCCCGCTTCAGGTTAGACAATTAACAGAGAATATAAAAAATAATGACTGTTAATTGTCCGCTTTAGTTCTCCGCCAAAAGAGAAAGATACTTATAGGCGGTTGTCCGGCTGATATTACATACCCGCGACAACTCACTGACATTCAACTTGCCGTTTCGATAGGCGGTATCGTACTCTTTGATTACAGCGTGGCCATTTCGGGGTCACCGCGGTGTCTGACCCAAACGCTGACCCAAACGCCGAAAGCACGGGAGAGGTGCGGATAGTATCATCCGCCCCTCTCCCGTTATTTTTAAGGATAAACGCAAACTCAACTCAATACGATGGCGTTGACGGCTTCCACCAGCGCCATGACGCTGCTGCGGTCGACGTAGGCCGTGGGTGTGCCGTCCACCGTGGCCAGGCAGAAGCTGCCGTCATAGCGGTACAGCACGAGCTCCACCGTGGGGAAGCTCTCGCTGTCCAGATGGACGGTGAGACGCAGTTCCTCCTTGCCGTCGGGCTGTTTCGTGGTAAAGGTGTCGGCGGTCAGGCCGGTGAGGGCGCTCTGGAAGTCGGAAATGCTCAGCTTTTCCTCGCCGTAGTACCAGACGTGCTCGTCATCCTCGGTCTGGACAGTGAAGGTGTAGTCCTCACCGTCCAGCGTCACGTCCACCTGTGTGATGTCCGTGAACGCCGCCCACAGCAGCTCCTGATGCCGCAGGTCGTCCTTGCTGCACGCCATCAGCTCCAGATACTCGCTGCCGGTGATCTGGTATACGATGGCGGAGTCGCCCACCCGTGCATAGGCGGTGATGCTGTCCGGGTCGTCCTCGTCCGGCTCCTCCTCCCGCTGCTCCGGGTCGCGGCTGACCGTCAGGGTAAAGGTCCTGGCCGTCTCCGCGCCCTCGCTGTCCGTCTCCGTGTAGTTGACGGTGACGGTCAGCTCCGGGTCGTTGAGACCATAGGCGTCCAGATAGGCGTCGTCGGCGGAATAGGTGGCAAAGTCGGTGAGCTCCAGATATTCCAGCGTGTACAGATAGCTGCTGACGCGGCTGGTATCCAGTGCCAGCGTGCTGCCGTTCAGGGTGGTGAAATACACGTCGTCCTCGTCGTAGCTCTTGCCGCTGTCGGCCTCGTAGGCCGCGGCGTAGCTGATGTCGCCGGAGAAGCGCAGGGAGGTCACATTCTCAAAATACGGCACCTCATCGTTCTGTATCAGCCCCGCCAGCAGGACGTTGTAGCTGTCCAGCGGGTCAACGGCGGCCAGATACACGCTGCCGTCACCGGTGGAGACATACCGCTGGGAATCCATTTGGCTCTCGTCGCCCACCAGCACGTCGTATTCTCCGTCTGCCGTCTCCAGGTGGATGGAGGCGGTGGGATCGTCCAGCCCGTACTGACTCAGGTCGGTGACATCGTCGATGGTGAAGTCCGTGCGGAAGTCGCTGAACACCGCCAGCAGCGAGGCGATGACGGACTGGTCAACGGGAAACGCCTCGTCCGTGTCGTATATCCACGTGCCGTCCTCGTCCTTGTGGAAGGCGAAGCTGTTGTCGGCGTACTCCCAGGACAGGGCGGTGACGCTGTCCGCGTCCACGGACAGTGCGGTGATGCCTTCGCTGCGCACCTGTTCCTGCTTTTTCTCCGTGGTGCTGACAATGACCGCCGCGGCACACACCACCGCCAGCACCGCCAGCAGCACGCACAGCTTTTTAGTTCTGCTCATGGCGCTTCGACCTCCTTTTCACCACCGCGTACACGCCCGCCGCGGCGAACGCCAGCGGGATGATGCCGATCATCACCATTTTGATGGTGGATGCCTGGGACTCGCTGATGGTCAGATAGTTGTAGCTCAGGGATTTGCTGCGGATGGACAGGCTCTCCTGTTCGCCGATCAGGGCGGACAGGGCGTTCATCACCAGATCCAGATTGCCGCCGGAGGACATGGAGTTATAGGCGTCCTCCACCAGCAGCGACGAGGCGAACCAGATCATCTCACCGCTGCCGTCGGTGATCTCCACCGCCAGCGCGAAGGGGCCGTCCGTGTCGCCGTCCTCCTTGTCCGCGGTGGTCATGGCGTAGCCCGCCGCCTTGCTGAAGGCGGTGTCCGAGGTGGTCAGCAGCGTCGTCACGTCAGAGGCGCTGTCGCTGACCGTCAGCCCCTGGGAGATAGGCATCACGGCGTTGTACCCCTCGGTGATAAGGGAATCGGTCACGTCGCTGCTTGCCATGTCGGGCATCAGGATGTAGGGGTAGCCGAAGGTGTAGTACTGGCTGTCACTCTCCACCACGATGCCGTCCACTGCGGTGACGCCGCGGCTCTCCAGCAGACTGTACAGGTTGGTCAGCGTGCCGTCCTGCGTGGGCCCGGCCAGCACCAGCAGCTTGCCGCCGCCGGAGACATAGTCCGCCAGCAGCGTGACCTCCTCCTCGGCGATGTCGCTCTCCGGCGCGTAGATGAGCACGCAGTCCGCGTCCTCCGGCACGCCGTTCTCCGTCAGCAGGGAGAAGTCCGTGACCTCGATGTTGTCTCGGGTCAGCTGGCCGGAGAACACCTCGCTGAGGTCGGCCTCGCCGTGACCGGTGAGCCGGTAGACCTGGGGCAGCTCCTCCCGGGTCACATAGTCGATGGCGGAGGAGATCTGCCCCTCGCCGTCGAAGGAATAGGACGCGGAATAGGTGGCGTAGTCCACCTCCTGCTGGTAGATGTCGTCGTAGGCGATATAGCGGCTCCTGTCGCCGCACGCCACCACAAGGCTGTTGTTGGCCACCGTTTCATCGGTGTACTGGGCGGCAAAGGTGGGGTACACGTCCGGGTTCTTCACCTCCACGGTGATGTGGTCGGACAGACTCTCGTACTTGCCCAGCAGGTTCTCGATAACGCTGTCCTCCTGCCCTGCCTGCACGATCCAGTAGATGGTCACATCGTCCGCCAGGCCGGACAGCACCGCCTTGGTGCTGCTGGTGACGGAGTACAGCTTGGCGGCGGAGATGTCGTATCGGGTGGCCGATGTGGGCAGCAGCCCCGCCAGCACGTTCACCGCCACGCATATGGCCAGCACGACGGCTGTCACCGCCAGGGAGTAGCCGCCGCCCCGCAGGGCGATGCGCCCGGTGTTTTCTTTTTTCGGAAAAGAAGGCTTTTTCATCAGTTGTACCTCCGTTTCTCCATGGACTGCACCGTGAGGAACAGGAAAAAGGCGATGACCGTCAGGTAGTACACCAGTCCCGTCACGTCGAACACGCCGTTGATGAACGGTGTGAACCGCTGGAACAGGGACAGCTGCTCCATGATCTCTGCCACCAGTCCCTCAAATCTCGTGCTGTCGATGAAATACATACCGGTGAGCAGCACCATCAGCGCTATGGCGATGCCGTAGCCCACCGTCTCGCTGCGGGTCAGGGCGCGGATGATAAAGCCCAGCAGCAGCGCCAGCACCATCAGCACCGCGAAGGAGCCGAAGGCCGAGGCGGACACGTACTCCGCCAGTGACACGCTAAAGTAGTTCAGCAGCAGCGCCACGATGGCGATGCCGGCGGCGAAGCCCTGGTTCTCCGTCAGGGACGAGACGAACATACCGATGGCGATGCAGGCCGCGCCCAGCAGCCAGAAGGCCAGCAGCGAGCCGTAGGACGTGGGCAGGTACACCTCGCCGTAGCGGGCGAACAGCAGGGGATAGAACGCCACGATGACCAGCGGCGCGGTGAACACCGCCAGCAGCGCCAGGAACTTCCCACCGATGATGTGCCACGCCGTCAGGGGCAGGGAGTACAGCAGCTGGTCGGTCTTCTGCTTCCGTTCCTCCGCCAGCGAACGCATGGTCAGCACCGGCACGATGAACACCAGACCGATGCACACATACCCCAGTACATACTCGAAGTTGGCCACCGCGGACTGGATGTTGTACATCATAGCACCCACGCCCACGAAGGCCAGAATAAACGCGCAGTACAGCCACCCGGTCAGGGAGTGGACGTACCCCCGCAGTTCATGTCGAAGAACAGCCGTCATTCTGCCGTCACCTCGCCTTCCGTACTGTCGGTCAGCTCAAGGAACACGTCCTCCAGGCTCTCGCCCCGCTGGGCGGTGAGCTTTTCCGTATCGTCATAGGCGGCCAGCCTGCCCTTGGAGATGATGAGCACCTTGTCGCACACCGCCTGCACCTCCGAGAGGATGTGGGAGCTGAGGATGACCGTGTGCTTCTCGCCCAGCCGCCGGATAAGGTCGCGTATCTCGATGATCTGCAGGGGGTCAAGTCCCACGGTGGGCTCATCCAGAATGATGACCTGCGGCTGGCCCAGCAGTGCCTGTGCGATGCCCACCCGCTGCTTATAACCCTTGGACAGCGCCGAGATGAGCCGGTGCCGCATGGGTTCCAGCTTCGTCTGGTCGATGACCTCGTCGATCTGCTGCCGCAGCGCGCCGCCCCGCAGCCCCTTGGCCTCGCCCACGAAGGTCAGATATTCCTCCGGCGTCTCGTTCAGGTACAGCGGCGGCTGCTCCGGCAGGTAGCCGATGCAGCGCTTGGCCGCCAGCGGCTGTTCCAGAATGTCGTGGCCGCAGACCGTCACCTTGCCCTCCGTGGGGGAAAGACAGCCGGTCATGATGTTCATGGTGGTGGACTTTCCCGCCCCGTTGGGGCCGAGAAAGCCGTAGACCTGCCCGTCCCCCACGGTGAAGGTCAGATCGTCCACCGCCTTAAAGTCGCCGTAATACTTGGTGAGATGCGAAACTTCTATCATCGTATTACCTCCTTGCCTGTTTGCTATCAGGTATCCAGAGGATGATAGCGGACGTACTTGAAATGAGCTTGAAAAATCGGATGAACAAAAATTGAACAACGCCCTCACGGAAGGCGTTGTTCAATGACAGATATATTTTGATCTACAGCCGCACTGTAAAGCGCAGGGTGTTCCCCTCCTGCCTGGCCGAGATGGTCCCGCCGTGGGCCTCTGCCGTGGCTTTGGCGATGGAAAGGCCGATGCCCGTACCGCTGACGGCGCTGGAATGGGACGCGTCCGCCCGGTAGAATCGGTCAAACAGACGGGCGGCGTCGATATGCTGCGCCCCATCCACGGTGTTGGACACGGCGATCTCCGCCCTTTTCCCGCTGCGCCGGGCGGTCAGGGAAATGCTGCCGCCGTCGGGGGAATATTTGAGTGCGTTGTCCAGCAGGATGGACACCATCTGCTGGATGGCCGTCCGGTCGCCGGTCACGGTCAGCCCGTCCGCAATGCTCTGGGCATAGGCTTTTCCCTTGGCCTGTGCCAGAGACAGGAACGGCTCGCTGATCTCCCAGAGTGCGTCGCTGAGGGAGAACTCCGTCCGCACCGGGAACGGGTTTTCCTCGTCCAGCCGGGAGAGCGCCACAAGGCTGGTGATAAGCTTGGACAGCCGCCCGGACTGCACCTGAATGTTATGCACCCATTCATCGTCGTCATGCTCCATCGCCAGCACATCCGCGCTGGTGGAGATGGCGGTCAGGGGCGTTTTCAGCTCATGGCTGGCGTTGGTGATAAACTGCTTCTGCGCCTCCATGTTTTTCAGATACGGCGTGATGGCCCGCCGGGAAAAGAGCACCACAAGGCCGAACACCACCACAAGGGACGCGGCGGCGATGGCCAGCGTGATCCACAGCAGCGAGCGCATGGTCTGGATCTCCCGTTCGGAGTTCAGGAACAGCACCACCGTTTCGTCCTCCGTCGTGCTGACCAGATAGCGGTAGCCGCTTTCATAGCCGTGGGATCCTCCGCTTTCCAGCACCGCCTCCGCGTAGACCTCGGCGTCACGTTCGGAGATGGAGGCGATATAGTCCTGATTGACCCGCGAAACCGCGCCGCCGGCGTCGTAGTGGACGGAGAAAAACCGCAGCGAATATTGTACTTCGGGTGAGAAATGCGACCAGTCGTCAAATGGCGGCGCACCCTGACCGGGAGAAAAGGGCGACTGCTGATCCTCTATCTCCATGAGCCTCGTCAGCGCCTCGTCCTGCTGGCTCGTCACACTGTGATAGTTCCACAGGTTCACGAAGCACAGCAGCGTCAGGACCACTGCGGTAAACGCCGCCATTGCCGCGCCGATAAAGCGCCAGCGCATCTTTTTCAGCATCGCGTTTCCTCCAGGGCATAGCCTGCGCCGCGGATCGTCCGGATTTCGATCTCCGCCCCGATCTGCCGGAGCTTTTTCCGCAGAAAGCCAATGTACGTCCAGACCACATCCATCTCCGCTTCGCTGTCCAGCCCCCATACCTTTTCCATCAGATGCTCCGAGGAAAACACCTGCCGCGGATGGCGGAGAAACAGCTCCATCAGCTGATATTCCTTGTTGTTCAGCCGTACTTCCCCAAAAGTGGTTTTCAGCAGATATTGGCCGCGATCCAATGTGACATTTCCGAAACAGAGCGCCGACGATGCGTAGGAATTGCTGCGCCGGGTGAGGGCGCGGACACGGGCGAGAAATTCGCTGGCGGCAAATGGCTTGGGCAGGTAATCGTCCGCCCCGGCGTCCAGACCCGCTACCCGGTCAGCCACCTCCGCCTTGGCTGTCAGGAACAGCGCCGGCGTGGTGTTTCCCGACCTGCGGGCGGCTTTCAGCACCTCGATCCCGTCCATCCCCGGCATCATAATATCCAGCACCAGCGCATCGTAGGCCGTCGCCTGCATATAGTCCAGCGCATCGTTTCCGCTGTGCACCAGATCCACAGCGTATTTGTTCTTTTCCAGCATGACCTTCAGCGCGCGGGCGATGGCCACTTCATCTTCTGCGATCAGGATACGCAAGGCAGTTCACCTCCATCTGCACCCATTCTCCCACAGTGACCCAAAATGAACCTGAAATTCCTCACGGATATAACAGAAAATTTTGCTTTATGTGACATAGCGGTAACGGAAAAGTTTACGGTTTTTTCACAGATTTTTCGGGTTTCCTTTGGGTCACGGCGGTATAATTGCCTTGCAAAATGCGATTCAGGCATTTGTATTTTCTCAAAATAGGCATTAGACATAGCAGAGAAAACGTCATAAAATATAGGTGT
>ERZ808246.2047-NODE-2047-length-13240-cov-5.770345_pt1 | contig 13240 bp, 17 predicted proteins | sample MGYA00521083_ERZ808246 | MGnify/ENA primary metagenome ERZ808246 (study PRJEB31516, sample SAMN03275577) | gut metagenome | biome: mammalia-associated habitat; material: feces | host: Papio cynocephalus | place: Kenya | collected 2012-07-07 ...
TCATGCCCTGTGAGCTTGGGAAACAAGGCGGAGGGCTTTGCCCACACCGCACAAGTAATGACCCAACCGCTTTTAGGGGTGGTGGTCGGGGTAGTCACGGTATGGGTCTTGGCTTCGCCTGGCTTGCCAGTGCGAAAAGCCAAGGACCATACCGTGACGGAGCGGTGGAATTTCCCCAACTAGCTCATTTTTGCATTATTCAAGTTTGTTGACCACAAATTACACTTTACCATAAATCAAGGCTACAGCTACCCATTCTTACCCTTCATTTTGTATGTAAAAAGGGGGTGTAAAAACGTCAAAAAACGAGTACCCCCCAAAATAGCTTGTAAAGTATTGTCTTACAGACAATTCCGTCATTTGCGAATGGCACTGCGACGGTGGTACTACTGTACCACCGCTTGCCAACGCATTTTTGTTTATAACTATCTTTCATCTATACCTAGTGTCGTATTCTGTAAGCTTTAGGTTTTCACGCTAGCAACAAAGCAGGAGCATAGACGAAAAAGGGAGAAATCTACTCGCTAATAGATTTCTCCCTCGGGTGTTTCGTATATAAATGATAAATAACTTCATATAAATAAACAATCCTGCAAGCCATCATCTTGACCATCGTTTTCTGTCATATCGTCTATATAACTCGGGTCAATGTCATTGATGAATCTGCTTGGCTTGTTCTCCTGCATTTCGCCATATAGCCATCTTTTTTTTGCGCAAGTCAAAAATAGATGTTTCTTTGCTCTAGTCATGGCTACGTACATCAAGCGTCTCTCTTCTTCAAGTTCAAGTACGCTCGATGCGGTTCTAGAACTTGGGAAAATACCCTCCTCGATTGCGACAATGAAAACTGAATCGAACTCTAGACCTTTGCTTGCGTGAATGGTCATAAGGTTCACTCTATCAGTGTCTTCTGTCATTTGTTCGTCTGCCAACAGTGCGACATCTTGCAGGTAATTATAAATAAAGATTTCATCATTTCTGTTTTCTTTTTTTCTCATTTCCATAAACGTTTGGATAGATGAAAATATTTCATTGACATTGTTAATTTTTGTAATGCCATCGGTTGGAACACCATTCAGATATTCATAAACTCCGAAATCGTTCACTAGTTCATTTGCAAAAGTTTCTGCATCTAGTGTTGTCACCTTCAAAGCATATTCATTAATCTTGTTTGCAAACTCCTTCAACTTTTCTTTTGTCTTGGATGATACATTTAATTTGAAAGCTTCGGGTTCACCTGCCACATGAAGCATGGGAACGTTAAGCGTTGTCGCTCTATCCTTAATTTTTTGGATAGTCACGTTTCCTATACCTCTGGGTGGGAAATTGATAACACGTTTGAAGGCTTCATTATCATCGCAGTTGCAGGTCAAGCGAAGGTATGCCATTACGTCCTTCACTTCTTTGCGCTGAAAGAAAGAAATCCCACCATGAACTATATAAGGTATTCCGTCTCTCATTAAGGCTTCCTCAATACATCTGCTTTGCGCATTGTTTCTGTAGAGAAATGTGAAATCTGAATATCTGCATCCTTCAGCTCTCATTATAGCTTTCAGCTCATGCATCAAGAACCATGCTTCATCTCTGTCTGTAGGTAACTGTATAAAGTGCACTTTATCGCCTTTATCTCCTTGGCTGAAAACGTTTTTAGGAATTTGATTAATGTTTTGATGGATAAGCGAGTTTGCAGCAGACACAATATTTTGGGTGCTTCTGTAGTTCTGTTCCAACTTGAACACTTGCGCATTTTTGAATGTTGCCTGGAATGAAAGAATATTGTTTATATTCGCTCCCCTAAATCCATAAATACTTTGCGCATCATCGCCAACCGCATAGAGATTGTTTTTATTACTGCATAGCTGTAATAGGATTTGCATCTGAACGTAGTTGGTATCTTGAAACTCATCGACCAAGACAAAATCATATTTATCTTGATAGTATTTACTAACAATAGGCTTTTCCGAAAATAGCTTGAAAGTATTGAACAATAAGTCGTCAAAATCCATTGCATTCGCAATTTTCAGTCTATTTTGGTACATTGAATATATTGTGCCAATCATCTGCATTTTAGCTTTAACGTCTTCCTCTTGTATAGCCTTATCATTCGTATAATCATCTGGGTTGATGAGATTATTTTTCGCCATCGAAATTCTTTGATGAACATTGGCAGGTTTGTACTTATCATTTTCTATTGATAATTCTTGGATGATGTCCTTAATCAGATTTCTACAGTCCGCTTCATCGTAAATTGAAAATCTAGAGTTCCAACCTATTTCGTAGCATTCAAACTTAAGGATCTGAGCGAAAACGGAATGGAATGTACCCATTTTGATTTTGTCGGCTTCTTCCTTTCCGACAAGTTGAGCAATTCTTTCTTTCATTTCCTTAGCTGCCTTGTTGGTGAAGGTAAGTGCCATGATCTTGTAAGGATCAACACCATTTTGCAGCAGATATGCAATCTTGTAAGTCAAAACTCTCGTTTTGCCACTACCCGCACCTGCCACAATCAAGCTGGCTCCCGAATTGTAGAGCACAGCTTGTTTCTGAATTTCATTTAAATCATTCATATGCAATTATATTAGAACGGAGTTCCAAGAAGTTCTTCTATCTCGTTAGGAAGGCTCACATCTTTTTCCGTTATTTTTCTATATTTATCAATCTGTTTTCTTAAAATGTCGGCTATAAATTCAACCCTCTTCCATTCTGCTTGGATTTGCAGTTGTTGATGTTTTTTCCATCGATTACTATTTTTTCTCAGTTTTTCAATAGGATATTCATCCTTTTGCTGATATATCCAATTTTCAGCAGAGACTGAATCTTGCTTTACAGCTTCCTCCTCCTTTTCTCTTCTTAGTTTAATCTCCTCAATGGTTGTCTTAACGAAAGGATTATCACTATCTGGCAGATACCATCCTTGATGTTCTTGGTTTATCTCGTTAGCTGCAACAATATATGCCTTTTTGACTGCATCTGAAATATGAGGGTCTTTCGCTCTTTTCATCAAGCGGTTCATGATGAGCTTGTCAGTTCTAGTTGCATCCTCGCTTTCAGTTTGTCTCTGAGGTTTGTAATTATGACGAAGGAATTTTGTGTTGAACAGTTGGAATTTATGACATCTATTTGTTCTTTGCTTAGTCTTTATACCATTTCTGTTTTTGTACCATTGTGCTCTCACGAAGTCGAACAACCATTCAGCACAAGCGTAGAAAGTAGTAGCTTTGTTCTGAGCCAAGGCGAAAGTTTCCAAATCAAGCTTTATCTGCCTGCCATCACAAATGTCAACCCATTTTCGACCTTCGGTAGAGATAGAAAATTCCACTCTCCATATATCAATCTTTTTCGCATCCTCAATAGGTATTTGTTTTTCTATAGCAGAGCCTTTTTCAACACATATCATTTTGCTTCTGACCTCATGTGTCTTGGTTTTGGAATCATAGTAGTCATAAGTCACTTTTTGCAAATCGCACAGCCCTGCCTTAACCCAAGCGTCTTTGATATAATATTTACCGGTATTCACTTCAAGTTCCATGGTTTTATTATAGAGTTTGGTGGAGATAGCAGATTTCGGGCTTCCCCATTTAAGTGAGTTCCACGTTCTCCCTTTCTTGGTTTCTTTGCCGAATGCTCCTAGCTCCATTCTTACTCTCCAGGTATCATCACCATCACAAGTATGAGCGAACATTTTCGATTGATGCACTTTCCAAACTTTATCAGCCATGTAGTCATTAGCTAATTTCTGAGGAGACATGCCATTATCAAACTTCACCAAATCACAGCAAAGGTCGATACGAGATATACCTTTATACTCGTACCCATATTTTGCAATAAAATCTTGAAGTTGTTGAATAGCGTTGTATTGATAACATGTTCTGTTAGATAATCTTATATGGCATGATCCTCTTTCAAAGATACCTCCATTCTGACGAAGTGAGTAGGGGTTACGCTCGATTTCCAAGAAAACATGCTTCTCGTTCATGAGTTTAAATTTCTCAGCATATATCGTAGTACCGTATGGTTGACGTTCTACCTTCCATCCTAGCTTTTCAAAGTGTTCCGCATCCATAACAACACCTTTAGGCTCGATGCAATAAACACTGAGCCAATCCAAGTTTATACACTTGGCCATGATGTTGTTATTGATTTGGAAATCTGACATTTAAATACTTACCTTAACTGTATTGTTCAACTTTTTGTTTTTGTAAACGTAAATCTTTGGGACATAGTATTGAGTAGTAATTCTCAACTCATTTCCGTTAGATCTACACATCAAGTTAGCTTCAATGTAGCCATTTCGTCCTGTATTGTTGTAATCAACTAGATGATAACCATCATTGATGTAATTACGGACGAGGTTATTAAAAGCGTTTTCTGTTTTCAACTCTGCAAGAGTTTTCTCTAAATCTTGTTTACTAGGAATCATTTCTTTTACTAAAAGGTGATTAACTACTAGCACAATAGCAGGAATAATTACTTACCCGAAGTCTTGTTTTTTTTGGTTGCCACGTTCTGTTGCGTGGCAGTCTGTGTTGTGTTATTCTGCGTAGCAGCCATGCTATTGTCTTCGCCTTGCGGAGAACCGCACAACTCAATTTCCCACACAGCCGCATTCAGAGAAGCTTCTAGTTGATGCGTCTTAGCTGAGTTATACATATTAATCGAAAGTGAGCCACGAATGAAAACTTTCACACCCTTTTTCAAGTAAGGAAGAAGTTTACCACCTTCACCATTGATAGTGCATGAAACCCAAGTTGTTTGGGTTGTCTCCTGCCCAGTTGTAGGATTCTTCCACTTATCAGTATGAGCTACACGGAAACTACAGAATTTGTGTCCGTTGTTGTTAATAACCTGCGCATCTGCGCCAAGGTTACCAATCATTTCTAATCTTAACATATCATTTATAGTTTAATTTTACTTACTTCTGTTATAAATTTTCTGCAATCAATTGCGGTTGCATTTTTAAGGTCTGCACCTCTTTCCAAAGTATATGCTAGCCCTTTGATGCTACCAAATATATGACCTTGAAAGTCATTTGCCCCTGATAATAAAATAATGTCTGACTGAATATCATATTTTTCTAGAATATCCATCATTTCAGACAAAGCTTGATGATAATTATTTTTTGGCATATCGTTTATGTAGATTTTCTTTTCGATTACTATCAACCTTTCGGAAGATTATATTTTTATCTCTCCATGGGCGAGAACAAGCCCCAATCTGTAGAGTAGGGCATGAAGGAAGTTTGCTGAAATAACAACCTCTGCATTTGCATTTGGAATCTGAGATTTGCTCCACGATCTGCAAACGTATTCCTAGATATAAGAATACTGTTCCTATAGGAATATATTTTATCTCCATGTTTGTTAATATTTTAAGTTTTTACCCTTAGGCTTTAGGTTTACACGCTAGCAACAAAGCAGAAGCATTCATGCTAAAATCTATCTGGACAAACCGAATAAAATTTAGTATCACCATTCATCCAAGGCTCCCAATTAGTTTTGAGCCATCCTTGTTTCTGCATCTTCACAAGGTTTCTCCTTATTGTGTACAATTTTTCATCACACAAACAAGTTAAATCGCTTGCGCAGAATTTCTGACCTTTGCCGTCCTTGATCAATGACTTCACGGCTTTTATTATTTCTTCATTTATCATACAAATAGTTATTTATCATAAGTCTATCTCTATTAATATAATGGACATTATGCCAATTACAATAGCATAGAAATAAAAAAAGGTGACGAGAGGATTAATCCAACTCGCCACCTTCTAACAGATTTCCTGCTATTGTGCACAAACAGCCGTTCAAAGTCGCTCCTCAGCGTTGCTTCTATCCTCTGTTTGCGTTGGCGAAGTTAGCACATTTTTTTGAAACCTCCAAATATCTTTGGAATTATTTTTGTCTTTGCGACACATTGGCAGAAAAAAAAGATGATAACCGCCATAACGGCAGATAAAAACCAATTAATTTTGTACCCAACCAACTTTTCTGTTTTCTTCGAGTTATCATTCACAACAGTCGAACTTGCTTTTTTATCGTATGAATTAATGTTCGACATATTTTGTTTTTTGATACTAATAAAACCAAACTGTGGAAGAGCAGATTTTGAAGAACTAGAAGCCATGGGAACACTATCACTATTTAATGGCAGCGTAAGCCATGGGCAAAAGCCCATCAAAGAATCTGAAGAAAAAAACCATGCTACAGAAGTTTCTTCCGAATATTGATTTTTACTTTTACTTAGAACTGAATCTGCCTTAACCTCAGTATTCTCTGCACTAGTAGAAACTAGATTAGAAGATTTGCAAGAGAAAAAGGCCAACATAATAAAAAGCCCTGCAAGGAATCTAAAGAAATTTTTCATTTAGCTAGGTAGTTAAAATTAAAATGATGTCTAGGTTGTTTTTCTTTTGACCACTGAACATGAAGCCATTTACCCCCTTTGCCATTATGTTCAAACAGCACGGTGTCAACCGATGGAAGAGTTTTAAGCAATTCAAATTTTAACTTAGCGTCCTCGTCTGAAAATATTCGCAAGTCCGCTGCACAGCCCAGCTGATGCCATGAGTTAGGCACACCGCCTACAGCTTTGTTTACAGCAGGACATCTGAAACCGCTACCTATCACGATAGGTTTTTTGTAAAGCCTACGCAATGGATCGAGCACCATATCAACACCATATTGTATATTTTCAACTACTTCTTTTGTTGGATAGTTGTTGATATGCAATCTATCAGCAGTGGCAGATCGTGTAAATTCAGCTAACTTAAAAAACTCACTCTTTATCTCTAGATTTTGATTCCCCATAGCTACCCAATTTATAGTTTAGATGATAGACGCTAGCCGAAAACAAAAGAAGCTGTGCGATGAATATCAAAACACCACTTTCAATCGTGTTGGTGGCTGAAATTGTCATGGCAGAAATGCCGCAAGAGCAAGCCACGACAAGACATAAGACTGCGCTACCATATTCAACTTTATCTTTATTTTCTTTTGTCATGATTCAAAAAGGGCTTGACTTGAAACAAGCCAAGCCCCGAAACTTATCACCTTTTACTTAAAAGAAAACAAATACTAATCCAAATCAGCTATAATACTGAATTTAACGGTTGCAGACTTAGAGCCCAAAGTAATAGTAACTAGTGACGTAGTTTGATTGTAAGTCACAGTAACACTCTGTTTATCATCAGCAACGGTATAACTTATTGCACCTTTAACTGTAGGTTCAATATTCTCTGGGTTAGAGAAAGTTATTTTTTGAGTTGCAGTTTGATTTACTCTCAAAGAGCCACTAACCTCAGCAGGATCTACCTCAAAATCGTTGGCATTATCAAATCCACTGCATACTACCTGGAATGTAGCCGATGCGCTCGTGTAACCATCAGTAGCGGAAGTAGTAGCCTTGATGGTTGCTGTACCATTAGCCAATGGTGTAACTAAACCGCTGTTACTGTCAACACTTGCAATATCTGGATTCAAGCTCACATAAGTCAAGGTAGCACCGCTAGGCTTACCATTCAGCGTAGGAGCGGCAACAGTTGACCCGCTAGTAACAGAAACGCTAGACTGAGCAAAAGCCAAGGATGGAGACTGAGGAGCACCCGAAACAATCACGGTGAACTGAGCCTTACCACTTGTGTACCCTGGCACAACAGAAGAAACAGCTTCGATAACAGCTGAACCGTTAGCCATAGGAGTGACAACACCTGTGTTAGCGTTCACTTGTGCAATATCGGGGTTTTTGCTAGTGTAAGTAATAGTCGCACCTGCAGGCGCACCGCTCAAAGCAGGTGCAGCAGCGTTAGAACCATAGGTAGCGTTGATGGAAGCTTGAGCGAATGAAAGTTGAACACCAACCACGGCACCGTTTGAGCTACCATTTTCCTCATTAGCCATCGGACCATTGTTAAGGATAAGGTCTGTACCAATAGGGTATGTAGCAAGCTGCGCTGTAGTAGATGCGTTAGCAACTACACCATCAGCAACAATCATGGTAGCGTTTGAACGCAACCAACCGCTCTCTGTTTTGCGAGAACGAATGACACAACCAAAATCTGCAACGTTTGATTTGATTACCAATCCGTTTGACTTATCAAAAGAAACGGCTGCATCTTCCAAGTTGGTTGAAATCGTGAAAGCGTTCTGGACATCGTCCACCGCTCCACTCTGGTCGCAGTACAAACGAACAATCTCAAAACGAGAAGGCTTGTAATCATACACACCATTAGTAACAGTTGCAGAGCCAAGAACAGAGCAGAATGTTATAAGGTCGCCTTTCTGCAAGCCCATGAGCTTGTAAATGCCCTCAGCCGTAGTAAGGTCAACGCCAGCCTTGTTAAAAGCAATCACCAAATGCTTCTGAGCATCGAAAGTATAAGCTATAGGTTCAAGAGAACCAAGAGCCAAAACAAAAGGAAGGGGGTTAATTTCACCATCCTTGTACTCATTGTAAGGGATAGAGCCGTTCAAGGCTGCACCTGCTTTTAAGTTGTTCAAGTTTCGAGACATGAACTCTCGCATACATGCCATACCCGAAGTCTTACCCTCGAATGAATGATCTGCAATAGCCTTCAAAAACTTGTAGGCTGCGCCAACAGTAGTCATTACCATGCGCTGGCGCATCTGACCTGCAGTGCGAGGGTTCTTAACCTCTGAAACACGCTCCTTGGTAATCTGCATACCATCAAGCTGCGAAAAAGTAAAGTTCTTTGTGCTACCCCGTCGTAAGCCAAAGAAGCCGTTTGATTTTGCCATAAACTAATAATTTAAACGTTAAACAATCAATGAATGCCTGGCAGGAGACATGGCTGAGACCTGCCTAGGCGGTAACATGGCAGCCCACATGGGTGGATCCCAACATCACGGTAGCAAAGGTATAAAGACTTTTTGAACCGGACTTAGACCCGAACTACCCCAAACAAACCCAAACAGCACCCCATAGATTTGTAGTATTATTTTACATTTTAACATTTCAAGTTTAACATATATTTTAAAACGTTCACCACTATAAAGAAATGAAATAACCCCCATCAGCGACCTTTGGTCGGTGGTGGGGGTGGTGGGTGGGGCGGTGAATGGCTGCGGAAGCAGCCATGATTAAGCCCCTCGATTGTTCAGCCATTCATCAATAGCTGCATTAATGCAAGCATTTCGCTTGCCTTCAATTCGCTTTATATAGACATCTAGTCTAGCTAATAGTGTCTCATTGATGCGTACACTAATAGGTTTCTGCGTTATAGCCATATCGTTATAATTTTCTGAATTATGTAAACTACCAAGAAAGTAAATAAACAAAAAAGGAAATATTCCCATGAAAATCGTTTGTCCATATTGTAACATTATGTTAGTTTTGAAAAGCTTTGGTTCTAAAATGGCGCAGATACACATCACGTAAAAGAACATAGTACGTTATCTTAGCGACTTGCAATTTAATCATATATAAATCACAGGCGATATTGTATCTCAACCATCTTGCATTATCTGTAAGATTCCACCAACACCTACCATTTGTAGGCTCCCGAATGTGATTTTTAAGCCATGCTACAATGTTATGCAAAGGTATTGAGTAATAATCAATACTTTTGATTTCGATAGACGTACATGCTAATAGTTTTTGACAATTACGCATGATGTTTATCGGCTTGCAGAATGATTTATTGTTGATTCCGTCCTCACCATAAATAAGTACCTGGTCTGTGCTCGAAGCCAACTCGTATAGAGTTGACTTCAACGCATTACGTAAGTTTAGTTTCATCTTTACCATGATCATGACCATTTAAGGAAGTGAAACAAAATACAAATAATCGTCCAATACATAGCGTGAACGAAAAAGCGGTCAAGGAAGTGGAAGAACCATTCCTCGTTTCTGTTAGGTATTTTTTCCATTGCACAATAGCTTTATGAGGGGGCGGTTAAACCCCTCGTTACCTTAGTTATTACTTTTGATTATTCCATATATCATAATCGCTCCAACTCTCAAATCCCATGTAACCACCGACAACTGCAACAACCTTGCTCGCCCATGGCATATCAGCTATAGCCTTCTTTCGCCAATAACTTGTGTGCTTATCACATTTATAAAATCCTTGTCTCATATTTTCTTCGCTTGACCGTGATGCGTAGGGCTGAATGATTAATATACTTTTATCAAAATCTTCCAAGAACCATCTACCATGTGTAAGTAGGTATATTCAAAGTTCATGGATTCAAAGTTCATGTCCATGCGGTGAAAGTATTCCCAGGATTCAAAGGTAGCTATCAAGTAGTGGCCATTCAAAATCAAGATGTTCTTGTCTTCGTCCATGGTCGAACCAACAAAACCTCTTATGGTATCATTTTCAGCGATACAAAAGGTATAATCGGTACCATTACATAGTTTACTATAGTTCAACATTTGCAAGACCTTGTAGAACTTCTCAACCGACAAGGAAGTATCTTTCACTGAAGAATATACACCTAAAAGCATATTGTCTTCGGGGCTAGTACCAAAAGCCTTGGTGAAAACCATAACCGGGATACGAACACCCATGGTTGGGTGACGTATCATAGTTCTAGTCAATAGCTCATGTTCTCCACCTAGCTTTGATGCAAGCTTTGCGATTACATCCTCATCGCTTTCATAGGTGTATTCATTATAGACTTGCTCGATAGGTCCAAACTCAAATGAGCCATCTTTTTGAGCAAACACTTCATTCATATAATATCTTTTCATATTTATTTCTCCTCATCATTAATTAAACCATCGATTGTAAACTTCTGCCATTTCAGCAAACTTTCTATTTCTCCCTCAAATAAGCCATATACTTCTGACTTCATTTCTGTATATCCTGGGCGAATGTATGTTCTATTACCTAGAATTGCGGAAATAACTTGATTAAGTATTGCGTAATCTTCTTTTTTCATTTCTGTATGCTTTTATAAGGCTGAGGGGCGAAAGCCCCTCGTAAGCCTTAGTTAGACAATAGATTTATAATAGGATTGCTTAACTCTACAACTATCAGCATGCAAGTACACTTGCGTAGTTTTGATGTCAGCATGCCCCATAAGAGTTTGCAAATGATTAAGCGGCATTCCATTGTTAGCCATTTGTGATGCAAATGTATGTCTCAACATGTGAGGGCTCACTTCATAACCCAAAGACTTAAATACGCTCCATATTTCATATCTAAAGCCACGATCTGTATAATCGGGAAATGCCTTGCCATTGATGGCAACCTCATGCGCTAGGCTTTCTATATAGCTTGGTATATATACGTATCGCTCTTTCTTGCCTTTACCCATAATCAATATTTTCCCCCCTTGTATTGCGTCAACATTAAAAGCTAGGCATTCAGAAACACGTAAGCCACAACGTGACATAAGTAGTATCGCCAACTTAATAGGTCTAGGGGCGATTTCTATCGCCTTGGCTATAACGTCCACCTCAACAACATGTGGTATCTCCTTTTTAGCTTTAGGTGATACGATAAACTTACAAGGGTTTTCCTTTAAGTCGAAATGGGTGCAAGCATAACCAAACACACCTCGTATCGCTGACAAACAAGAAGACTTAGTGTTCTCTGACGTGCTCATCGCTGCCAAATAGCTTTCTACATCTTCTCTAGTAATTGTACTCCATCGCTTACCATTCATCGCTGTAACAAAAGCTTTGAGGACAATATCGTAACGTCTAATTGTATTAGGCGAGAACATCTTATTATTCGCCAAATAGTCCAGGTATTCTCTAATCATAGCACAATAGTATTTGTAAGGCTGAGGGGCGGCAGCCCCTCGTAAGCCTTGATTAAACTTAAATCTCGTGGTCAAGCTGAATTACTTGAAGAAACATCTCATCACCTCTAGCCATTGCGCATTCGTCTATAATCGTAAAGTTAGAGTAAAAAATGCTATTCTCATCATCCTTAATCTTTTCTTTTATCCATTCGCCAAACTCTTCAGCGTTCTCTTTAGAACAAAACCAAGCGAATAGATAACAACCATTTAATGGTAATGCACCCATGTAATCTTTTAATCGCTCATCATCTTCTAGTAAATCAAAGTTTACTTGATTACCCAACTCATCACCATCAAAAGTGTAGAGCTCCCAAGTTGGGGCATTCATTCTAGCAATTTTAATTGCGTCAAAAATCTTACTTGTCTTCATATCGAAATCTGTTAGTTATGGAAAGGAACTATTTCCTATTTCCGTAGGCAAAGGTACGACTTTTTTTTGGATTACACAAGTATTTTAGCAGCATTGTATATACAAAATCAGCCCATTCGTCTATAAAATCAGCCTATTTGTCGATAAAAAAGGGGGTGTTTTTCAGAGCTTATTTATGCCAAGGCAGAGGGGCAAAGCCCCTCGTAATACTCTATGGAAGCGAGTATGTCAAGCCTTATTGGACGACTTTCTCTTTATCTGTTTCCCTATCTAGTCCTGCCATCCAAGCTCATTCTATCTTCATCGGAATGAACACGGCATAGAAGTTTTCAACCGCACTGAACGCCGCGGCTTTGCAAAAGGCGCGGTGGGCAGGGCGGAAGAGGGGGTTTGGGGGAAATCCATCCCCCAACATTTGGGAGCTGCCCCCGGGGGGGAGGCGCATGGGAGGGGGTTAAGCCTACAGCCCCCCGCCATGTAAGCAAGAATGTTAAAGGGGGGCTATAGGCTTAGCCCCCTAGGGTGGGGCGAGGGGGGGACAAGCAAGCAAGAAGGCATTTGTGCCCCCGAATTACGGGGGCGAAAGGGGTTAAATTCCGTTAGGCGACAAAAAATGACCTAACCGCTTAAAGGGGTGGTGGTCGGGGTAGGGGGCTTTATGCACCCTGCGCCTTTAGGCGGTGGGTGCATGAAGCCCCTATGGTGGACATGCAAGCAAGAAGGCATTTGTGCCCCCGAATTACGGGGGCGAAGGGGGTTAACGTGCGATATGCATTATTATCGCCTGGCGATAATATTCATCGCATATCGCAACATTTTAGTCTAGAAACGCAATAGGAATTAGAGGGTATCTGTATTTTGTCGGTGCAACCGACAACCGATGCCATAAACTCAGCAAGGAGCCAAGGGGTATCTGTGAACGGTTTTTTCTGAGACGGTGGGGAGCTGCAAGCCCCCACCCCGAAGAAAAACCGAATTTATTAGCATGACTTTTGCTTTGTGCTCGATCGTGAAAACCTAATTATCTGGTATCATCTTAAACTCAGTAGGCGATGGTGACTATGGGGAGGGTTCGGGGGTGGAAAGCCCCCGAGGAAGTCCG
>ERZ808246.2050-NODE-2050-length-13218-cov-15.456127_pt1 | contig 13218 bp, 11 predicted proteins | sample MGYA00521083_ERZ808246 | MGnify/ENA primary metagenome ERZ808246 (study PRJEB31516, sample SAMN03275577) | gut metagenome | biome: mammalia-associated habitat; material: feces | host: Papio cynocephalus | place: Kenya | collected 2012-07-07 ...
GCAAATCCTACGGCAACCACAAGTCCTACGGCTCGGGCAAACCGGGTAACCGCGGTGGCAAGGGATTCAAGCCTCGCAGCAATGGCGGCAAGTCCTATGGGCACAAGTCCGGCGGCTTCCGCAATGACGATCATAAGGGCGGATACCGCAAGGGCAACGGTGGCGGATACCGTCGCGGCGACCGCGATTTCCATCGTGACGGCGAAGGCGAAGGGCAGGAGCGCCGCTTCCACAGCGGTCCGCGTAAGTTCCATCGTGATGGCGAGCGTCGTGATGACCGTCGCGGCGGCTATCGCGGCAATCGCGGAGATAATCCGCGTTACCAGCATGATGGCGAACGTTCCGGCTTCCGTCACGACGATCGTCGCGATGACGGTGAGCGCCGTAATTTCCGTCGTGATGATGGTGGCCGTCGCAACAATCGCGGATTCCGCAAGGACGGAGACCGCCGCGATAATCGTCGTGATTTCCGTCGTGATGATCAGCGTCGTGATTTCCACAAGGATCGCGACCAGCGTCACGAAGGCGAAGAGCGTCGTGAGTTCACCCGCGAAGAGAAGATGGAGTATCGTGAAGCGAAGCGTGGCGAGTACCTGTCCAAGCCGCGCCGCAATTCCGATGGCACGATGAGCTTCCCGTCGCAGAATCCGTACACCCATCGTCGTCCTGGCGAGCCGAAGATGCCGAAGGGCATCGAATGGAGCATGCTTTCCTCCGACGATCGTGAACGTCTGCGTGGCTTGTCCAAGGAGCATGCGGAGAACATTGGCCTGCATGTCCTTGCCGCCTACACGCTTGAGGAAAGCGATCCCGAACTGGCTCTCGAGCATGCCAAGTGGGTGGCGCACCAGGCCTCCCGCATTGATTTCGCACGTGAGACCCTCGCGTTCGTGGCATATCGTCAGGGTGACTACAAGCTTGCCCTGCGTGAGTTCCGCACCGCGTTCCGCATGAATGGTTTCCAGGATTACCTGCCGTTCATCGCCGATTGCGAACGTGGTTTGGGCAATCCGAAGAAGGCCATCGAAGTGGCCATGAGCGACGACGCCAAGTATCTGCGTGGCGAGTCCAAGGCCGAGATGTTCCTCGTGTACGCGGGTGCACTGGGGGATCTTGAGATGTGGGACAAGGCCATCGAGATCGTGCACACGCTCGGTCGTTCCAAGGGACTGGCCGGAGAATACCGCATGCGCGCGGTGCAGGCCGAGCAGTATTTTCTCGAGCAGGCCGGCCGTTCCGACGAAGCCATCGCCCTCGACCAGCTGCTCGACAAGCTCGAGCTGCAGTACGCGGACGCCGACGAGGACGAGACCTCGGATGACCTGGTGATCGAATACGACATGCAGGAACTGAACGACGAGCTGATGGACAAACTCGGCATCTCCGAGGACGACGCCCAATATGCGCCGGAAGATGAGGATGAGGACGATTCCGAGGCCATCGATGGCAATGGCGAGACCAACGATGAAACCCAGCTCGATGCCAAAGAAGCCAAGGATGGAGCCGAGTCCGACGATGAGCCTGCCGATGCGGCGCATGACACCGATGGATCCGATGAGTCGCCCGACGGCTCCGACAAAGAATGAGGTGATGCGGCGAATATGCTGAAATCAACCAGCCAACCGCTGAGTGAAACCTACAAGCTGGCGTTGCTTGACCTTGACGGTGTTGTCTACCGCGGCAAGAATCCGGTGGAGCATGCGGCCGAAAGCATCCGCAAGGCCGAAAGCCTGGGCATGACGGTGGAATACACCACTAATAATTCCTCCAGACTGCAGTCCGTGGTGGCCGACCAACTCAAAGGTTTCGATCTTGACGTCGAGCCATGGCAGGTCATCACCTCATCCGTGGTGGCCGCCCGCATGGTGGCCCGCGCGGTGCCGGAAGGCTCGAAGGTATTCGTGCTTGGCGCCCGTCATTTGCGTGAGGAAGTGGCCAAACAAGGACTTGAGGTCGTTGATTCCGCCGAAGACAGGCCGGTGGCCGCCATCCAGGGATGGTATCCGGACATGTCATGGAACGAGATGGCCCAGATCGCTTATGCCGTCGAACAGGGGGCCACATATTTCGTGACCAACCGTGACCTGACCATTCCTCGTGAGCTGGGTATCGCTCCTGGCTGCGGATCCATGATCATGGCCGTGATCAACGCCACTGGTGTGGAACCGGCGTCATCCGCCGGTAAGCCGGAATCCGCCATGTATGATGAGGCGCGGTTGCTTGCCGCGCATGACGGAGCCGAACCTGTGGCTAAAGAGGCATGCCTGGCCATCGGAGACCGTCTCGACACGGATATCGAAGCCGGAAATCGTGGCGGGTATGATTCTTTGGCTGTACTGACTGGCGTCACTAATCCCCGCGAGCTGATGTTTGCGCCGGCGCATCTGCGTCCGACATTCATCGCCAAGGACCTCACCGGCCTCAACGAGCCGGCTCCTGAGGTTGCGCACGCGGCGGGCGCTTGGAGCTGCCGCGACGCGCAGGCCCGCGTCGATGGTGACAGGCTTTACATCACCGACACCACCAGCGTCGACGGATTGCGTGCGGCATGCGCCGCCATGTGGGACGCCTCCGATCGCGGCCGTGACGTTTCCGCCATGATCGTTCCGGAATTCCGGATCGCCTGACCGGGGCAGCGTATCCGTATGCGGAACATCCATGAAGATGCCGGCGCCGCCGTCCGTCTTGATGTCGCGTTGGTGGAACGCGACATCGTGGACAGCCGTTCCAAAGCACAGCGTCTGATCGGCAATGGCAAAGTGAGGGTGAACGGCGTCGTCGCGGTCAAATCATCGGTCAGGATTTCGGATAGTGACGCGGTTGACGCCGATCTGGGTGATGACTATGTTTCGCGCGGCGCGTACAAGCTGGTCGGTGCATTCGATCGGTTCGCCTCTGCGGGGCTTGTCTCCGTGCAGGGACTCGATTGTCTTGACATCGGCGCGTCCACCGGCGGCTTCTGCGACGTGCTGTTACGCCGTGGAGCCGCGCACGTGATCGCTTTGGATGTCGGACATGGCCAGCTTGACCCGAGAATCGCGGACGATGAACGCATCATTGAGATGAGCGGTGTCAATATCCGCGACGTCGAGACGGACGACCTGCCGTACCGTCCGTCGGTGATCGTGTCCGACGTGTCGTTCATCTCATTGACGTATGTGATTCCCGTCATCGCACGCATTGCGGCCCCCGGCGCGCAGGTCGTGCTACTGGTCAAGCCGCAGTTCGAAGTCGGCAAGGGCAATCTCGGCAAGAACGGTATCGTGGAAAGCGAGACGTTGCGTGAACAGGCCCTCGGCATCGTCGTGGCCTGTGCGAAAGCTAACGGATTGGATGTGCGGGCCACGGCGGTCTCGCCGATCGAAGGCACACACGGCAATATCGAATATCTGCTGTATGCAGTGGTATGAGCCGTCCATGGCCATCCACGCAGGATTTCATGAGGAAAGGGGTTGCGTCCATATGTGATGGACGCAACCCCTTTCCTCATATGTCCGTGAGGCGCCGCGCGGAGCTGATCAGCCCCTCAGGAACTTATCGATCTGATCCTGCTTGCCCATGATGATGAGTTCATCATTGCGATGCATGATGAGCTCCTTCGAGCCGTATTCGAATTCCTTGCCCGGAGATTTGATGCCGACCACGGTGATGCCGAACCGCTCATGGACACGCGCGTCCTCGATGGTGTATCCGACGACATGTGGGGGAGTGTGGATCTTCACGACGTTGTACGCGCCTTCGAGCTCGATGTAGTCGAGATAGTTGCCGGACACCAGATGCCCCACGCGTTTGCCGGCATCGGTTTCCGCATTGATGATGTGGCGTGCGCCGATGCGCTGCAGGATACGCGCATGTTCCTTGGACACCGACTTGGCCCAGATGTCGGAGATGCCCGCGTCGAGCAGGTTGCCGGCGGTGATGACGGACGCTTCGACGCTGTCGCCGATGGCGACGACCGCCGTGTCAAAGTCGGATGCGTTGATCTGCTCCAGAGCCATCACATCGGTCATATCGGCCTGCACGGTGGGAATCTGCGAGGACCAGCGGTTCACCAGTTCACCGTCCTTGTCGACGGCGAGCACGTCCTGACCCATCGCATCCAATGTGGTGGCCACCGAGCTGCCGAACCGTCCGAGTCCTACCACGAGAACGCTTCTGGTGTTGTTCGCCATAATTGTTCGTGCACCTTTCGATTGCTATTCGGGTTCCCAGTATAGGAAGGCGTGTCGTCAGCCGACGACGATCTGTTCGGTGGGGTAACGCACCGGTTCGATGTTGCGCGGACGGGACACGGCGTAGGCAATGGTGAGTGGACCAAGCCTGCCGATGAACATGGTGGCTGCGAGGATGTAAAGCACCGCCGGATTGCTGGTGCTCGCCACGCCGACCGAATAGCCGCCAAGACCGAACGCCGAGCAGGTGTCGAACAGCGCGTTGCACAGCGAGCAGCCGGTGATGGCCATTACCGCCATGGACACCACCGTGACGAGCAGCAGGCATGAGCTGCTGACGGCGACCGCGGTCATGACGGCCTGCGTGTGGATGCGGCGGTGGAACGCGTTGACGTCCCTACGGCCGGTGAACGCGGAACGGCACACCAGCAGAATCACGGCGAACGTGGTGACACGGATGCCTCCCGCGGTCGACGTGCTGCCGCCGCCGATGAACATGACGATGGAGAGAAACACCTTCGTGGCGTCGCTGACTCCCGGCATCCAGGAGAGGTCGAAACCGGAGCTGCGGGGCATGACGGCCGCCACCATGGCGTGCCACAGGCGTGGCTCGACGCCTTCCGTGGCGAACAACAGCTTGTTGTTCCATTCCATCACCAGGAACCAGGTGAAGGAGGCGGCCACGATGCAGAACGTTGTGGTCAGCGTGAGCTTGGTATGCAGGCTCCACCGTTTCGGAGGACGATGCATACGCCAGGAACGCATCAGATTCAATAGGACCGGGAAGCCAAGCGTGCCGCAGAACGCGCTGATGAGAATCGGCAGTCCAACAGCCCAGTTGTCGACATGCAGTCCAGCGCCGTCGGGCGTGAAGCCGGCGTTGTTGTACGCCATGACCGCGAAGAACAACGACTCCCACAAGGTATGCCGCACATTGCCGTGATTGACCTGGTATAGGCCGGGGAACAATGCTATGAAAGTAATGCCTTCGATGGAGAACGCGGTAGCGATGACCACGGCGAGCACGCCTTTGAGCTCCCCGAGCTTCGTGGTGCCCAGTTCGTTGGCGGTGAGCAGTTTCTGCGTGGTCTTGAGATGATGGTTCACGGCCAATGCGATGAGCGAGGCGAAAGTCATGACGCCCAAGCCGCCCATCTGCACGGAAAAGATGAGCACGCCCTGGCCGAAGGCGGTCCAATGCGTCGTCGAATTGACGATGGAGATGCCACAGGTCGAAATCGCGGAGATGGCGGTGAAGAACGCGGTGGTGAACGTCGTTTTTTCGCCTTTTGGCGTTGCGATCGGTGAGAGCAGCAACAGGGTGGACAAGGTGCCCAATAGCGCGAAATACAGGATGGTCAGACGGCCGGGATGCGTGGTGAATCGATGCATCAAGTTGCGTTTGCGCGGCTTGCGGTCCTCCGCCATGGCCTTTTCGAAGGTATCTCCGGAGAACCACCAGGCGTAGCCATGCGAGGCCTCACGATTGGAGGAGGACTCGTCGAAGACGAGGTTGGACATGTCGTTCCTCGCTCCTTGTCTGCTTGAGATGTGGTCTTCGTTTCCTTGAGCTATTGTAGACACAAGCGTGACGAACGGCCGTCCGGCGTCTTTGAAAGACCCTGCCGGGTATCTTCGGCATACGTCAAAGCGTCAATGCGGCGTGTTGCGGCGCACGCTGCCGTCATTCGTTCATTTGTTCGATTACACTGGTAGGCGATGTCGTCCTTCGGGGCGTGTTGTTCGACGAAAGGTTTGCGATGTTCGGTATCCGTCATGCGGTGGTCGTGACGCATAGTCGTCTGCGCGAAAGCGGCACAGTGGTCGAAGAGGCGGTCGAACAGCTCAGGCGCGCCAATTTCGAGGTGACGATCATCGATAATATCGAGGCGCCGGATTTCGGCAGCAAGACTCCAGCGGTGCCCAAGGAGACGGAGATCGTGGTCGTGTTGGGCGGTGACGGGACCATCCTCCGCGCGGCCGAGTTGGTGCATTGCACCGACGTCCCCATCCTCGGCGTGAACTTGGGGCACGTCGGGTTCCTGGCTGAATTCGAGAGTTTCCAGATGAGCGAGGCGATCCGCAGGATCGCGGAACACGACTATTCCATCGACGAACGCATGATCGCCCACGTCGACGTATGGCTGCCCGGCGCGTCGGAACCCATCGAGGATTGGGCGTTGAACGACATCACCTTGGAACGGGCCGACCGTGGCAAAATGGTGGAACTGTCCATTCGCGTCGACGACGTGGAAATGAGTTCCTTCGGCTGCGACGGTGTGATCGTATCCACGCCGACCGGCTCCACCGCCTACGCGTTCTCCGCAGGCGGGCCGATCATCTGGCCGAACGTCAAAGCATTGCAGCTGGTGCCGTTGGCCGCGCATGCGTTGTTCGCACGCCCTCTGGTCATTGGCGCCGGGTCGACCTTCGCCATCGACATCCTCGAGGATTCCACTTCCGATGGTTGGATCTGCTGCGACGGGCGGCGTCAGCGCGCCCTGCCGAAAGGCACGCGCATCGAAGTGCGCGAATCGAAAAGCACCCTACGGTTGGCTCGCCTGTCGGGAGTGCCGTTCACGAACCGTCTCGTCACGAAATTCGATTTGCCGGTCGTCGGCTGGCGCGAACAGGCGCGCCAGACCGGTGGCACGCACCATGGGCACACGTTTCCCGGAAACGAGCGGTGAGCGCCCATGCTGGAGGAACTGGAGATTCATGACCTCGGTCCGATCCGATCCGCGCTGATCACGCCGGCCGGAGGCATGACGGCCATCACGGGGGAGACCGGCGCGGGCAAATCGATGCTGCTTAGCGCCATCCGCCTGATTTCCGGAGGTCCATCCGATGGCGGGCGCGTTTCCGTCGGCGCGCAGGAGGCTTGGGCCCAAGGCGTGTTCGAGGTCGCTTCGTCCCCGGCCGCGGTGGCAGCGGCGAAGGAAGCCGGATTCGAACCGGAGGATGGCGAATTGTTCCTGTCCCGCAAGGTCCCGGCCTCCGGCAGGTCACGCAGCATGCTGTCCGGACATAGCGTGCCACGTTCCGTGCTTGCATCCGTGGCCGCCGAACTGGTGACGATCCATGGGCAGGCCGACCAGCTGCGTATCGCGACCGCGTCGCGGCAGCGTGAGTTCCTCGACCGCTATGCGGGCGATGAGGTGGCTTTGGCCGCTTATGGCAAGGCTTGGAACGCGTTGCGCGCCATCGACGACCGTTTGGAACGACTCAACAATCAGGAATCGTCCATGAGGCAGCAGGCGGATTATCTGCGTGAGTCGATAGAGCGCATCAACCGAGTGGATCCGCAGCCGGGGGAGATGACCGAGCTCCGCGCCCGGCGGGACCGCATTGAGAACGCGGCCGAGATCGCCGAAGGCGTGACGCGTGCCTTGGGCGCGCTGGACGCCTCGCAGGTGGCGGATGATGTGGAATCGTCGAGCGCGGCCGACCTGATCGATCATGCCGCGCAGGCATTGCGCGCCATTCACGTCGACGGAATCTTCTCCGAGCTCGCCGATCGCTTGGATTCCATCAGCACCGACCTGTCCGACGTGGTGTTCAGCCTGTCCGGCGAAGTCGACAATGACGTGAACGTGGAGGATCTGGACGCCATCAACGGGCGGATCCACGAACTGGACGAGCTCACGCGTCGTTGGGGGCCGGACCTGTCCGATGTGATTGCGTGGCGGGACAAAGCCGTGTTCGATCTGGAGGATCTGGACGCGTCGCCTGAGAAGGTCGAACAACTCGAGGCCGAACGTGCGGGGTTGCTTGATGCGGCGAGGAAGGCTGCGCAGGCGGTCAACAAAAGACGCCGGGCCGCGGCCAAGGAACTCGCGTCCAAAGTGACGGCGGAACTTGGATCGCTCGCCATGGGAGGATCGAAACTGGAGATCCGTGTGTCCGAACGTGCGCAATTGGACGCCACCGGTGCTGACGACATCGAATTCCTCTTCACCCCATTCCCCGGCTCGCCCCAGCTGCCGATGGGCAAAAGCGCGTCCGGCGGCGAACTCAGCCGTCTGATGCTCGCACTCGAACTAGTGGCCGCCGAAAAACACGTGGTGGCCGGTGGGACCGTGCCACCGATGACGTTCATCTTCGATGAGGTCGATTCGGGTGTGGGCGGCAAGGCCGCCGTGGAACTGGGCGCGCGTCTGGCCAAACTCGCGCAATCCGCGCAGGTGCTGGTCGTCACGCATCTGCCACAGGTCGCGTCTTGGGCGGACGAACAGTACGTGGTCGCCAAAAGTGTGGCCGACGACGGCTCCGTCGCGACCATGATCAATCAGGTGCGTGGCGAGGCGCGCGTCCATGAGATCGCGCGCATGCTTTCCGGAAGCGAAAGCGAGGCGTCATTGGAACATGCCGAGGAGCTGCTCAGATCGTCGGTGCTTGACTGACCGTTATATATCCGACCGCAAACCGGTCAGGTGAATATGGGAATACCGCAAAATCAGCAAAGGAGACAACATGGCACAGAAAACCGTGGAGAACCAAGGCAAGGGCGCCATTTTCGACCTTGACGGCACACTGCTTGATTCCATGGGCGTGTGGGATCAGGTGGATATCGATTTCCTTGCCAAGCGCGGCATCGAGGTTCCCGAGGACTACATGCGGAAGGTGGCCGCCATGCAGTTCCGGCAAATCGCCGAATATACGATTGCACGCTTCTCGTTGTCGGACACTCCCGAGGCGTTGATGGAGGAGTGGGACCATATGGCGCGTGTCATGTACGCGACGGTGGTGGAGGCCAAACCGCATGCGCGCGAATATCTGGCATCGTTGAAGGCGAGTGGCGCGAGACTCGCGGTGGCCACATCGTTGCCGCCTCAGCTGCGTGAGCCGGCCATGAGGCATGTGGGCGTCCTCGATTATTTCGATGAGGTGGTCAGCGTCGATGATGCTGGCGATGTCGGCAAGGACCAGCCGGACGTGTATCTGCTGGCCGCGGCGCGTCTTGGCGTCGAACCGGTGGACTGCACGGTGTTCGAGGATCTGTTGGTCGGCATGCGGTCGGCCAAGTCCGCCGGCATGCGCGTGTGGGCCATGCACGACGATTCATCCGATGCCGACTGGCCGGAGATCTGCGAGCTGGCGGACGGCGTCATGTTCGACTTCCGTGACGCACCGGCCCGTCTATAACGTCAGCCGTTTCCGGCCGACTGGCATCGGTCGTAGGCATCGTCCTTTTTTATTGGCTGGTCATCTGCCGCATGGGAATCATGATTGCTCCCTGTACGCTTTTTCGAACATGCCAAGCAGATCCAACAGGCTGATGTCGGAGTTCTTGGCTTCGATGGATGCCTCGCGGAACCTGTCCATGATATGTTCTTTCGCGCGTTCCTTTATGAGTTCGCTGCCGTGCTCCATCACAAACGTGCCCTTGCCTTGTATGTTCTCCACGAGACCTTCGTCCGCCAGTTCGTTGTATGCCTTGGTCACGGTGAGCACGCTGATGCGCAGTTCCCTGGCGAGCTGACGGAGCGAGGGGAGCGTATCGCCCGCCTGCAGCTCGCCTGAAACGATCGCGGATCTGATCTGATTCTTGATCTGCTCGTAGATTGGCTTTCCGGTTTGGGATGAGATGGTTAACTTCAATCCGCGTCTCTTTTCGTATGGTGTTATACCTTTCGGTATAACAGTCAGATATAAACAGTTATACTGTCGTGTATAACAGTATAACATGTTCGCGAAGCTGTTATGATGCATTGCATAACAGCGCGAATGGTTCGTCTTGCTTGAAACATAGCCGTAGAATCGAGAGGAGCAGACGCTGCCGACACTGGAAAGGAACCGTCATGACACGTCGAAGGGATGACGAGCGGACCGTTGCCAACGCACACCGTCTTATGCGGCGTGCGGACCGGGAGGTGACCGATCCGGAACATGTCGCCCGGATCATCGCCAAATGCTCCATCGTGAGAATCGCCTACATGGATGCGGAAGGACTCACCATCGTGCCCATGAACTTCGCCTACAGGTTCGTCCCGGATGTGGACACGTCTCCAAATCTGACGCTCTACTTCCACAGCTCTCACCTCGGCCGCAAGATCGACGCCATCAAGGCGAGCGGCAACAGGTTGGAAGTCGCCTTCGAGATGGAAGCCGACTGCGAAATCATCGAAGGCAGAACGCCCTGCAACTGGGGAGAGGCGTTCTCGTCGGTGATAGGCAACGGCACCGCTTCGATAGTTGAGGACATGAAGGAACGCCATGACGCTTTGGCTTTGCTGATGAGCCAGCAGGCCGGCATTGAGCATGTGGAATTCACAGATCAGCAGGTCCGCAGCGTCACCGTCTGGAAAGTGCGGGCAGACCATCTCACTGCGAAATCACGTCCGGCCCATCGCAAAGCCTGAGCAAGACGGACGATAGCTGAATCCAGCGGATGGCATCCGAAAACATCCGCCGGATTCGGCCGATGCGGCGTCAAGCGCGTTTCGAATGGATGACGCCGCGGAAGAGCAGGTAGATCAGCCAAGCCACCGGCACCGTCAGCATGAACATCGGATAGAACCATGTGATTGGCAGATGGCCGTAGAGCACACCTGCCAGCACGGGCCCCAACGTCATGCCCAGGTCGATGCCCATATAGTACGTGCTATTGGCCAGACCGCTGCGGGCACGTCCCGCGACCACCACAGCCTGCGCCTGCGTGACGGAGCTCATCAGCCCGTAACTGGCGGCCATCGCGATGCCTGCCGCGAGCAGATACCAATCGTTCGTCATGAACGTGAGGGAAGCCAGCATCACCAGCATCATCAAGGAGCAGACGCCGAGCCAGAAGCGGAAGCCTTTCGAATCGAACAGGTCGCGCAGCGACAGCCGTAGCAACAACAGCGCCACCGCGTAAAAGACGAAGAACAGGTCGGACGAGACATGCAGGTGCCGAGCGGAGATATAGTCCACCAGGAATGACTGGTTGGCGAAGTAAGGGATGGCGAACATCATGAACACCGCGGCCAGAGGAATCGCCCGCGGCTCCACCAGATCGCGCAGCTTCAGACGGTGGCCCGGCTTATGCGGCGTGGGCGAGTCGTGAACGGCGGGGGACAGGTCCTCTTGGGATCGCATGGCGTCGGCTTTGCGTGCCGGACGGCCGCCGTTCCTTACCAGCAGGACGGTCACGAACGCGCATATGTTGAGCGTCAACGACGCGACGAATGTCCACCGGTAGCCGAAGGCCGCCTGCAGACGGATGCCCAGCGCAGGACCGACCGCGATTGCCAGCGCATTGACGATGCCGTACAGCCCCATGCCGGCGCCCATATGCCTGATCGGCAGCAACAGCGACACCCATGTGGCTAGGCAGACGGTGCCGCAGGCGAAACCGAGACCGTTGACCATGCGCGCGGCGATCAGCATGCCCGTCGAACGCGCGCAGCAGTACATGACGCCCGCCACGATGTACAACGCCGTGCCGACGGCCACCAGCAGACGTTTGCTGACCAGATCCGACAGGTTTCCGGCGATCGGACGGCAGAACAGGGAGACGAAGCTCATCGCGCCCGCGATCACGCCCATCAGCGCGCCGGACGCGCCCATCGACTCGCCAAAGCCGGCGATGATGGGATTGACCACCATATTGCTGGTCATGAAGAAGAACGTCGCCAGCATCACCAACGCCACATCCCGGGTGATCAGCCTGTCTTTGCTTCGTGTAGGAGGATTTTCCGTCCCCGCATCGATTTTCGCCGTTGCGCTCGCACCGTCCGCATGGTCAGTCATGACATCCCGTCCTTTCCGAAGCCTTATGGTAGCAATCCCGAATCCGCCATCGTGATCATCTTTCGGGAAGCGAATCCCATGTCACTCTTCCGAGCATTTGGCCGACATTACCATGGCAGTGAAGATTAGCGCGAATCCGACCATTGTGTTCACTGTGAACCGTTCCCCGGCGAAAATCGCCGAAAAGGCGGCGGCGAACAGACATTCGGTGCACATGATGATCGAAGCCTGCGAACTGGGCAGATGCGGCAGACTCATATTCTCCATAATCTGCGCGCCCATGGAGGCGCCAACTATCAGGAACAGCACCGACGATACGACTTCCGGTCGCAGCCATGCCGCGCTCGGCCCACAGAAGGAGAGGCATGACATGACGAGATACAGGATTCCGGCCACAAGGAATTCCATGAAGGTCATGGCTATCGGATGGAATCGTCTCGTGAATATGCCAAGCAGCACGATGTTGATGGCACACAGCAATGCGCACAGCAGCGTAAGCCAGTCGCCCAGTCCCAGTGCGAAAGCGGAACCCGATGTTGTCCCACTGGTCTTCAAGGAGACGAATCCGACGCCGGCGAGGCACACGATGGCGGCGGCAACCTGCATCAACGCCGGTCTTTTCGCACAGATAATCCAAGTCACGAAGGGAACCGCCACGCAATATGAGGCCGTCAGGAACGCGCTGCGTCCGGCATCGATGGTGGACAGCCCGATGGTCTGGGTGGTCATTTCGCCCCAATAAGTGAGTCCCACCAGTATTCCCGGAACGATGATGCGCCTGTTCAGACTTGGAAATATCTGCTTATGGAACACGGCCAGCATGCACAGGCATGCTCCGAGCATGCGCACGCACATCAGCCAGTGCATCGGCATGGCTTCCAGGGCGGTTTTGGTGAACAGGTAGCTGCCTCCCCACAATGCCGCGCTGCCAAGCAGTGTCACCTGATAGAGCAAAGAACTTTTATGCGGTTCTTCTGGCTTTTCCATTGGGATTCCTTTCGATGTCGTTGAAAAAGAAAAAGGCATCCAAACCAATCCTTGAACGGCCTGGACCGCATACCTACGTGATTGGTTTGGATGCCTTGATTCCCCCATTCGGTGAAGGGGGAGACATTGCGATATTCAGTTATACGATTTGATTATCGGCAAGAGGACGCGGTCTACAGCGTCTTCGCGGCCTGCTCGACGAAATCCTCCATGCCGTCGATTTCGACGACGTTATCGAACTGCGCCTCGGCATGTTCCAAGCCTCGCAATGCTGCCGGGGCTGTGGTGCCGGTGGCTTCGGCGAGCACGTCCATGCATTCGAAATCGG
>ERZ808246.2052-NODE-2052-length-13206-cov-3.902289_pt1 | contig 13206 bp, 11 predicted proteins | sample MGYA00521083_ERZ808246 | MGnify/ENA primary metagenome ERZ808246 (study PRJEB31516, sample SAMN03275577) | gut metagenome | biome: mammalia-associated habitat; material: feces | host: Papio cynocephalus | place: Kenya | collected 2012-07-07 ...
TGAAGACGTCACTAAAACCAGTTAATTTGAACTGTCGTTAAGTGAATGCCTCCAAGGGGCCGTCCTTTTTAAGGCAGTCGAAAAAAGCCGGCAGACTTTTCCGACAAAAGGGGAGCGCGGCCGCCGTCTGCCCTTGTCGATCGAGGGTATCAATTCAATATATCAAAATGTGAAGGGGAGAAGCAACCAATGAATATAGAGAAAATCGTGAAGAACGGCACCATCTGCGCAGTTATTCGCGGTGATGAGGTGGTGGTTACAGATGCACAGTCTGCGCTTGACCTGCTGATGACGGCAAGGTATGATCTTGGAACGAAGAATATCGTGATGAACAAGAAGTTGATCAAAGAGGAGTTCTTCATCCTTAGTTCCGGCCTCGCGGGCGATATCCTCCAGAAATACATAAACTATGGTGGACGGATCGCCATCTATGGGGACTATTCGCATTATACCAGCAAACCCCTGCGTGACTTCATCTATGAGAGCAACAAGGGACATGACGTGTTCTTTGCTGCAACCGAGGAAGAAGCGGTAGACTGTTTATGCCGATAAATTTCAGCTTGTCGGTTCGGTTTCGCTTCATTTTTCCGATAATAAATAAAACCTGTCATTCCGAGGGCGCAAAGCGGCTGTGGGGATCCGTATTCCCCTCGGAATGACAGGCTTTCTGTATTGATCACAATTTTTCCAACTGGTCCGGCGTATCGATATCAATGAGCTGGTCAGCAGGAACTTCCATAAGCAGCAGCGCCTCCTCATGGGCCAGGATCACCGTCCGCCCGCCGTGGTCTCCGGTGAGGGCCATCAGCTCCGGATAAAACCGGGCCGGGAAAATACAGGGATTTCCCCGGCGGCCGCCATGCCCAAGGCCTACAATGCGGTCCGGGTGCCGGGCAGCAAGGCCGATGAGCTCTGCCACGGTTTCCTTTTGCAGCTTCGGCTGGTCCGCCACCTGAAACATCACGGCATCGCAGTCCCTTAGGGCTGCCAGGCCGATGCGGATGGATTCGCTCTGCCCCAGCTCCGGATGGGGATTGAACAGGGAAGTGAACCCGTATTGGCCGGTCAGCTTTTCGATTTCCGGGTACTGGGTCACCACCACCACCCGCTCCAGATTCTCTCCGGGAATGGCTGCCAGGGCGCACTCGATCAGAGAGAGCCCGTCTGCGGCAGTCTGTGTCAATTTGTTCCCGCCGAAGCGGCGGCCAAAGCCCGCGGCCATGAGAACGCAGCCAATCTTCATGTGCAACACTCCTTTCCGGTAGTATACCCAGTTTCTGTCTTTTTTGTCAATGTGATGTGTCATTATTTGCAAAATAGAATCACGCTTTCCCTTTTCAATGGGGGCGTTTTATGATACAATACATGATGGTATTATGTGATGTACTATATCCTTTTATAAAACTTGCATAAGGGAGGCTATACAATGCCAGCAACGAAAATCGGCGACAAGGTCATCCGGGTGGACGCCATCGAAAAAGCTCGGGGCGAGGCGACCTATGTCTGCGACATGACACTGCCGGATATGCAGTACGCCTATATGGTCCGCTCTACGGTCCCCAGGGGCACCATTGACGCCATCCACCTGCCGGAAATGCCGGAGGGGTATTATTTCATCTCCGCCAAGGACATTCCTGCTCGGGGTAAAAACGAGCTGTGGATGATCATGAAGGACTGGCGCTGCTTTGCCGAGGATTATGTGCTGTATGTGGGCGAGACCATCGGCCTGGTGGTGGGGCCCGACCGGGCGACCCTGAAGGACCTGCGGGACCAGATCAAGATCGACTACACCGAGCAGACCCCCGCCGTGACCATTGATGACGGCTTGAACTGCGTGGGCGGCCCCATGTTCCCGGAGAAGAACAGCAACGTTATGTGCGAGCTGTTCTGCGAGAAGGGCAGACCCATGGAGGAGGTTTTTGCTGAGGCGGACGAGATCTTTGAGGAGACCCTGACCACCCCCTACCAGGAGCATGCGCACCTGGAGACCAACAGCGCCATTGCCGATTATGAGGATGGGAAGTTCGTATTCTACGCCTCTGCCCAGTGCCCCTTCTACATCCGCAAGTCCATCGCCGGCCTGCTGGACATCCCCTATGAGGACATCATCATCCGCCAGTGCACCACCGGCGGCGCCTTCGGCGGCAAGGAGCACTTCCCGGATGTGCTCTGCGGCGCACTGCTCATTGCGGAGAACAAGATCCGCAAGCCCATCAAGATGGTGTTCGACCGGGAGGAAGATACCCAGTTCAGCGTAAAACGCCATCCCTCCAAGTGCATCTATAAGACCGCCGTGAAAAACGGCGAGATCATCGGCACCGAGGGACATATTTACTACAACTGCGGCGCGTACCTGTCCTCTTCCTTCGTGGTGCTGCAGCGGGGCGTGTTCCACGCCAACGGCGTATACACCATTCCCAATACATATCTCAAGGGTGAGGGCATCGGCACCAACACCTTCCCCACCTGCGCGTTCCGCGGCTTCGGCGCGCCCCAGACCCTGTTCTGCTTTGAGACCCACCTAACCCACCTGGCCCACCACCTGGGCGTGGATCCGCTGGAGTTCAAGATGCGGTACCTGGCCAAGAAGGGCGATGAGACCACCACCAACGGCCACATTATCGAGGATGTGAAGCTGCCGGAGATGATCGACGTCATCACCAGGGAATCCGACTATTGGAACAAGATCAAGGAATATAAGCCCGGCTGCGGCCGGGGTATCGGCGTGGCCCTGTATAACCACGGCGGCGCCTTTACCGGCAATGGCGAGCAGGCCATCATCAAGGCCCACGCCCGGCTGACCAAGACCGGCGACAAGGTGGAGATATTTGTGGGCTCCACGGAGATGGGCCAGGGCTTCCGCACCAGCCTGCGCAAGATCTGTGCCGCCACCCTGGGCATTTCCATCGACAATATCGAGTATAAGAACCCCGACACCTCCAAGGTGGTGGATTCCGGTCCTACCGCCGCCTCCCGGTCCACCATGATCGTGGGCCGCCTGGTGGAGCGGGCCGCCCTGGAGATGAAGGAGCGCTGGGACGAGGGCGATTTCACCACCGAGGTGGAGTATGAGCATCCCGAGGGCTATCCCTGGGATCAGGCGACCTTCCGGGGCGACGCGTACCTGGGCTACGGCTGGGGCGCGGTGATCGTGGAGGTGGAAGTGGACAAGCTCACCAACGAGGTGAAGACCCTGGGGGTGTGGTCCTCCCACGAGATCGGCAAGGCCATTGACGAGCTCATCGTCCACGGCCAGATCAACGGCGGCATTATGCAGTCCCTGGGCTACGGCTCCATGGAAAAGCTGGAGAACAAGAAGGGCTACTTCAAGCAGAAAAGCATGTCCGACTATGTCATCCCCACCTCCATGGACTTCCCCAAGCAGTTCTATCACATCCAGGAAAATCCCTATCCCTGGGGCCCCTACGGCGCCAAGGGCATGGGCGAGCTGGTGTTCAACGGCGCCTCCGCCGCCTATGTGGACGCGGTGGAGCGGGCGCTGAACTGCGAGTTTACATCTATTCCCATCCCTGTTGAGGATATTGAGGAGGCGCTGAAGAATGTACAATGATGTTCGATTTACGCTGAACGGCCAGCCCATGGTCTACACCGGCAACCCCCTGCGGCGGCTGCTGGATGTGCTGCGGGAGGACTACGGTCTCACCGGCAGCAAGGAGGGCTGCGGCGAGGGCGAGTGCGGCGCCTGCTCCATCATTAAAAACGGAAAGCTGGTGACCCCCTGCATTATTCCCGTGGGCTCCATCCAGGGGGCGGAGCTGCTGACCATTGAGGGCATCCGCGACACGGAAAAGGGCAAGTGCATCATCGAGGCCTATGCCGAGGGCGGCGCCGTCCAGTGCGGCTTCTGCATCCCGGGCATGGTCATGGCCACCTATGTGCTGCTGAACGAAAACCCCGATCCCACGGAGGATGAGATCCGCCTGGGCATCAGCGGCAACCTCTGCCGCTGCACCGGGTATGACCTGATCGTGGAGTCCATCCACCTGGCTGCCCAGAAAGGAGCTGCACTATGGAAGAAGTAAAATGCTACATGCCCCAGACCCTGGCCGAGGCCCTGCAGATCCGCAAGGACACCGGCGCCCAGCCCCTGGCCGGCGGCTCTGACCTAATGGTGGCCAACAGCCGCGGCGCAGGCATCGTGCCGGGCTTTAGGAAGCCCATCCTCATCATATCCAACCTGCCGGAGCTGAAGGGCATCCGTCAGCTGGAGGACGGCACCGTGGAGATCGGCGCTCTGTCCACCTCCTGGGAGATCCATACCTCTCCCGTGACCCATCCGCTGCTGAAGGACGCCGCCTCCCGCATGGGGGCCATCGCCCTGCGCAACAGCGCCACCATCGGCGGCAACATCGGCAACGCATCCCCCAAGGGCGATATGCCCCAGCCGCTGATCCTGCTGGACGCGGAGGTGGTGCTCCGGAGCGTGGACGGCGAGCGCCGGATGAAGGTGGATGACTTCATCATCAAGACCAAGGTCACCGCTATTCATGACGACGAGCTCATTACCAAGGTGGTCATTCCGCCCCAGAAGTTTACGCATATTTTCTATCGCAAGATCGGTATGCGCCGCTCCAACGCGATTTCCAAGCTGACTCTCTCCGCCGCCGCCAACATTCAGGACGGCGTGGTGGTGGATTTCCGGGCCTCCTCCGGCGCCGCCGGTCCCAAGGTGGAGCGCAGCCGTCAGGTGGAGAGCCTGCTCATCGGCCACAAGGTAGCCGAGCTGCCGGAGCGGAAGGGCGCGTTCCTGGACGCCTGGTGCAATGATGTTATCGCGCCCCACGCCATGCCCGAGTACCGCCGCAACGCCACCCGGCGTATGCTGGAATACTTTATCGATGCCCTGGCGGCCGGACATCCGGAAGGCCGGGTAGAATAAGCAGGAGGAATGAACATGATCTATCATCCTACCACCCCGCTGGAGGCCGTGACGCTGCGCAAGCAGAACGCCGACACCGCCGTGTATCTGGCCGGCGGCACCGACGACCTGCGTCTGAACGGCAGCGCCCAGGGGAAGGATCTCATTGACATCAGCGCCCTGGGCCTGGACGATATTTTCGTCCGGGACGGCAAGCTCTATATCGGCGCCCGCTGCACCTTTAATCAGGTCATCGACAGCGACCTGGTGCCGGAATTTATCAAGGAGGCTGCGCATTTCTGCGCCTCCTTCACCAAGCGCAACAGCGCTACCGTGGGCGGCAACCTCGGCCTGCGCCGGCAGGACAGCTACCTGGCCGCAGCACTGACGGCGGCGGATGCGGTGCTGCAGTCCATGACGCCCCACGGCGAGGAGATGAAGCCCGTCGGCGAGTATCTGCAGAGCAAGTGCATGCGGCTCATCGAGTATGTGGTGCTGGATGCCGACCGCACCGGCTGGGTCAAGCGCTTCACCAATACCACCTCCAGCCACGCGGCTGTGACGGCGGCGGTGTCCGGGGGCATTTACGCCCTCAGCGTCTCCGGCAGCGACTTTGCCTATGGCGCTGCGCCGGACCTGGCGGATTCCATGGAATTCACCGACGACATTTCCGGCAGCGCCGACTATAAGAAGTACCTGGCAAAGATCGTATTTACACTGGGGAGGTAAGGCAAATGGAAGTAAAATGCAAACTCAACGGTGAGAATATTATCCTGCGCGGCGAGCCCACGGCCCGCCTGCGGGATGTGCTGTACCACACCGGGTGCTACTCTGTCCGGGACAGCGACGATGCTGAGGGCTTTGCCGGGTCCGACACCATTATTTTTAACGGCCAGCTGAAGTATTCCAACTTTATCCTGCTCTACCAGGCGGAGGGCGCTGAGATCAAAACGGCGGAATCCCTGCTGGAAAAGGGCGAGCTGAACTATGTGCAGAAGGCCATGGTGGCCGCGGGCATCGTGCAGAGCGCCTATAACGCCCCGGCGGCGGCGCTGATCCTCACCTGGCTGCTGGAGAAGCATCCCAACCCCACGCGCCAGCAGATCAAGGATGTGCTCACCAGCATCTTCATCCGCGACGCGGGCTATGAGCACTACTATCTGGCTGTGAAGCTGGCCTGCGAGCTGCGGGACGAAGGTGAGTTCAAGAGCGAGATTGCTCCGTCCTTCCGCCCTCAGCTGGACATCATCGGCAAGCCCGCCGGGAAGATCGACGGCGCGGCCCTGGTCTCCGGCGAGCCGGTGTTTGTGGAGGATAAGGTCCCGGCCAATGCCTGGTGCCTGCATGTGCTGCGCAGCCCCTTTGCCAGCGCTTATATCAAGTCCATCGACACCAGCGAGGCGGAGAAGCTGGACGGCGTGGCCGCCATCATCACGGCGGAAAACTGCCCGGATGTGTACTATATGCAGGCCGGACAGGGCACTCCCGAGCCGTCCCCCCATGACCGCCGCCTGTTCAATAGGAAGGTCCGCCATGTGGGTGACCGCGTAGCGGGCATCGTGGCCCGGACGGCGGAGATCGCCGACAAGGCCGCCTCCCTCATCAAGGTGGAGTATGAGCCCACGGACGCAGTGTTTACCGTGGAGGAGGCCATGGCCCCCGGCGCACCCCTGGTCCACAACGGCTCCGTGCAGTATAACGCCGGCGCGCCCGATGACCTGGAGGAGTACAACAAGCTCCAGGGCGACCCCCGGGAGGGCAAGGTGGTCTATCAATTCCCCCTGCACGCCGACATTCACAAGAACATCGCCGCGTCCAACAAGGGCGGCATCGGTGACATGGAGAAGGGCTTTGCCGAGGCCGATGCCATCGTGGAGCAGACCTATCAGACCAGCCAGATCCAGCACACCCCCCTGGAGCCCCATGTGTGCTATGCCCACGTGGAGAGCGGCCGGTTGGTGCTGAACTGCGCCACCCAGGTGCCCTACCATGTGCGGCGCATCGTCAGCTGGGTCTGCGGGATCCCCGAAAATAAAATTCATGTCATTAAGGAGCGTGTAGGCGGCGGTTACGGCTCCAAGCAGGACATCCTGGTGGAGGAGCTCACCGGCTACGCCGCCTGGATCACCAAGAAGCCCGTGTATTACCGCAACACCCGGGCCGAGGAGTTCTACGCCAACTCCACCCGCCACCCCATGCGCGTCCATGTGAAGATGGGCGGCAAGAAGGACGGCACTATTACGGCTCTGTTCATGGAGGTCTGCGCCAACACCGGCCCCTACGGCAACCACTGTCTGACGGTGCCGATGAACAGCTGCTCCAAGACCATGCCCCTGTTCAAGGTGGACAACATGGCCTATGACCTGAAGGTGTACTACCCCAATACGCCCCCCGCCGGCGCCTACCAGGGCTACGGAACGCCCAAGGGCACCTATGGCATCATGATGGCCATGGCGGAGCTGGCCGACAAGCTGGGCATCGACTACCGCACCATGGTGGAGAAAAACCACGTGGAAGAGGGCTATATGCTGGAGATCCTCAAGGGCCTGGGCGAGGGCCGCGAGGGCGCTGTGGTGCCGGTGGGCTCCTGCGGCCTGGACGAGGCCATTCAGCAGGGCTGCGACATGATCGACTGGGGCAAGAAGGAAGTATCCGACGACCCCGACTGGAAGATCGGCAAGGGCTTTGCCATGATCATGCAGGGCTCCGGCCTGCCGGGCCTGGATCACGCTGAGGCCATCGCCAAGCTGGAGACCGACGGCACCGTCATCCTCAACAGCGGCGGCGCCGACCTGGGCACCGGCCTGGACACCATCTCCGCCAAGATCGTTGCGGAGGTGCTGAAGCTGCCTATGGACCGCATCACCGTGGTTTCCGGCGATACGGATTCCTGCGCCTTTGATACCGGCGCGTATGCTTCCTCCGGTACCTTCTTCAGCGGCAACGCATCGTTGGTTGCTACTACGAAGCTGAAGGAACTGATTTTGAAGGAAGCGGCTCTGCAGCTGGAGGAAAAGGTGGAGGACCTGGACGTCCGGGCTCCCGGCGAGGTGTACTCCAAGATCACCGGCGCTGGCCTTTCTTACTATGAGCTGGTGCATACGGCCACCAGCGGCGGCGGCCGGGGCCAGCCTATTGCCCACGGCAGCTTTGTCACCACGGCATCCTCCGTGCCCTACGGCGCGCACTTTGCCCAGGTGGCGGTGAACGTGAAGACCGGCGAAATTAAGGTGCAGAAGTTCTACGCCCTGCAGGATGCCGGCACGCCCATTAACCCCGAGATCGCCCTGTGCCAGATGTACGGTGCGGTGATGAAGTCCATCGGTCATTCCCTCTATGAGGATATGAAGCTGGACAAGAACGGCAAGTGCATCAACGCCAACCTCACCGACTACGGCGCCCCTATGATCGACGAGGCTCCGGAGGATTTCAAGTCCGTTCTCATTGATGTGGACGACAAGTTCGGCCCCTACGGCGCCAAGTCCATTTCCGAGATCGCCTGCAACGGTGCGGCTCCCGCTATCGGCGTCGCCATTCACGATGCCTGCGGCGTGTGGCTGCGCAGCTGGCCCATGACCCCGGAGAAGGTTCTGAAGGCTTTGGGTAAAATCTAAATTCACGCGAAAAACGGAGGTCCGAAAGGACCTCCGTTTTTTGTATATTTGAAATTGTCATTGCGAACCAGTCCGCAGACTGGTGTGGCAATCCGCGCCCAAAACCCAAAACACGAAAAAGGCACCGGCTTGGGAAACCCAAGCCGGTGTATTTTGTAATTTATCGTATGAGATCAGTGCAGATTCTCGCGGATAGCTTCGCACAGAGCGGTGATACCCTGAACGATCTTCTCCTCGGGCATGCAGGAGTAGTTCAGACGCAGGGTGTTCTCGTGGCCGCCGTTGGGGAAGAAGGAACCGCCGGGAACGAAGGCAACCTTCTTCTCCAGGCACTTCATCTGCAGCTCCTTGGCATCCATGTACTCGGGCAGGACGACCCAGGCGAACAGACCGCCCTCGGGACGGGTGAAGGTGCAGGGCTCGGGCAGCTCCTTGGCCAGAGTCTCCATCATCACGGCGCGGCGCTTCTTGTAGCACTCGCGGATGGTGTCCACGTGCTTGTCCAGGTCGAACATGTCGATCCACTTGGAGGTCTCCATCTGGCCGATGGTGGAAGCCTGCAGGGAAGCGGCCTGCTCCATGAAGTTATACTTGGCCAGGATGGCATCATCGGCGCAGACCCAACCCAGGCGGTAGCCGGGGGCCAGGATCTTGGAGAAGGTGCCCAGGTAGATGACCAGGCCCTTGGTGTCCAAGCTCTTCAGAGCGGGCATGAACTCGCCCTCGAAGCGCAGCTCGCCATAGGGGTTATCCTCTACCACGGGGATCTCGTACTTATTGATGATGTCCATGAACTTGTGGCGGCGCTCCAGGTCCCAGGTGCGGCCGGTGGGGTTCTGGAAATCGGGGATGACGTAGATCATCTTCACGCGCTCGGTGGTGGCCAGGATCTTCTCCAGCTCCTCCATGATCATGCCGCCGTCATCGGTGGGGACCTCAACGAACTTGGGCTCGCAGGCCTTGAAGGCATTCACGGCGCCCAGGTAGGAGGGGCTCTCCAGCAGCACCACATCGCCGGGGTTCAAGAACACGCGGGCGGAGAAATCCAGGCCCTGCTGAGAACCGGAGGTGACCAGAATATGATCGGCGTCGGTGTGGATATTGTTCTTGGCCAGCATACGCTCGGCGATCTGCTCACGCAGGCGCGGGAAACCCTCGGTAGTGGAATACTGCAGGGCGGCGCGGCCATTCTCCTTGAGAACAGCGATGGAGGCCTCCATCATCTGCTCCACGGGGAACAGCTCGGGGGCGGGCAGACCACCGGCAAAGGAAATGATGTCGGGCTTGGCGGTGAGCTTCAGCAGCTCGCGGATCTCGGAACCCTGCAGCATATCCATTCTGTTTGCAAACTGTACCATAAAAATTTCCTCCTAATTACTTTTCCTATTCCATTTTCGCAAGCGGCGGAGCAAGCTCCGTGTAGTCTTACTTCCACCATTTAAGCACATTTCCCTCCATAAGTAAACCAACGAAATGGACAAAAATGACCGAATCCCAAGGGTTTTCCCATTTTTGGATGAATCACTAAAAATGTATGGGGTACATTTGGCGTTTTGACCGTTTCTCCGGATGGGCTATTTACCGGGGCGGGTGCATATATTTTTCTGAAAGGGGGGCGGAGCTGTGACGGACTATCAAAGAGATCTCAGCCGGGAGAGACGTGTGCGGCAGAAACCGGAAAAGCCCATGAGCAAACGGGAACGGCGGCGGCTGGTGCGCCTGTCTGTGAGCGGGATATTGCTGGTGCTGGTGGTGGCGGTCAAGCTGCTGATGCCGGACCTGGCCAACGCCTACAAGGATAAACTGCTGCACTTGATGGGAGAAAACACGGACTTTACGGAGGCGTTTTCTGCGGTGGGGAAGGCGTTTTCCAAGGAGGGCGGTATACGGGACACCCTGGAGGATGCGTATACCGCCGTGTTCGGCGAGAATAAACCGGAGGAGGCGGCGACTCCTGCCCAGACGGCGGCGGTCTTTTCCGGAGTCTATACCCCGGAGAGCCTGCCGGAGCAGACGGCTCTTGACCAGCGGGTGCTGGGCTTTGCCTACACACCGCCCCTGGAGGGGGAGGTGACGTCCGCCTTCGGCTACCGGCTGCATCCTATCGCCGGGGAGAACCGGTTTCACTACGGCATGGATATCGACGCGGAGGAGGGGGCGGACATCCACGCCTTTGCGGACGGCGTTGTGGGCGTAGTGGCCCAGAGCAGCGATTTGGGAAATTATGTGACGGTGGATCACCCGGGCGGCTTTACGACCCTCTACGCACACTGCAAATGCGTCACTGCATCCGCCGGGCAGACGGTGCGCTGCGGCGACATATTGGCCCAGGCGGGACAGACCGGTGCGGCTACGGGACCGCACCTGCATTTTGAACTGCACGAGGATCAAGTTTACATAAATCCGATATACTATGTGGCGTCATAGGGGGGCGGCCGTGCGCATTTCGCCCACGGCCGTATTGCTGCTGGCGATATTTGCGCTGGTGGCGCCGGCCATGTGCCTGGCGGCGGTTTTATTGGCAGCGGTATGCCATGAAATGGGCCATTACATGGCGCTGCGGCTGTGCGGCGGCCGGCTGGCAGGGGTGTCTGTCTCGGCCTTTGGGGCGCAGATGCGCATCCGTGACCGGTATCGGCTCTCCTATGGCCGGGAGGCCCTGTGCGTCCTGGCGGGGCCGCTGGTAAACGGGACGCTGTCGTGGCTGCTGGGCCTGGCCGGGGCATGGAAAGAGGAGCTGTATATTTTTGCCGGGGCGCAGCTGATTTTAGGCGTGTTCAACCTGCTGCCCCTCTCGGCCCTGGACGGCGGGCGGCTGCTGTGGATCGCCATGGCCTGGCTGACGGATCCATTCCTGGCGGACAAGGTGTGCCGGGTGGTAACGGCGGCGCTGCTCCTGGTCCTGGTAGCCCTGGGGCTGGGGCTGTGGGTGCGATACCGGACGGGATTTCTGCTGGTGGGCGTTGCGGGGATCATTTGCTGCACGGTGCGGGAAACTTCCGCAAAAAAATGCTTGCATTTTGCGGCTATGTGTGTTATCATGTGATTTGCCTTTGAGATTTCAGAGGACTTGTGTACCGGAAAGGGGTGAACCAGAGCAATGAAGGAAGGAATCCATCCCAATTATCAGCAGACTACTATTAAATGCGCCTGCGGTAATGTAATTGAGACAGGTTCTACGAAGAAGGATATTCGCGTAGAAGTCTGCTCTAAGTGTCACCCGTTCTTTACGGGCAGACAGAAGCTGGTGGACACCGGTGGCCGCGTGGCCAAGTTCAACAAGCGCTTCGGCCTGGACAAGTAATTTGTCAGAACACCAAGCCCTGCACCGATTCGGTGCGGGGCTTTTTTTGCTGTCGAAAAATCCTTTGGATTTTTCCGACAAGAGCTTTGCAGGCTAAGAGGTATTTTTCCCCACGCACATGTCGCAGTGAAAAATAATTTTACTTTTTTGCGTCTGCGGACGCGAACTCTGCGAGACTTTTTTGCTGGCTGTTGTACATTTTTACCGCTTATGGTATACTATATAGGATATTTCTTCGAATGAGGTTACGCTATGGAACGCACACAACTGCAAGAGAATAAACGGGACCTGGCGGTGCTGGTGGGCCTGCGCTCGCCGGTCCTGCGGGAGGACAGCACCGACGAGGAGAGCCTGCAGGAGTTGGCCGCCCTGGTGGAGACTGCCGGGGGCCAGGTGGTGGGCAGCATCCTCCAAAGCCGGGAAAAGCCCGACCCCCACAGCTTCATCGGCGAGGGTAAGGTGGAGGAGGTCAAGACCATGGTGACCCTGGAGAGCGCCACCCTGGTCATCTTTGACAACGACCTGTCGCCGTCTCAGATCCGCGTGCTCACGGAGCTTTTGGGTGTGCAGGTCATTGACCGCAGCGGCCTGATCCTGGATATTTTTGCCCAGCGGGCCAAGACCAGGGAGGGCTGCCTGCAGGTGGAGCTGGCCCAGTACCAGTATCTGCTGCCCCGGCTCATCGGTATGTGGACGCATCTGGAGCGCCAGGCGGGCACCAGCGGCAAGGGTCCCATCGGCTCCAAGGGCCCGGGCGAGCCCCAGCTGGAGACGGACCGCCGCCACATCCACCGGAAGATCGACAAGCTCAAGGAGGAGCTGGAGGAGGTGCGCCGGGTCCGCAATACCCAGCGCCAGCGCCGGATGAAAAACGAGATCCCGGTGGTGGCCATTGTGGGCTACACCAACGCCGGGAAATCCACCCTTCTAAACGCCATCACCGGCGCGGGCATCCCCGCCAACAACCGCCTTTTTGACACCCTGGACACGACTACCCGGCTGCTTACCGTCAGCGACACATTGGATGTGGTCATTTCCGACACCGTGGGCTTTATCCGCAAGCTGCCACACCAGCTGGTGGAGGCGTTCAAGGCCACTCTGGAGGAGCTGGAGTATGCGGACCTGCTGCTCCATGTCATCGACCTGTCCAACCCCCAGTGGGCCCAGCAGGCCCAGGTGGTGGACGACCTAATCCGGGAGCTGAAGGCGGACCACATTCCCTGCCTGCGGGTGTATAACAAGTGCGACCTGGCCTTTTCCGGCGCTCTGCCCCGGGAGGAGGACAGTGTGTATATCTCCGCCAGGACCGGCGAGGGCATCGACCGGCTTTTACAGGCGGTGGACAAAAAGCTGGACAAGGGCACCCGCCGGGTGACCATCCACCTGCCCTATGACAAGGCGGGGCTTTT
>ERZ808246.2053-NODE-2053-length-13203-cov-3.029434_pt1 | contig 13203 bp, 9 predicted proteins | sample MGYA00521083_ERZ808246 | MGnify/ENA primary metagenome ERZ808246 (study PRJEB31516, sample SAMN03275577) | gut metagenome | biome: mammalia-associated habitat; material: feces | host: Papio cynocephalus | place: Kenya | collected 2012-07-07 ...
ATTGGTAAACAGCTTGGCACTGGGCAGGCCGCGGTGCGCCGAGATAACGGCGTGGGTGCTCTCGCCGCCCACCGGAAGACTGGTACCTTCCAGATGGCCCGCCGCCACCTGCAGCACGCCATCGCTGGTGCCGTGGTAGATGGGCAGCTCCACGCCGATCTTGGCAATGGTGATGTACCCCATGATGCCGGTGCCAGTAATATCCAGCGTGCTCTCGTAGCTGTCGGCGTATTTGTCCGGCTGGTACAGGGAGTTTTCGTCCGCCGCGATCTTGGCATTAAAGTCGTCCGCCGCTTCAAAGTAGGCGGAGTAGTCCGCATCGGTCATGCTGTCCACATCGGCAGCGTAAGTGGCCACCGCGCGGGACTGGTTGCGCTGGTTGATGTAATCGCTGATGGTAGGGTATAACATCACGGATAGACCCACGAAAAAGACGAGGATCAGGATCATGGTGCTTTTGTTCTTTTTCATGGGCTACTCCCTAACGTTATGGTTTCAGGATAGGAGGCCGGGGCCTTGCGGCCCCTTGCTCCGGTTTGCTATGGGGTGTGCAGGGGAGGAAACTGGTGCTCAGTTCTTGTTCTCCATGCGCTTTTTGGTGATCAGCAGCACCGCTGCAGCGATCATCAGGCCGCCGCCGATGATGTAGAAGATCGTGGTGCCGATGCCGCCGGTACCGGGCAGGGTGGTGCCAGCGTTATTAACGATGTCCGTTGTCAAAGATCCATTGGTCAGATTCGTGTTAAGTGTGATCTCGCCAGTAACAGGTGTGCCTGTCAAAGTGGTCAAAGCGTCACGCAGAGAACCATCACAGGGATCTTTATGAGTAGCAACAATATTAAAAGTGATAGGCTCAATGGTGTTATAACCGGTAGGAGTGGCAGTTTCAGTCAGAGTATATTCACCATCGTCCAAGCCACTGAACGTAAAGACTGCATCTTTGGTGCCATCAAGGGCATCACTGGTTACAACGGTGATAACTTTATTGGTACCATCAGACAGCCTTTTAGTCAGTGTGAATTCGGCACCAGTCAGAGGGGTGTTATCGGGCTTGACCTTATTTACAACGACCTTATAGGTAAAGACGATAACGCTGTCCCAGACAGATTCACCCGTGCCGTCACCATTCGGATTGTTGGAGTATACCAGCTTTGCTTCGTTCACGTTTCCGTGAGAACCAAGAGAAGCTGTGTCATTCAGTACGGAATCGTAGGTAACAGTAATCGTGGAATTTGCGTTGACGCCAGTGACAGTCTGTAAGTTCTCAAAAATAACATGGAAGGTGCAACCATCGGTGGGGTTAGTGTCGATTGTATAACCGGAATTGATAGGGGTACCATTTAATTCATCGCCGATATATACTTTGACCGTGGAGGGGTTAAAGGTCAGTCCATTCACTTCTTTATCGTGGAAAGCGTAGTAATAACCTTTCCGATAGGAATTAAAATCAGAAGGAACAGTACCCTGCAGACGGAAGGGAATAGAATCACCGATATCATAGTCAGCGGAATCCTGCCAGCCAGTGATAGTGCCGTCAGTATCATTGGTATCTTTCAACTTCTTTTCAAATTTAGGAACGTCATTGTTTTTGGGCCGAATGGTAAGGTCGCCAAGAATCTGTACAATATAGGTGGTTTGTGTATCACCAGTAGGAACTTTGGAGGCATCATCGCGGATCAGGTAATAACCGGGGGCAACCGATGCAGTGGTATTGGAAATAGAGGCAAACGGAGCAGAGGTCAAATCAGCATATTTCTCAACAACGGCCAGCTTATCAGCATCATTAACGGAACTGTTTACGTTGGTCAATGCATCAAGAACTGTTTTATCTACAGTGGTGTCGGTAGTTCCGGTGCCGTTATGGCCCCACTTAATATTGGCGAGTTTTTTAGTGGTGCCTGTTGCAGTAACTTCCTCAGAATAATCACCAGTAAAAATCTGATAAATCTGATAAGTGTGCCCATTATTGGGCGCAGTAATAGTAAAGGAAGTCGAACCCGCTGCCATCGCCGGTACCACCATGGCGCATACCATGGCAACCGCCAGCAGCGCGGCCATCAGTTTTTTCATTGCTTTCTTCATAGTAGGGAATTACTCCTTTCTATTTCTTCTTTCTTCTTATAATGGTGTAACGCCTGCGGCACAGTGTATTTTTTCGCCGCAGGGGGTGCAGAGGTTTCAGTCATCCGCACCCCCCTTACGTCTGCGCTTACGGCGCACACCATATACCAGCGCGGTCAGCATCATCGTGCCGCCCACGGCTGTAAACGGGGTTGTACCGGCACCGCCGGTGGAGGGGAGCTCGTAGTCCTGCGCGCCCGTATCCTGGTTTGTTACGGTCAACACGCCGCCTGCACCAACGCCCTCTTCATTGGAGTAGGTTACATCGTAACGGATACCGGAAATTTGTTCCACAATGTAGTAGAGCATGTCAGCATCAAGACCCTTACCGTTGTTATCGTACGTGTAAGTCCAGCCGTCCTTTTTACACAGTGTGATGTTATCATCTATGCAAGGATCTTTTGCAGGATCGGCTTTTGTACCCTTCGAATGCTTATACAGCTTTACCGTAACGCTTTCCATCGGGGCGTTGTTGCCATCAACCGGAAGGCCGCTTTGGTCCTGCCAGTATTTTTTAATGGTCAGACGATTAGAAACATTGCTCACGTAGAGATTATTGGAAGATGCATTTGTGTAGTAATACAAATTTTTGGCATTCCGTTCCGGAAGAGCACTGCCAGCGGAATCGGTCGTTTTTTCCTCAACAGCTGCTGCATAAGCTGTGTTGTCATCGAGCACATTCTTGTTTAGAGTATCACGGTAGATGAAGTAGTAAACATCGTCCGATGACATATAACCGGGCAAAGGCTTCATTTCTGTCAAGCGGTACAGCGTACAGGGTTTCAAACCGGTTTTTTCGTTAAATTCAAAGAAAATAGTGCCGTTGGTATCCGTAGTAAGAGTTTCATAAACGGATTCCCAAGAAGCGGAACTGGGAACGAATTCCTCCAATTTGAAATCAACACCAGACAGCGGAAGTTGGGCACTCAGCGCATTATACTTATGAACCGTCAGGCCAGCCTGATATGCCACAGACGAGATGTTGACCTTGTGGGCATCGGTGAAAATGTCTTTCGAGAAGCCGCCGGTCATGCTGACCTTGTTTTCCAGAGTAACATCGGTCTTGGCATTCGTGACATAGTCATACACCAAAACAAGTGCCTTTTCATCTGGAATTGTGAGTTCCAGCATATACGTGCGGTACCCTTCAGCAGTTACACCTTCCACAGGCGCCTTCATGCTGTAATCAACGCCAGGTTGCAGTGGCACAGAATTCTCGTCCAGTGGAGCGGCATACAGTTTTACGCTGTCCATGTCCAACTTGGCCTGTACGTTCTGATCCCTTACAATTAGAGTATCCTTCAAGGTCAGCGTATCTTTGCCTTCTCCTTTACCCTCAACCAAATCTTTGCTAAAGGGGTTTAGGGTAACCGTATACCTTACACGGCTTTCATCATCAGCGGCATTGTGAATCTGCTCGCTCTCTTTGGATAGGGTATCTTTATAACGTCTGACGGTTGTTGTGGCAGTATTGGATACCACATCACCATAGGAGATTGTGTTTTGGTAAACTACTTTATCCGTCCGGGAATCACTCCAGCGCGGATCAGTGATACTTACACTATAGCGCAGAACAAGGTTTGTGTAACCGGCTTTTTTGAGCGTGGCAAAATCAATGTTATTTGTAGCAAATTTGAGGCTGAAGGTCAATTCGTTGTTTGCATCACATGTAACACTGTTTTTGACAAGGTCTTTCATGCTGCATGTAGTGCCGCCTGTAACGGGAGTTTTTGAACAACTATAGACGTCACCGCTGTTATATTTGCCAAATACTGCAGAAAAAGAACCTTCGTCAAATGTTAGGCCACTGTCCAGTTGGTCCGTAAACGTCATATCCGGCAGCGCATCAAGAGAGGAGAGATCCAGAATGACCTGATAACCAATGTATTTACAGTTATCATAACTGAACTCACAATTCTCATTTGTTCCACCGTAATTACCCCACTCATTGGCAACTCTGCCCACTTGCCATGAACCCTTTTTAATATCAATATCAGACTTAGGTTTGCGATAATTATAATAGGCCTCATTGCCAGCTGTATTTTTGATGGTGACACTTTCGCCTTCAGCAATCGAACTCACTTCCTCAACCAATGTAGTATAAGGTAGATGCAGATGCTTGAGTTTAAGTTTGCAGGCTGTGGTATCAATATCAATGGTAAATGCCTGAACCTTTTTGGTGTTATCTGTAGCGTTAACTGCAGTTGTCTGGTCCTTATTGGTGTAATATTTAATAGTAAGGACGATGCCAGATTTTGCAAGCTCAGAATACTGCAGTGTTTTTTCTATACCTGCATCATTGTAAGTGATGGTAAGATTTTTTTCAAACTGATCCTGCAAATTCTTTGCATATGCATAATGTTCAAAACGACCACCAGTACTGGTCGAATAGCCAGGGTCAATGATATCGGTAATAGTATTGTTTGTAATGGACTTGGGCATATCTACATCGATATTCCAAACCGCTTCATACAATTTGTGCCCATCGGACGTCTTACTACCAGTATCTGTAATACTGCTATCCGCAGTGGTCTTTTTCACATTCCACTGATTGTCGGTAATATCGACACCAGCACCAGCGGTATATTTTGAATCTCCGCGGTCATATGTGGCGTTGTTTGTAACTCTGGTCTGCCCAGCAGGAACTTTGGTCTTATAAACCAACTCGTATTTCCGGTGATTGGTGTTACCGACCATGCCTGATTTTGTGCTGTCAAATTTGTAGGTAAAGGAATTTGTGCCTGCATCAAGCGTGGGCGTAAAAGTGTCAATTACACGGTTAGGATAGCTACCATCATGAGCCTGAATCACGGTCAGCGTGGCATCACCAACAAATTCCGGCGTAATACCGTCCATAAGGTCGGTAATCGTGGAACCATTCAAATCTGCGCCAGTAGGGTTGATAATTGTTACTTTCCAAGTAATGGTATCAGTATCCTTATCATAAGAACCATCTTTGTAAATGTGATCCACATTGGTTGCCCACTGCTTACCACTACCCTTATTATCGTTGGTCTTTGCCTCATTTTCAAACTGGTGACAGCCCCAACCGCTCAGGTTTTTTAACTCAATATCATAGGTCAGCACATACTGTTCACCGGCGGCCAAGCGCTTAAGGTTCTCAATTTTAAAATTAAATTTATTCTTATCGGTTGAATTCTGGTTGACTTTAGGAGCAGAAAAACCAGGATAATCCATTCCTGCTTGAGCATCTTTTTTGTATTTTTGCAGTTTGAAATTTGTAAATATTAGATTGAGAGTATCAGAGTTGGTAACGGACAAATTATCCTGAATAAAAATGTCGTCCCTGTCCCAACCATGCTCCGAAGAAACGATAACCTTATAATGAATTAAAGTTTTTCCATCGGTTGTTTCTTCTGGACCGGTAACCTCTTTTTTGACATCGATATCTTGCAGTTTCCGCAAGGTGATTGTAGTTGAGGAACCGGGGAAATTGATGGTGACTTCTTCCGAGGAACCATTGCGAGTTACGGCCCACTCATAGGCAAACTTACCTTTGAGGCTCTTGTCACGCTCTACTTTGCTCGGATCAAATACCAATTTTGTGATACCAGTGGGGTAGACTGTCTGTTTACCAATGATGTGACCGTTAAGATCTTTGATATCGGTCGAAACTTCAGCATCAGGAGCCAGCCCGTCCGGGAGATGATACGTAAGTGTATAATTGTCCGGCAAAGTATTCGCATCAATGCTGTAGTCAAAATAGATATTAACCTTGTCTACGTTTGTAAGATCAACCGTTTCATTGGTATACTCTTGATTTCCAACGGCGATGGTATACTTAGTAATACCACCCTTAGTGTGGTCTGTAATTTCATCAAAGAAGCCAAGATATCCAGAGCTCTGGTTGCCTTCCGCCATATCCTGCGCCTTGGCAACGTTGATCACGCTCTGCACCTGCGCAAGGCTCAGCTGAACGGTGTCCACCTTGCCATCCACGTCACCGGAAATAACGTTCACGATGCCAAGCTTGCTGTCCACGCTCTCCACGATGCCGGCGGTTTCCACGGTCGTGGTCTTGGTGGTGTAAACCGGGGTAGGATCGGTGGACGCAACAAAATCATCGTCCGCAACCACCGGGCCGGACGGCACAAAGCCGGAAGAATACAGTGCAATGCCGGAATCAGACGGGTCCGTGGTGGGCTCAGACTGCTCCCATACCACAGTTTCCATCTTGTTCTTGCTGTAGATCACGATATCGCCAGGGGCAATGGTGGTGTCTGCACTGGCGGAATCCGCATCCTGCACCGCCACGGTGCGCGAATCCACATCCTGCAGCAAAGACGTGCCGCTGTCGTTCATGGCACTGCGCAGCGCCAGCACGCTGGCCTTCTGCGGCACAGCGGACTGCGGGATCTCTGCGTAATGCAGGCAGTAGGAAAGGAACATCACGTCCCACTCGCCGTAGGGGTTGCCGTACCACTGACCGTAACGGGTGTAGTTGCGCACGACTTCATCATTGTATTCATCGGTTTCCAGCTTAAAGTTCTTTTCGCTCTGCTCATAGCCCAGCTGGCTCTTTGCAACGGCAATCAGATTTTCCGCCCAGCTGTCGCTCAGCGTGGTGTCGGTCGCAGCCAGCCATTCGCCCTCGTCCTCGATGTCGGCGGTCTGGTCAGACAGGCAGTTCACGGTGTGGTGATGCTCCGGCAGGGGGCAGACCAGCACTTCTTCATAGCAGGCATCGGTATGGTGATGCACGGGCGTTTCGGCAGCGGGCTCCACCACAACGGGGGTCTGCGCCACGGGGGCTTCAAACTCTGCCACCGGGGTATAGTTGGGGTTCAGCTCTTCCACCAGCTCGCCTTCCTCCAGACCACAGGTCAGCTCGCGCTCGGTGGTATAGCAGTCATCATCGTGGGTATGTTCAAATTTGTCACAGATCAGGCTGCCGTCCTCGGGGTCAAAGCAGTCGTCATCGTGGGTGTGCTCTTCCTCGGAGCAGGTCAGAGTCTTTACCTCGGTGTAGCAGGCATCGGTGTGCTCATGGGGCACAAAAATGTACTCCGGCTCTGCATCATACACCGCAATGCCGGTGTCCGCAGCAGGCTCTTCCGTGGTGGGCTCCGCCGCAACGGTGCCGCCCTCGGGCTCGCCTTCGGTATACGGGCAGATCAGCACTTTCTCGTAACAGTCCGCAGTGTGAGTGTGCTCGATCTCGCCGCACTGATAATCGGCGGTCATGGAGATGCCCACGCCATGCAGCTGCCAGTTGACGAACAGCGTGGTGATCATGGCCAGAGCCAGCAGCAGCGCGGCATAGCGCCGGAAGTTGTGCCGGTTTCTGCGGAACCGCTCCTGATACGTTTTAACAATGTCGTTCATTCTGATACCCTCCTCCTGACCTTAGTGGATCAATGAGAAATGTGATAGGGGCCATATTCGTAAAAATACCCGGCCCACGATCTGGCTCTTTTCAACGCAGCCAATTACGCTGCTGCGGCTGTCGATGGAAGTCGCACGGTGATCTCCCAGAACAAAATAGCGGTTTTCCGGTACCTGATAGGGGAACCGCACATCGCATTCGCCCACGGTCAGTTCATCCACATAGGGTTCGTCCAGAACCTGACCGTTCACGCTGATCACACCGTTCACGTCCATGTCGATCACATCGCCCGGCAGACCGATCACCCGTTTGAGCAGCAGTTTGTTCTGCCAGTAAAAGGCGCACAGGTCGCCGGTTTTGATTTTGCTGGATTTTATGAGCAGGATAATATCCTGATCCTGCAGGGTAGGATTCATGCTGTCGCCGGAAACCTGCAGCACCGGCAAAAACAGCGTAGCCAGCAGCACCGCAGCTGCGGCTACCACCACCAATGCGTAGACCGTACTGCGCAGCACCCGCTTGTAGCGGTTCTGATACGCAAGACGTTCCCGTTCTGCGGCTACTTCCTCGGTGGTCGGGATGGAAGCAAACCGGATATCACGGTCTTTCATACGGTCTTGTTCTCCTCCGGCGGCAGGATGTCGGGGCCGCGGTACTGCTCCAGCAGCTCGTTGGCTTTGCGGTCAAAGGCCTGCCAGCGCTCCTGCACCTCCTGGTCTGCCCGGTCCACCATCGCCTTGCAGTCGGCCTTGGTTTTGGCCTTCAGGCTGTCGGCCTGGGCCTGCGCCTCGGCCAGAATGCGCTGCGCCTCACTGCGGGCCTGGGCCAAGGTGTTGGCGGCGGCGGTTTCGGCGTCCTCGCGGCCTACCTGCACCGAATGCAGATAATCATCGGCGGCGGCCTGCGCAGCCTCGAACACTTTATTCAGCTGCAGAGCGGCCTGTGCGATGGACCCGGCATTTTCAATGTGAATCTGCCGGTCCTGCAGCTGGGCGGTCAGTGCAGCGTTTTCTGCTTTGAGCCGGTCTTCGCTCTGTTTGAGCGCGTAGATGATCTCCACCAGCTCTGTGCGGCGCATCCGCCGCAGCTCACGATCTGCCATAACTGTACATTCTCCTGCGTTCAGAAGGTATCGAAAATTGTTTCGTGAAACAACGAAACAAACGGAATATTTTCGGCTTGAAGAGAACCGTTTCGGCGCAATTTTTTGCGCGTGCGTGTGTGGATTCGCACCGGTTCACACTGAGGTTATTTTATCATATAGCCTGTAACAAAAATATAACAAACCAGTCACAAAATCAAGAGGTTGGACCAAAATTTTCCTGCTTTTTCCGCCAAAATATGGTTGGAACGGCTGTGATATTTCACAAAATCGTAAAATCAGGCACAAAATGCCAAAATAATTTTGTGTCCTGAAATTCGGTACAGTAGTGTAATAAAACACAAAAGGGAAGCTCCACTTCCGAAAAAAGCAGAACTTCCCTGAAAAGATTCAGCGCAAAAACGAAAACGCTTACTTGCCAAAGCTGGTCAGCAGCTCATTCAGCGACTTGAAGGAGGTGTAGATCACATTGACATTGTTGATGATGGAGCTTGCACCGGAGAAGATGCGGGCGATGTAGTTGAACACCTTACCCATATCCAGGAATGCATCGTAGGCAGAGCTTGCACCGCCATCCAGATAAGTCATTTCTTCATTTTCGATGGCAGCGTAATTGGCGGGCAGTTTCATAGTAGAAGTAGTCATGGTAAGATCCCTTTCTGTATTGAATATGTAGCGTAACGGCTGATAGCAGATTTTTTACATCGCGGATGCAAGCAGCACCGTGGCAAGCAGAACGCCGGCCACAACGACCGGGGCAGCCAGCTGCTTCCATGGAATGGCCGAAGGCTGAACTGCAGGCTGCTGCGGCGTGGTGCTGGCGCCGGTATCGGATTTTACGATCCAATGGGCGTAGATGGTGGTGTCGGCGGTGAACACGGTGGAGGTAGAAATCTTGCTGCCACCCACCGGCTCGGTGTACCAGCCATCGAAGATATAACCATCCATGGCGGGCTGCTCAGGAGTTTCCTCCAGTTTGCCGGACGAGTCGGTGAAGATCACAACAGTAGAACAGGCACCGCCCTGTGCGTCCAGACCAATGGTATACACATCCGCTTCCTTTGCGGCAAATGCAGCAGGCAGCGTGCTGCAAAGCAGCAGGAACATGGCCGCGCTGACCGCCAGCAGTTTCAGAAATTTCTTCATGAGATCCCTCGCTTTCCTTCACTGAGATGGAGATGCCGCTCCGCCTGGAAAAAGCCCGTGGAACGGAGAGGTTTCTTTGAACTTATTATTAACATATCCAGTGTACCAGAACCGCAACAAAAAATACAGTGATTTTAGAAAAAAACAAGAAAATTTTAGTCCGGAACCCCAGATGACTTTGCAAGATGAATCAAAAACCTGCAGAAACTGTGTTTTCGGAAATATGGGAATGGGAAAACTTGCGTTTCGTAAAAAATACGGGAAACAGAATGCGAAAAAACCGTGATGGAATGTACAAAAAATGACAAATTATGCAACAAACTCAGGATTTTGTCCGTTCCTGCCGGCCGCACGGTTCCGGTACCTGCCCGTTGCCACGCCGCTGCGGAAAGCACGGAACGTGAAAAATGTGGAATTTACAAAGAACGTTGTGTTTCTCCTTGACACGGTGGGAAAGTTCAGCTAAAATAATACAGTGAGCTTTTTGAAAGCACGCATGATTCCTGCTAAATTTGAAATTATAAGGTGACCAATAAGGTGACCGGATGATTCAAGGCAAAGAAAAATAACGATAATGCGCCATCGCCAAGCGGTAAGGCAGGGGACTTTGACTCCCCCATCGTAAGTTCGACTCTTACTGGCGCAACCAGAACACCCCGGAAGCTTCTGTGGCTTCCGGGGTGTTTTTGCATCTGTTAATAGCGGCGGTGGATCTTTTTACTGGGTTTGCGGTGGTTCCAGTTGGTGATCAGAATCCACAAACCGTAAATTGCGGCGGAAAGTATACTCAGCGCAATCACGACTTTGAGGTACAGGCTGGTAAAAAACTCTTTTACCTTGGCCATGCCGAACAGCAGCGGACTGCGCTCTACATCCTGCCCGGCGATCAGGTCCACCACGCCAATAGTTTCGCCCGCTAGCCGGAGCTCCACAGTGCCTACCACATCACCCTGCCGGATGGGGGCACACACATAGTCCGGCAGATGGAAATATTTCTGGGTCACACTGCCATCTCCGGTGGAAGGCAGCAGGGTCATCATGCTGTCGCTGGGATACAGCTGCAGCGTGTCGGTGTCGGAAGAATACTTGACCGGGATCTCTGCGATAGTCAGGTCGGTGTCCAGCGCAGCCTGAATGGAAAAGCTGTCGAACACCCAGTCCATCAGCTTGACCGTTTCGTACAGAGCCGGACGGCGGTTGGCATAGCCAAAGTCATCGCAGCTGTCCGGACTTGCCATGACACAGAAGATATAGGTGGCACCATCTTTATTGGCCCAGGAAACATAGCTCTGGGTGCCGCTGTCGCTTTTAAACGCCAGCACATCACACATGCCGCCCTGCATGGCACTGCGGTAATAGCTGCCGCCGCTGGCTTTGTTCAGTGCGGCGTTCTGGCTGACCAGAACGGACGAAGACCGGTGCTTTTCCTTGGCAGGCATGGTAAAGGTGGGAGCTCCGGAGATCTCCACAAAGGCATCGTAACCCATCAGGTAGCGCAGGATCAGGTACATGTCCACGGCGCAGGTGGTGTTGCCGCTGTCGATGCCGCAGGCATCCGTCCAGGTGCTGTTTGTGGTGCCGATGCGCTGGGAAAGGGTGTTCATTTGGCTCACCCAGCCGGCCAGGTCCCCGCCGGAGAGGGCATAGGCCAGTCCCATGGCAGCCTCGTTGGCGTTGCGGGTGAGCATGGCGTAGATGGCCTCCCGGTAGGTAAAGGTTTCGCTGGAGCGCATATCCGCGTTGTTGGTGCCGTACACATAATCCGAGATGGCAAAGGGCATCTGGAAGGTGTTGTCCAGCTGGTCGGCATAGTTGGTCAGCACCAGGGCAATGGTCATATATTTGGTCAGGCCGCCGGCCGATACCTGCTTTGTGCTGTCCTTGTCGTAGACGATGATGTTGGTATCGGTGTTCACAATGTAGGCACTGGCGGCCTGCACCTGATACACCGGGCTGGGGTCGAACATGGCACCGGCGGGCAGAACAAGGCAGCCGAGCAGCAGCACAAACGACAGGACCAAGGCAAAAATACGTTTCATGTGGACAATTCCTTTAAAAAGCGATAAAATAAACCCAGACAGGCAGCGCCGCACGGCGTGCCGGAATGCGAAATCTGCAGCAGAACAGCTGTGTTCTACAATAATAACAGGTTTGCCGGGGCGTGACAAGAGCTTTGCGCGTTTTGCACACTTCTTTTACCGGCAGCAGGAGGGAACGGGAATGGTATATCTCACAGGCGATACCCATGGCGACATCGACCGCTTCAAGCATGGCAGGCTGCGCTGGCTGGGCAGGCGGGATATCGTGGTGGTACTGGGCGATTTCGGATTTGTGTGGGATGGCAGCAAAGAGGAACGCAGGCGGCTGGACTGGCTGCGCAGGCGCCCGTACACCCTGCTGTTCCTGGATGGCAGCCACGAGAACTATGACCTGCTGGCGCAGTATCCGGAAACCGAGCTGTTTGGCGGCAAAGTGCAGAGCCTGGGCGGCAATGTGTACCATGTGTGCCGGGGCAGCGTGCTGGAGTTGGAGGGGAAAAAGTACCTCTGTTTCGGCGGTGCCGAAAGTCCGGACAAAGAGGAACGGGAGCCCGGCGTGAACTGGTGGAAGCAGGAGATGCCCTCGGAGGAGGAATACGCTTTCTGCCGCAGCAATCTGGAAGCAAACGACTACAAGGTAGATTATGTGCTCACCCACGATGCGCCAAGCAGATTCCTGGATTTTACGGCTCTTGCCAGCGGCGAGACCAACCAGCTGCACGCATTTCTGGATGAGATCCTGCTGAAACTGACCTACGAAAAGTGGTTCTTCGGCTGCTACCACAAGGATGTGCAGCTTTCCACCAAGAGCCGGTGCGTATTCTGCGATGTGATCCCTATAGGGGAAAAGCGCAGAAAACTTTTTCATACATAACAACCGAGGGGCAGACCGTCTGGTCTGTCCCTCCTCTTTTCAGGGTCAATTCATCGGTCCGGCTTTGTCGAACATCTGCTGCACCTGTGCGGCCAGCAGGGCATGTTCGGGCGCAGTCAGCAGCGGGTCCCCGGCCAGCATGGCCAGCGCTTCGGTCTGGGCTGCATGCAGGGTGCGGGTGTCGTTCATCAGGTCCGCGATCTGCAGGGCGGGCAGGCCGTGCTGGCGGCTGCCGAAAAAGTCGCCGGGGCCGCGCGTTTCCAGATCGTACTGCGCCACGGCAAATCCATCGGTGGTGCTGCACAGGAATCTGAGCCGCTTCTGTACCGCTTCGCTGGTGTTGTCGCTGACGAGGAAGCACCAGCTCTCGGCAGCACCGCGTCCCACGCGGCCGCGCAGCTGATGCAGTGCGCTCAGACCGTAACGCTCTGCATTTTCAATCACCATTACGCTGGCGTTGGGAACGTCCACGCCCACTTCAATGACGGTGGTGGACACCAGCGCATCCAGCCGTCCGGCCTTGAAGTCCTCCATCACAGCGGCTTTCTCCTTGGGCTTGAGCTTGCCGTGCATC
>ERZ808246.2057-NODE-2057-length-13182-cov-2.941876_pt1 | contig 13182 bp, 7 predicted proteins | sample MGYA00521083_ERZ808246 | MGnify/ENA primary metagenome ERZ808246 (study PRJEB31516, sample SAMN03275577) | gut metagenome | biome: mammalia-associated habitat; material: feces | host: Papio cynocephalus | place: Kenya | collected 2012-07-07 ...
GTTTCATAGCCCAAATTCCATCGCTTCCACCGATAAAAGCCATGACGGTATAAAAAAAAGTGCCTATGAAAAATGCCGAAAGCAGTCTGAATCTTTCCATTATGAATTGAATTTCGGCAGTTTCAAGGCAAAACTGAACAGCGCATATAATTTTTTTCTATGGAATTTTTTTTCAATATATAGTAAAATATCTATGCTGATTTATAATAATAAAGCCGATAATTTAATAAGATTTTTTTAATGCAAATTTCTTAAAAGGGGATTCTACATGAGCGAAACACCAGAAAACAAAAGTGAACTCGATGAATACGGTGTATGGATAAAAAGCCCTGCGCCAGCTGAAAAAAATGACAAAACACAAGCGCAGAATCCAGTAGAACTGCCAGATGATTTTTCACTAGACAACATAGAAATTTCAGAAATTCCCCTTGAACAGAGCATTGGAGAAGACTTAGAAAAATCCGTGGACATAGAGCCAGAAGAAACTCCAGCTGTAGAAGATACGGAACTTCCAACAAACGAAGAAACTGCCATTGCAGATGAAATTTCCAAGTTAAACAGCTTTGACAATTTTGACATAGACCTTCCAGAAGAACAAAAGACATCTGAAACAGAAGAAATTCCAACAGAGCCAAAAGCAGAAGAAGCTGAAAAAGCTCCCGAGCCATCCGCAGAAATCCCAGACGGTGAAATAGACTTAGATTCATTTTTAGACAGCAGTTCAGACGCTCCAGCACAGGATGACGAAGTTGATTTAAGCGCGTTCATGGGAGGAGATTCAGGAAGCTCACCAGACTTTGGAGATGGAGACATTGACCTTGACGCTTTTATGGACGGAGCATCTTTTGAAGGCGAAAAAGAGGAACAGGCAGAAATTGAAGAAGCTGATCCGCTTGACATTGACTTAGACTTTGAAGAGCCAGTTCTTGAAGGAAGCGACGCAGAAGCCCAGGAAAACGAAGCTGAAGATAATACAGAAGATTTCGATTCCCTTTTTGAGAATTTATCTGATGAAACTCCTGAGTTGCAAGAACTTCCAGAAATCGAGCAAGAAACAGCCCCTTCCCCTGCAACAGCTTCAACTGTGGATTCAGAAGAAATCGACCTTTCGGACTTTGGATTTGAAGACAATTCTGAAAACTTGAATCCTATTTTAGGCGATGAAAAAGAGAAAAAAGAGCCAACTGGTCCAGTTGACTATGAAATGAACGTTGATATTGAAGATGACAATGAAACTCAGCCTGAAAAAGCAGAAACATCCGAATCGGAATCTTCTGACGATGATGACATTCAGGTTGACATTTCACAAGATTCAGAAAAAGCAGTTCAAAAGGAACAAGAAACTGACCTTTCTTCTCCAGACGACAGTTTTGATATTGATTCAATTTTTAACAATATTGAAGATGAAAACGGACAGACTGTAGACTTTTCAGCAAGCGAAACTCCTAAAGAAGAACAAAACGAGCCAGTTGCACTCGAAGAAATTCCAGCAGAACCAAACGCAGATGATTTTCCAGCAGTAGAAACTTTTCAAGAACCTAAGCAAGAAATTGCGCAGCCAGAATTAGAAGAACCGCAAGTAGAAAACGTTTCCACAGATTCATCTGACACTGAAATTTCTTTGGACGATTTTATGGGCGAAGAAGGCTTTACTGACGGAGGTCCTGGCGTTACAGGACCTTACAACGAAGACGGAACTTTGATTCAGCGTGAAGAAAAAAAAGAGCCGGCCGCGGAAGAACCTGAAACTGTAGAAGAACCTGAAACTGTAGAAGAACCTGAAACTGTAGAAGAACCTGAAGTCGCGGAAGAGCCGGAAATTGCAGATGAAACTTCAGTTGAAGATTTTCCAGAGCCAGATATTTTTGAAGCTCCAGAAATTGCAGATTCAGATGAAGAAATTCCGCAGCAAGAAGCAGAAAAAGATGATTTGGATGTAAGTTCTTATTTGGATGAAGCTCCTGACTATGACATGACAGGTGTAACGGTAACGCCAGAGGACTTGGAAAATATTTCTGAAGTTCCAGCTGAACCGGAAGTTCCTGACACATTCGAAGAAGAAGCCGCTTCCCTTTCAGATGAAGTTTCAACAGAAAATCTTGAAAACGAAGAAGAAAAACAGACATACAGCGTCTTCACTTGCAAAGACAATTCAAATACAAGTACAATAGAAGAAACTTCCCATGAAGTTTCAGAAATTCAGCAAAATGAAAATGAGCAGCCACTGGAGGAAAATATGCAGACAGAAGATTTTCAGAATGAAGAAAAAATTGACAATTCTGCAATCTTAAATAAAATTGCGGAAGAGCTTGCTTCTTTAAAATCTGAAATAAACGGATTAAAAGATGAATTTGAAGAACTCAAGAAAAACGGAGTTGCTTCTGAAAAAGCGGCTGAAATTCAAAATATAGAAGAAACAGAAATTCCAGCGGAAGAACAGCCTGCAGAAGAAATGCCAGAACCAGAAGAACCTGTCGTAGCAGAAAAAGAAGACACAGGTTTCTTCAATGACACAGATGAAGATGATACAATTGCGTTGAGCGGCGACGAGCTTAGCAATATTCTTAATTCAGCAGAATTCACTTCGCATGACGCAGAAACAATCGACACTGCAACAGAAGAAGAAAATGAACCAGCTGAAGAAATTGAAGAGCCTGTTGAATCAGATGTAACAGAGAATTCAGAACCTCAGCAGGAAGAAGAAATAACAGTTCCTGCCGCAACAGAAGATTTTAAAGAACCTGAAATTTCAGAGCCAGAAGAAATCGCAGAACCTGAAATAGACATTCAGGAAGAAAATTCAAAATCAGAGACAGAAGAACCGCTTCAGCAGGAAGAAGAAAAAGCAACTATAACAGACGAAGATATTCCTTCACCTACTTTGGAATCGCTGAATATTCAAAATACAGAAATAGAAAACGAGCCGCTCACAGAAGACAACATTGAATACCTTACAAGTGAAGTACCAGAAGAACTTCGTGAAGAAGAAAATGAAGCGGAAGATGAAAATCTTGAAACAGGAATCAGCGAGCATCCAGTAGAAAACGTATTCTCAAATTGGGAAGCCGCTCCAGAACCCGAAACAGAAAGTCAGGATTCTAAAGAAAGCTCATCTGAAGCACCAGTAGAAATCAAAGACCGCTCAAATGAAATTCCAGCTGATATGAAAGCTGAAATAAAATCTGTGCTTGCATACATGGATCAGCTCTTGGAAAATCTCCCGGAAGACAAGATTGCTGAATTTGCGCAGTCAGAGCAGTTTGAAACATACAAAAAGCTTTTTGCAGAACTTGGACTTTCATAATAAGAAGGATTCAAGAATATGATTGAAAAGAGCCATGTTTCCATTTGGAAATGTGGCTTTGTTTTTATAAAACTCGGAGAAAAAAATTGATGGAATTTTCAACAGCAACAAACGGCGAAACAACTTGCACTGAAAATGGATTCCGCCTGCACTCTTCCTACAATCCATCAAAAGAAGCCGAACGTTTTTGCAACACAGCAGAGTGTTCTTTTTATCCGCGTTATGTGCTCGTAACAGAGCCTGCCCTTTCATACTGCGTTCCATTTCTTAAAAAAAAATTCAGCAATGCAATATTATGCTGCATAAGATTTTCAAAAGAATTTGAAAGTACAAATTCAAACTGGGATAAAATTTTTTACGCCTACGGAAAATCACAAAAAACAAATCCACTTCTTGAAGAAGAAATTTTCAACTTTATGGGAGACGAAGGAATTTCATCATGTCTTTTTCTTTCATGGAAACCAAGTGAAAATCCATTTAAAGAGCTTTACGAATTTTCATGGGAGGAAATAAAAAAAGCTGTTTTAAAAAGCAGAAGTGTGCTTGCGACAAGAACTTTTTTCAGCAAAAGATGGGCAAAAAATGCGCTTAGATTTTCAATGTTCTGTAAAAATACTGCGCTGATAAAAAATGGAACATCAGACATTGTTGTGTGCGCAAGCGGACCAAGTTTAAAATCAGATATTCCGTTTTTAAAAAAATACCGGGAAAGATTTTTTTTAATAGCAGTTTCCTCATCTCTTTCTTCGCTCATTTTCAATGGAATCACACCGGATTTGTGCATTTCAACTGACGGCGGATACTGGGCAAAACTTCATCTTGTGCAATTATGCAATTCAAAAAAAATTCCGCTCGCATTGCCAGGAGAAGCCTCATGCTTTGCATCAATACTGGAAAGAACTAACATAATTCCACTTTTCTATGGAGACGGCTGTTCAGAAGAAATTTTAAAAGCTTCAGGCTACAGCGGGCATTCGGCATTTAGAAATGGCAGCGTAAGCGGAACTGCATCTTATTTGGCACTGTCAATCACAAGCGGAAAAATTTTCTACTGCGGACTTGATCTTTCATTTTCAAAAGGATTTTCGCACACACAGCCAAATGAACTTGAAAAGCGGAATTCAGTTTTTGACAACAGAATACGCACAAGCGAAACTCGAAATTTTTCTTCAGAAACAAACACAGCTTCAATTAATATTTACAAAACATGGTTTTCTTCAAATGATTTTTTCGGACGGATTTTTAGGCTAAGCGATAATTTTAACTATGATTCGAAACTTGGAAAAATAAAAGATGTTGACTGGATTCTTTTTGAAAAACAAACTTTTGATTTTAAAAACAAAACAAAGCCTCAGATAATTGAAACACAAAATATTTTTAGCAAAGAACAAAGAATAAATTTTTTGCGCGACACTGTAATAAAAAACATTTCAAATCCAGAATGGATAAAAAACGCACTTCCCGCCGAAGCCATATCTTTGGAAAGATGCAAAGACTTGTGCGAAAAAGAAAAAATTGAAAAAAGAATTCAAGAAGGAATGAAAATGTTTTTTTGTGATATAATGAAAGCTCTAGGAAGAAATGTCGCAATATGATTTATTCAAAAGAAATAGCCGAAGCAAAAAACGGAAGCAGAATTCCATTATTTAAAAATGGTAAACCTGCAAATTCAAAGTACAATCCTGATGCAGAGCAAATTTTATTTGAAGCTTTGCCAAAAGGTTGCATTATTGTTGCAGGAATTGCTGGTGGATTTCATATAGAAAAACTTCTTAGTGAAAAAAATATTTCTCTCATAATTGCAGTTGAAGCAGATTCAGAAAGTCTTGAATTTTGCAAACAGTTTTCATCCACAAAAAAAATAGAAGAATGCAAAAAAGCAATACTATGCGACAAATCAAACCTTGAAGAAATTCTTTACACAAAATACTTTCCTGTGCTTTACAAAAACCTAACGCTAGTTTTTAACAGAGCATGGAAAAATGAAAATCCTCAAATAGCACAAGAAATTTCTTCTACTGTAAAAAACTTTCTTGAAAAAGTTTCAGCGGACTATTCTGTTCAGGCGCATTTTGGAAAATTATGGCAAAGAAATATTTTGTTAAACCTAAAATTTATTTCAGAGCATAACAATGAAAATTTTTTTTCAGTAAATATTGAGCAAGACAAAATAAAAAAAACAGCAGCAATAGTGGCCGCAGGTCCAACTCTGGATTTTTCAATAGAAGAAATAAAGCATGGGGACTTTTTTGTAATTTCAACTGACACCGCTTTTGGCACACTTCTTCAAAACTCAATAATTCCAGATGCTGTTATAAACATTGACGCGCAGCACATTTCTTCCGAGCATTTTTTCTGCGCAAACAACGAAACAAAAACAACATTCATTTTTGACTTATGTTCAAATCCTGAATCTGTAAATCTTGTTTATAACAAAAAAAACAAAGTTCAATTTTGCACAAATCAGCATCCACTTTCTCTTCTTGCCGCAAAAAACATGGATATAAAAAAAATTGAATCGGGAGCAGGAACGGTAACAATTGCAGCAGCAGACTGGGCAAAAAGCTGCGGATTTCAAAAAATAAAATTCTTTGGAGCTGATTTTGCATACAGTTTTGGAAAGCCATATGCAAAAGGAACGTATCTTGAAAAGCAATTTTTCTCAAAATCAAATAGAATAATTTCCGCAGAAGAAAAATACGCCGCCTTAATGTTCAGGACTGAACTAGAAAAAATTCCAGGTAAAGAAAATTCATTCACAACAGAAGTTTTAAATCGATACAAAAAATCACTTGATGAATGGGCGGAAAAAAACTTCTTCAAGCTGAAAAATGGAATTTATATTTCAGATAAAAAAATAAAAACAGAAAATTTCAGCACAAAAAACAATTTCAATTATTCAGAATTTTACATCCAGTTTACACATGGAATAAAAGAACTCTTAAAAAATCCGGATCCGGAAATAATTTTACAAAGCAACTGGGGGCTTTCAATTTTGCCGACTCTTGCTTTTTTTAAAAACAACACACTTTTTGGCAGTTTAAAACTTGCATACAATCAGGCTCTACGATATAATTGAAGATTATGAGAGCAAAAAGAAATTCGATTTTTATAACAACAATCTGTGCTGTATACATTTTGTCATTGCTAGTTTTTATTATTTCACTTGCTGCAGAATATAAACAAGGAGCTTTTAATTCCCAGAACAGATTCAATTCAATTACAAGGGATTTAAGCAGAATCAGCAAAAACTATGCACCGCAAAGCAAAAAGTTTTATGATGAATTTCTAGCTTCGCTCGGAAATATTTCAGACATAGCAGGTCTTCAAATCAAATATGGCGAAGAACTGATTTTTTCTTATCCTGGAAAAATGTCAGAATTTGAAAAAATAAATTCTTCACTTGTAAAAATTTATTCAACAACAGTTTTCACAGAAAATGGAATTCCGCTTTCGCTCACATCTTCTGTATATTTGCTCAAGCCTGTTTCAATTTTTTACAAAGGCCGAATCGCTTTTATAGTTGTAATAATTGCAACAATAGCAACAGCGGCATATCTTGCCTTCTTCATAAAAAATGGGACTTTCCCAAAAGAATCAGAAAATGATGAACTGGAACAGACTGAATACCCTGAAATAGAATCCTACGATGATTTTTCAGAAGAAAAAGAAGAACAAAATGATGAAGAGAATATAAATGAAGAAAACGAGGAAACATCAGAAAATAGCATAGAACAGGAAGAAGAGCCTCAAGAGCAAGAAGAAGATGTTTTGGCATTTTTAAATTCTGAACCAGAAAAAGAAACAAACAATCAGACAGAACTTTCACTTTCAGAAGATAAAAATGAAGATTCCACGGAAGAAGAGCCATCAGGACTTTTCTGCCCTAGCACAGGGTTTGGCTGGGAACAATATATGCTCACGCGCCTTGACAGCGAGCTTATAAGATCTGCTTCAAGCGACCAGGACCTGTCATTATTCACAATAAAAATTAAGGACATTGACTGGAATTCCGCCTGCGGAAAAGAAATCAGCAAAACAATTCTTGAGAAAGTTAAATTCAACGATCTTGTTTTCAATTATAAAGAAGACGGAGCAAGCGCAATTTTCCAAAATCAAAATACAGATAAATCTCTTGTAATTGCAGGCGACTTGCATACAGAAATAACTTCCGTTCTTTCAAAATACAATGAGCAGCATTTTGTAGGAATAGGAATTTCATCACGGACATTGCGCCTAATTTCTGCAACACGTCTTGCAAACGAAAGCGAAGAAGCCTTAAACAGAGCCGATGCAGACTCACCAATAATTGCATTTAGAGTGAACCCTGAACGGTACAAAGATTTTCTAGCATCAGAATCATTTCAAGAAGAAACAACTTCTTTAGGACAAAAAGAAAACAAAATCGCAGAGGATAAGCAGGAAGAATAATTATTCCGACTTTTCTTCCTCAATATTCGATTTCTGCGCATTAGCATTTTGCGCTGGCAAAAATTCTTCTAGTTTTTTCTTTATTGCAGGAATCGACTCTTCATCTGGAAATTTTTCTTCAAATATTTTAAATTTTTCATTCGCCTCTTCATATTTTTTTTCAGAGACAAGAACAGCAATAAGATTTTTTAGAACTGAAGAATTGTCTAGATTATTTTCATAAATAGAAGAATATAAATTTTCAGCTTCTTCTAAATTGCCGCGCATAGCTTCTATATAGGCCAATGAAGTTTTTAAGGTTGTATTTTCTAAATCATTCTGCAAAAGCTGTTCAAAAGAATTCTGTGCTTCATCCCAGTTTTTTAAATAAACATTGCAAAGCGCAATTTCATAAAAAGCATAGTCATGCAAAGAATCTGATGTCAAAGTTTTTTTATAATATTCAATAGCTTTGCTGTAATTTTCCAAGCTTTTATAATTTTCCGCTATTGAAAAATATTCTTCAAAAAGATTTCTTTCTACAACTTTTTTTTCACAAGGAATGGAAGTTGCACATCTACAAAAAGCAAATGGCAACAGAAAAAAAAGAAAAGTCTGGATTTTCATTTTTTTACAGATTCTTCAATAACTTTGTCATCTACAACTTTATAATGTTTTCCGGTAATCGGATCACGCAAAAATAATTCTTCAATTTTATTTTCTGAAATCTCAATTCCAGAAATTTTCAAAGTAAAATCATCAGTCTGTTCAACCGCGCCGCCCGTCATTGCAAAAGAAAGTCCCAGCAAAGAGCGCAACGCAACTACACTTCTTTTATCCAATAAATGAATGCTGAAAGAAAGCTCATATTTTCCAGAATATTTGGCGGAATCTTTTTTATCAGAAAAATAGCAAAGAGAACCAAAGATAGCGTCTGTTCCAACATTTATGCTCTGCCCTATGAGACTTCTCAAATACTGGCCGGGTTTAGTTATGTAAAAAAGAATTTCACCTTGAGACAAATCTTGTGCAATCCAATTTTTCCAAGCGGTTTCTGGAGCTGGATTATTTTCCGCAAATTTTTTTAGAAGAAAATCAACATTTTGTGCTGCGCATACTAAATTTGAAGAAGGAAATGAAGCCTGAAATCCATCCGATGCATGAGTAAACTTTTCAAAAACTTTTTCATTGTAAGAGACAAAAGATTTTTCCCAGCCATTTTTCTTTGAAAGCGACGACTGAACCACAATGCGGGGAATAGAAGTTTCTGATACAATTTGAAGACGAGAGCGGTCTTCTATAGTTCCAAGACCTGCATACAAAATTTCTGTTCTTGAAGCAATAGCTTTTGCATCTTTCTCAGCAAGCCCCGAAATTCTGGAGCAAAGAATTTTTGAAACAAGCTCCTGGTTTTTGCTTGCAGGAACACTCATATAAATGCTTGAATTTTCTTCAAGTAAAGAAAGCGGATCAACATTTTGAACTTCAATCTCCACTTTAGAAGATTTGCATCCAAAGAAAATCAACACAGCAATAAAAACAGGAACAAGTTTCTTTTTCAAATCAGCCTCCAGAATTTCAACAAGAAAGAATTTAAATTTTCTTTACAGAAACAGTCCATTTTGCATCTTCGCAGTCAATTTCAGTTCCAGAAATATTTTCATTCCAAACGGCAGAAGACGCAAGAGTTTCCCCTGATATAAAATCCTTGAACATTTCAAATGCGGATTTTAAAACTTCAGAGCCGCCAACAGAAAGTTCAATTCGGTCTGTAACTTCAAAACCGCTTTCTTTTCTAAGATTCTGAATTCCACGAACCAAATCACGCACGTATCCTTCTTTCTTTAGCTCATCAGTAATTTTTGTATCAAGTCCAACAGTCAAAGTTCCATCATTTATAACTTTTAAATCCTCTTTTTCAAAACGCTCAACAAGAACATTTTCCTGATTCAAAGAAACGTCTTCGCCATCAACTTTTATTGCAACAGTTTTTCCGTCAAGAATCTGTTCAATCTGCTCTGTTGAAAGCTTTGCAATTTCAGAAGCGGCAGCCTTCATTTTTCCGCCCAGTTGTTTTCCAAGGACCCTGAAATTCGCCTTTGCCTTGTATTCAACAAGTTCATCTTCGCGCTCATGGAAAATTACATTTTTAACATTCAATTCTTCGGCGATTGTGTTCTGCATATCTGAAAGAACTTTTTTCTCTTCAGAGTTGCGTGTAACAAGAGCCACACTTGCAAGCGGCTGGCGGTTCTTCAAGTTAAACTGATTGCGAAGGCTTCTTCCCATTGAAACAGCTTTTTGAACACTAGCCATTTTGAACTCAAGATCTTCATCGCGGAATTTTTCATTATAAACAGGATAATCCATTAAATGAACAGATTCCTTGTCTTCAGAAGTTTTTAAGTTCTGCCACAGTTCTTCAGATAGGAACGGAATAAAAGGAGCGGCAACAAGCGCAAATGTTTTCAAAGCAGAATAAAGAGCTCCGTAAGCTTCAAGTTTGTCCGCATCGCTTCCAGACTTCCAGAAACGCCTTCTGTTTCTGCGGATATACCAGTTGTTAATCTGGTCAATAAAAGAAAGCATAGGATCAATTGCCGCGCTAAGGTCATAATCATCCAAAGCAGAAGAAACGTCCTTTACCATTTTCTGCGCAACGGAAAGAATCCAACGGTCAAGAGGATTTTCAGGAAGCTTAGAATCAAACTCATGTCCAGTGCAAGTAACTCCGTCAATGTTCGCATATTGAACAAAGAATGAATAAGAATTCCAAAGCGGAAGAATTATGCTTTTTATTACATCACGCACGCCTTCATCCGAATAGCGAATTTCATCAGCTTTTACAACTGCCGAATGCATAAGGAAAAGACGGATTGCATCTGCGCTCAGCTTATTAATAGCTTCGTTAGGATCTGTATAGTTACGCAAACTCTTGGACATTTTTCGTCCGTCGCTTGCAAGAACGATTCCGTTTACAATGCAGTTTTTAAACGCAGGCTTGTCAAAAAGGTTTGAAGCAAGAACAGTAAGTGTATAAAACCATCCGCGTGTCTGATCAAGTCCTTCACTTATAAAATCAGCCGGGAAATGGCTTTCAAAATATTCCTTGTTTTCAAAAGGATAATGCTGCTGTGCATAAGGCATTGAGCCAGACTCAAACCAGCAGTCAAAAACTTCTGGAATGCGCTTCATTGTTCCGCCGCATTTTTTGCAAGGAATAGTTATTTTATCAACAAACTGTTTGTGTAAATCTTCAGGATAAACTCCGCTAAGCTCTTCCAGTTCTTTTCTTGAGCCTACACACAAAGTGTCGTTGCAGTCAGGACATTTCCAAATTGGAATAGGATTTCCCCAGTAGCGGTTTCGGCTGATTGCCCAGTCTCTAGCTCCAGCAAGCCATTTTCCAAAACGGCCTTCTTTTATATGAGATGGCTGCCATTTTATCTGTGAATTTGCCTTTAAAAGACGTTCATGCTCATCAGCAACCTTTACAAACCAAGAGCCGATTCCTCTGTAAATCAAAGGAGAACCGCATCTCCAGCAATGCGGATACTGGTGAAGAATCTGATCACGCTTTACAAGCTTGCCTTCTTTCTTCAAGCGGTCCATTATGTCTTTGTCGCAGTCTTTTACAAAGCGTCCTGCATAATCTGTAACTTCTTTTGTAAATTTACATTCAGCGTCCATCGGCTCAACAGAAGGAATTCCTGTTCCCTTGAAAACCTTAGAGTCCTCTTCTCCAAATGCAGGAGCAATATGAACAATTCCCGTTCCATCTTCTGTTGAAACATAGTCAGCATTGAACATTCTAAAAGCGCCATCGCTTCCATCTTCCTTTACAGCCAAGTCCTTAAAATAAGGAAAGAGAGGCTCGTACTTTGCGCCAATAAAATCTTTTCCGCTTTTCTTATAAACAACTTCATAATCAGTTTCGTTCTTGTAATAAGCTGAAAGGCGGCTTTCTGCCAAAATATAAAAATCTCCGCTTTCCTTGTCTTTTATTTTTACATACTCAATGTCCGGTCCCATGCAAAGACCTTCATTAGAAGGAAGCGTCCAAGGAGTTGTTGTCCAGGCAAGGAAATAAGTGCTTCCGTTCTCCATTTCAGGATCTTTAAATGCAGCTGGAGCTTTTGTTACTTTAAAACGAATTGTAATAGCAGGATCCTGTTTTTCTTTGTAGCCTTGGGCAAGCTCATGCGTAGAAAGAACTGTCGCGCATCTTGGGCAATAAGGAAGAATGTACTTTCCCTCATAAATCATGCCTTTATCCCAAAGAGATTTTGCAACCCACCAGATTGATTCCATAAAGTCAGGATTCATTGTCTTGTAGTCGTTGTCAAAATCAACCCAGCGTCCCATTCGAGTGATTGTCTTGCGCCATTCTGAAGTGTACTTTAAAACTGAAGCGCGGCATTTGTCATTGAAATTTGCAACACCGTAAGCTTCAATCTCGTGCTTAGAGTTAATTCCAAGCTCTTTTTCTATCAAATTTTCAACAGGAAGACCATGGCAGTCCCAGCCGAATCTGCGCTCAACTTTCTTTCCCTTCATTGTCTGATAGCGCGGAATTATATCTTTTATTGTAGACGGAATAAAATGACCAAAATGAGGAAGTCCAGTAGCAAAAGGAGGTCCGTCATAAAAAACATATTCCTCTGCGCCTTCTCTTTGTGAAACAGACTTTTTAAAAGTTTCGTTTTCTTCCCAGAATTTTAAGATTTTTTCTTCCTGCTTCGGAAAATCAGCTTTTGAATCTACAGGATTGTACATCGCATTCCGTCCTTTTATAAAATTAAAAATAAATTTTAGCACAAAATTCTTTAGTCTGAATGCAAAACACAACAGAACTAAAAAGAAAATATGAAAAAGTTTCAAAAATCAGACGAATTCTAAAACTACTTTCATTATATCAAATTGAATCAAAATAATCTATAAACAAGAAAAATTCAAAAATAGTTTTTTACGCTGATAACTTTAACCAAAAACACAAATATATTTTTAATTCATGTTAATTTCTATATGTCGAAATTGAAATTCCAATTGTAAACTTTTTATAGTGGAAATCTAAACGGAGGAAAATCCTTTTTAAGCTGTCCAGACAACAGCTCCACTGCCGGGGATGTCTAATAAGTTCTAAATGATTGCAATATATGCATTTAGATTTTCGGGTCAAGCCCTAAAATAACAAAAAAGATACTTTTTAGACATCCCTTTTTTTTGTTTTAAAATAAGCTTTTTTCATTCTGTTGAATTTCAAATGCTGAACAATTATAATCAAAAACATGAAGATAATCGCTGAAATCGGAACTGCTCACGCCGGTTCTTTAGAAAAAGCTCATGAACTTATTGACGCGGCCGCATTTGCAGGCGCAGACTGCGTAAAATTCCAATGGGTTTATGCCGATGAGATTTTGCACCCGGATACAGGATTTGTAAATTTGCCTGGAGGAAAAACCCGGCTT
>ERZ808246.2058-NODE-2058-length-13179-cov-3.672356_pt1 | contig 13179 bp, 8 predicted proteins | sample MGYA00521083_ERZ808246 | MGnify/ENA primary metagenome ERZ808246 (study PRJEB31516, sample SAMN03275577) | gut metagenome | biome: mammalia-associated habitat; material: feces | host: Papio cynocephalus | place: Kenya | collected 2012-07-07 ...
TATGAAAAGACCGCAGGTTACACCTACGGTCCATATCATTATTCAATCGTTTCGATTTCGGTTGTATGTTTACCCTGAACGGATTTATACCAGGTCTTAAGGGAATCCGTCATGGATTCAACAGCTTCTCCTTCTCCACATGCGGAAATGGAATTCGGGTAGAAGACAGAATAGGAGGAAGAATCGCCTTGAGACATAGCTCTTGTCATGGAAACCTTGGTGACATTGCCTTCGTCATTCAGAGTCGGAGAGACGATGGTCATCCAGTTTCCATAGGTATCTTCTTCGGCCTTGACTCCGGTCCAGTAATCGCTGAAGACAGAAACCCAGGTCAGCGGAGAATAGGAGACAAAGCCCTTGTCATATCCACTGAACGGAGCAAACATAGTCTGGGAGAAAGTGGCAAGAAGACTGTTCTTCATATTCCAGGTCGTCTGTCTTGTGGTATAGAAGTTACTGGCTGAAATCTGGCTTTCAAACAGAGAATAATCAGCCTGTCCGCCGGAAGTAAGTTCGACCGGTCCGAGAGATTCGATGGTGTAATCATCGTTGAAGATGACTTCCCAGGCTTTCTTGTCGGCATCAGCGAAGTAACCGACTTTCTTTGCTTTATCGGATTCTTGCTGAGCTTCTTCGTTGACCAAATCAAGATAAGCCTTGGAATAATCGATGAAGAAGAATTCGCCGTCCTTCTGGTAAAGATCAATTGGGAAGGAAGAACCATCATACATGGTTTCCTTGTATTCCTGAGCGTTGCTGATGTAATTCACGATCTTGGTGAAATCATCGCTGAAGGTAATATCCGTAGCTTCAAGATCCGTACGGTTTACGAAAGTATTCACATCCGCAAGATCGGTAAGATTGGTATTGCTGACGTTGGAAAGAGTTCCGATGAGTTCCGGGAAATCCTGGGAATAATAGTTGGAGAGTTCGCTGGTTCCAGACAAGCTCAAAGAAAGGTTATCGTTGGAAAGGATATTGATCTTCACATCGACCAAGGAAGCGAATTCCGACCATTTGAAGTTGGCTTCGCCAGCGTCTCCGATATAGTTCAGAAGAGCAGGAACGAAGGTCGTCGGAGACATCATATTCCAGATCAGCATCTTGGCATAGGCAAACTTCATGCCCTGCATATCCGCTTCATTTTCTTCGGTTGTAGAAGTATCATCCGGAACCGGAGCATAGGAATTGAGCTCGTAGACATTGTTGAAATTCTTATCGAACTTGAGCCAATCTTTGTTGACGGCCTTGAATCCATAGAATCCGCTAACGGAATGGATATCTGCAGAAAGTCTGACGGAATTGTTTCCGTAATAGGAAAGATAATTGAACGGAGTATAGGAATTTGTTCCGAGACCAGAAAGCGTAGATGAATTCACATATCCTTCATCATTGGTGAAGGCCTGAAGATGGTTATAGAATTCTCCGGTCTTGGCGTTCTTTGCGATATACATCGCTCTTCCGTTCTTATCAAGAGTAATGCCATAGATATCGGCAAGATCGCCGTTAAAGTAATTGGTAAGAACGGACTTGTTGGAGAAACCATGATCTTCATCCGTTGTTCCTTCCAAAACGGCATTGCCGTCCTTGTCCATCGGGAAACCGCCAAGATTGAGTTTTCTGCTATAGGAGAGTCCACCATTGATCAAATTGCTGGAACTGATGTCGCTGGCATTGACTTTGATCGGATTGCCGCTTCCATCCGTGACAACGACTGATTTGGAGGTGACTCTGGTCACAGTCGTATTGGCAGCTGTGACTGAGGCTTCGTCGACCGGCTTTGCCGTAAAAGTATAGGACTGCTTGTTTGCAATCGTATTCCAGACTCTATCCGGAGTATTGAGCTTAGTCGTGACAGTGACAGGGACCTCGAGAGTATCGCTTTGGGTCTTGTCATGCATGGTGATGACGACAGTTGCCTGACCGGTACGAAGTCCTTTGATGACACAGGAAACAGTACCTTCAAGAACGTTGTTCTTTGCATTCACGAAAGTGATAATCCTACCATCGTCTTTCGGAGTCTTCAACTTGAAATTGACCGTACGGTCGGCAATGTTCTTGTTCACGCGGACACGAAGAGTGATGGTACCATCTCTTTCGACATCCGTTGTATTGGAGACAAGTTCGATGGCATCCTTGGCAGGCTCCGGATCAGTGCTTGGCTTATTGCTACTACCGGTGTTGCTAGAAGCACTTCCGGTTGTGCTGATTGTAGTATTGCTGTTTCCAGACGGACGTGAAGACGCAGAATTCTGATCGCATCCAGTCAGGACAAGAAGCGGAAGCAATAATAATGACAATGTTCGTGATTTTTTCATAAAAATAACTCCTTCAACGATAATCTTTTACATTTTTATCAACAGAAAAAAATGGTCCCGAAATATGGGTAATACAATCATAAACGAAACAAGTCGCAAAGAAAAGGAAAAGACAATCGAAGTTTTAAAATATTTCGATAGTCATCGGAAAATTTTGAATTTATGAAAATATGTAAGTGCTTACAGTTTTTAATGCTTTTTTGTCCTTTTCCTTCCGCTTTTTTGCAAAAAAAAATAAACCGCAGGGAAGACTCCCTGCGGCCTTATTCAGTACTGGATTCCGGCTTTTCTTGCTTCTTCTTCTTTTTCCTTGTTGATTCGGTCATCTTCTTCGATCAATTTCTTGTATTTGATCATTTCGGATTCTGAGGCAAGGATGAAGTGACCCGGAAGGATTTCGTGAAGAGACGGCTTTTCAACAGAGTAATCATGTTCCTTTGCAGGATTGTAGATGATTCTCTTACGTTTCTTTTCACTAAGCGGATCCGGTTTAGGAATAGCAGAAAGAAGAGCTCTCGTATACGGATGAAGCGGGTGAGCAAAGAGTTCATCGGATGTCGCAAGTTCGACCATCTCGCCGAAATACATAACAGCGATTCTGTCGCAGAAGTATTTGACAACGGACAAATCATGCGCAATGAACATCAGTGTAAGACCATGCTGCTCCTTGAGGTTATTGAGAAGATTGATGATCTGGGCACGGATTGAAACATCAAGTGCGGAAATCGGTTCGTCGCAGATCATGAATTCCGGATTCATGACAACAGCTCTTGCAATACCGATACGCTGCCTTTGTCCTCCGGAGAATTCATTCGGATAACGAGAACAGTAATCGGCAATCAGACCGACTTCTTCAAGAACCTTGCAGGCCTTTTCGTGATTTTCGGCAAAGTTGCGATAGCCTTGGATCTTAAGACCTTCCTGAATGATGTCTTCGACAGTCATTCTCGGGTCCAAAGAGTCGATAGGATCCTGGAAAATCATCTGCATCTTGGACATCAGCTGACGATCGACATGGGAATTGTCATAGCGGATTTGTTTGATCTTGGCTTTCTGTTCCGCATGGATTTTCTTGATGTTTTCCTGAATCTTGGTAATTTCGGTCTCGTAATGTTTCTTGATGTTGGGAATCTGAGGATCATCCTCGTTCAACTCGGAAAGAGCGCTTGCCTCTTCATGTCTGAGTTCCTTGATCTTGTTTTCGCCTTTGATTTTGGACCATTTGATTTCCTTCTCGTTCCAGCGGCTTCCAGCGCTGATACGCTGGCCTTTGAAATAGATGGAACCGGAAGTGATGTCATAGAGTCGGATGATCGAACGACCTGTCGTGGTTTTTCCACATCCCGATTCGCCGACAACGCCGAAGCATTCGCCTTTCTTGATATCAAATGAGACATCATGAACGGCTTTCAGCTTTCTTCCGCCAGACATCGGGAAAAACATCTTAAGATGTCTTACAGAAACAAGAACATCATTATCGACAAGTTCCTGCTTGTATTTGACATTAGGATTTCTTTCGTACTCTTTGGCATTAGGATCTTTGGCAAGATGCAATTTGTAGAGAGCTTTGGTGAAGAATGAAGGATTGGACTGGTTTGTACTTACCATGGCATCCTCTTTTGCCTGATCAGCTGTCTTGTTCATACTCTTCAAAGCGTCAATAGAAGGCGTAGAGGAAGTTCCTTCGGAAACCTTAGCTTCGCGGATTTCTTCTTCCTGGGTATTTTCGTTTGTTAATGTTTCGTTATTTGATGTCATCGACATTTTCAATACCTGCCTTTTTCAGTGAAGCCTTGATACGCTGAGTGACGATTCTAGGCTTTTCGACTTTCGGAGCTCTCTTATCCAGAAGCCATGTCGCCGCATAATGAGTTTCGCTCACCTTGAAGAACGGAGGCTGACTCTTGAAATCAATAGCAAGAGCATACTTGTTTCTTGCAGCAAAGGCATCGCCTTTGGGAGGATTAAGAAGATATGGCGGCGTTCCAGGAATGGCTTCGAGGTCTTCATGGGAATCAAGATCCGGAATAGAAGACAGAAGTGCCCAAGTATACGGATGTTTCGGATCATAGAAGATTTCGTTGACAGTACCGACTTCCACGATTCTTCCTGCATACATGACGGCAACTCTGTCTGCCATGTTGGCGACAACACCCAAGTCATGAGTGATGAAGATGATGGACATATTTCTCTCTCTCTTGAGTTTGTTGATCAGTTCAAGAATCTGAGCCTGTATCGTAACGTCAAGAGCAGTGGTCGGTTCGTCGCAGATAAGCACTTCTGGATTGGCAGTCAAAGCAATAGCAATGACAATACGCTGTCTCATACCGCCGGAGAACTCAAACGGATACTGTTTGAATCTTTCTTCAGGCTGAGGAATACCGACTTCCCTCATGACTTCCAGGGCACGTTCCTTGGCTTCCTGCTTGGAAAGCTTGAAATTGGACTTGAAGGCTTTGTTCTCCTTTTCAAGTTCAATATTCAGTTCATCCAACTTTTTCTTCTTGTCTTCTTCGGAAAGAGAAGAAGAATTCATTTCGGCAATCTTCTTCTGGATTGCGGCAATTTTTTCCTTGTGGGCAGCAGTCAATTCGGCTTTCCACTTGTTGATTTCTTCTTTGGCTTTGGCTTTTCTCTCATCCAAAGCTTTCTTCAAAGCTGGAGCCTTGCTTGCATATTCCGCTTTTTCTTTACGAACGATTTCACGGAATTCGTTCATAAGCTCGGCATGCTTTTTCTTCTTTTCGACAAGAATCTTCGGTTTGTTTTCCTTAAGATTCTGCTTTGCCTTCTTCAGTTCTTCATCAAATTTTCGGATATCTTCTTCTGTCGGTTTGACAGCCAAATCCTTAGCATCCTTTGCTTCCTGGACCTTCATCTCCAAGCTATGGATCTGAGCATCATAGGCAGCATCGGAATTATCGACTTTGGATTTAGCTCTCTGGATGTTGTTGTTTCTTGTAACCATGAGGTTGCGATAATCCGCTTCCTCCTTGGAAATCAAGGCATCATATTTGAGTTTTTCCTTATCGGAATTGATCAGCATAGCTTCCGTGATCTGCTTTCCGATTTTCATGATCGGATTCAAGGAGGAGAGAGGATCCTGGAAGATCATACCGATCTTGTGTCCACGGATTCTGTGGAATTCTTTTTCTTCGACTTTGGTCAGATCTTCTCCTTCGTACATGACAGAACCATGCTCGATGACGGCATTCTTTGGAAGAATGCCCATGATGGTTTTGCTGGTTACGGATTTACCAGAACCGGATTCTCCGACGATGCATAAAGTTTCGCCTTTATGCAAATCGAAGGAGACTCCACGGACAGCATGGACAAGTCCATCATCCGTCTTGAACGAAATGTGAAGGTCATTGACGGAAAGGACGACATCATTCTGTTTCTTTTCGTTTTCCATGATTAATCGGTTCCTTTCAATGACGGGTTGAAGGCATCACGCAAGCCGTTTCCGAACAGGTTGAAGCAGATCATAAGCAAAGAGATGATGACAGCGGGAAGAAGCAGCTGATACGCGTAATTGCTCAGATATTTTTGGGCGTCAGAGAGAATAATACCTAAAGAGTAGGTATTCTGAAGTCCAAGTCCAAGGTAGGAGATGGTAGCTTCAGAGAAAATGACACTCGGAATCATCAAAACAGAGGAGGTAACAATCGTACCGATGGCATTCGGAAGGATGTGACGGAAGATCAGTCTCGGCGCTCTTGCACCAAGCGTCTTTGCCGCAAGGACATATTCTCGTCCTCGATATCGGTAGAACTGGGATCTGGTGACACTTTCCGTTCCAATCCATCCGGTCAAACAAAGAGCAAGACCGAAGGCAAGCATCGGATGAGCTTCACCGATTTTAAGGGTAAGGACAGTAAGAAGAACCAAAGACGGAATACCGCTGAGAATATCGACGATACGTTCCATGACCATATCGGTCACACCACCGAAGTATCCGGAAATAGATCCCCAGATGACACCGATGAGAATGTTGATGAAACTGACGACAATGCCAAGGCCTAAGGAAATCAGGGTTCCGTTGAAGGTGTATTTGAGCATATCCTTTCCTTTGTCCTGAGTTCCGAAGACATGCATCGGCATAGACTTGTAACCGAATTTCTTCCACTTCAATACACGACCTGTGTAATTGTAGATGATTTCACCTGTAGAGGTACTGGTAGTACGGGTCTGAGAAAGAATGTCTGTGACATAGATCTCATCTTCGTGCTTCTTTCCTTCTTCCGTAAGCTGGAGCTTGCCGAATTGAGGATTCTTGTGATCCAAAACAATCCATGGATCATGCTGCTGTACCATGTTTCCGTTTTCATCTGTGGAAACACCAAGCCAGTTATCGATAGTCATCTGATCGATGCTCTGCTCTTCATAACCATAGGCAATAAGATACTCATCGAGAAGAAGATCGCAGGTCTGGGAATAGGCTTCAAGGATCATCTTATCGGTTGTAGCCTGCCAATAATAGGGATTCGGATCGTTGCTTCCTGTAATGGTCGGTTTGTTCTTAGTATCGGAGAAAGTATCATTTGCATCCGAGAAGGAACGTTGGGCAAGGTCACTTGCTTCAGCAGAGTCATCGGATGTAATACTGAAGTTCTTGATATAGATAGCTGTATCCGCTTCGGTAGAAGTCGTAAAGGCAAGTCCCAAACGGCAGCTGAGATACTTTTCATCATCGGAAGTCGAATCGCTTCCGTCTTCGTTCTTGAAAGAAAGATTCTTGGAAGTTGCTGCATTCTGGACAAGTTCGGAGACATTGTCAAATGTAGTCGGATTATAGGAATAGATGGTCTGGCCTTCCTGAAGAACCTCATCGGATTTCGTAAGTGTGGACGGAACAATGGGATCATCGGCATTCAAAGGAATCCTGACGGTACTGCTTCCTTTCTTTGTGATCATGTAGAGATAGACTTTCGGAGCAGCCTGATAATCGGAATCATCTCTTCCGCCTAATGTAAAGGTGATCTTATAGTTATGAGCGAAATTGTAATTGAATTCCTGAGAAACGATGGAGTTTGTGTATTCGGCACCATCGCTCTTCTTAGCTGTGACACAGACATAGCCTCCACGATTGGAAGCGGAGTATTTAGCCTGAGAGTCGGAAAGATATCTCTTCTTGATGTTGCGGATGTTGATGATGACGGAATCATCTTCATATTGGGTTCCAATATATTTTCCATCAGCATCATACGGATAGGTCTGGTTTTCAACCCATCTTGTTCCGTTCCAGAAGTCGTCGTCTCCTTTCTTCGGATCGACAATCTTCATCGGAAGGTTTGCTTCTTCCGGATGTGAATCTTTGATGTTATACGGAAGTACTCCTTCAATCGGAAGAATAAGAGATAAGACAAAGATAGTTCCGAGAATCACTGCACCAACGACAGAGGAGTGGTTCTTGGAGAATCTTTTCATAGCATCTTTAAAGAATGTAGTTGGTTTGGTTGTAAATTTGGTATCGTGAATAGACTTGTCCTGTTGGACAAGAGCAAAGTCTTTGTCTTCGACTTCGTTTCCATCGATTTTCTTGACTTCAGTGCCAGCATCAACGGTTTTCTGACCATCGACTATTGTGAAGTCTTCGTTTAAATCTTTATCGTTTTCCATATTAAGAAGAGGCTCCCATACGGATACGCGGATCGACGATACCATAGCTGAGATCGACAACAAGGTTAGCAAAGAGGCCAATCAACGTATAAAATGCCATATCGACAAGAAGGACATTGTAATCGTGGTAATTGATGCTTTCGACAAACAATCTTCCAATTCCAGGAATAACATAAAGCTGTTCCAAAACGACAGAACCGGAAAGAATGGAGATAAACTGTCCGATGATCATCGGAACAATCGGAACCATGGAGTTACGAAGGGCATGTCTTACGACAGCCTGCCCCCTTGTAAGACCTTTGGTTCTAGCAAGAAGCAAAAATTCACTCGACATGACTTCGGTAAGTTCGGCTCTGGTATAACGTGTAAACAAAGCAATCGTACCGAAACATAAAGCCAATACAGGGATGACTAATGCCGACGCATATTGACCGATGTCCGTATTGGAACCAGTCGGCCACTGAGACGGAAGGTTTCCGTTGAACCCAAGCCAGAGGATGAGGAAGGAAATGATGACAAAGGACGGAACGGAAATAAAAATCATAACAATCGTAGAAATCAAATTATCAAGCCAGGAATTCTTATGAAGCGCTGCGACAATACCAAAGATGAATCCAAGAGGAAGTGAAATGACAAGTGCAAGGACGTTGATGAGAACGGTTGCCGGAAGTCTTGCAGCAATGATATCCATAGCTGGAGCATTAAGCTGAATGGCTTCGGAAGTTCCCCAATCCCAGCGGGTGAAGATTCCCGTAAGCCAGGAAAAGTATTGACGGATGGCAGGAACTTTGTAGACATAGAACTTCGTTTGACTGGTACTTGGACTATAAGAGAAAATGAAGTCTCCGAGATCTGGACGGATTTCATTGACAATTTCATAATAGCCTTTACTAGCTTCACCGCTATAGAAACCGAAGACAACCTCTTCGGTTCCCGTTACCGGTTTTTCCGGTAACATCTTCACCAGGAAGAAAGTGATGGTGAGAATGATGAAGATGGTTACCAGAAGAAGCCCTATTCTTTTTAAAGAGTATTTAACAATATAAGGCATTTTAAGGAGAATTATTTGCTTTCAATCGTATCTCTGACCGAGAAGTAGTTGGCAAGGGAAAGTGTCGCAGTCATTTCACGTTCTGTACCGCCGACCTTAATCGTGTAACTGACAGTAAGGGTGACAGTTGCTGCAGTATCGGTCTGACGGTCATCGGAGCCTTCGACACCGGTATTGTTGAAAACAGAATCAAGGACAACTCTGAACGTCTTGTTGTTTTCATCGATCTTGGTCGTGGCTGTATCTCTCTGATACAATGTCTTTCCATTAACAGCATCGGTTGCACCATGGATGGTATTGATGGTAGCACCGGCAGCGATAAGATCGTCAAATGCGATTTCATAGCTGACCTGTTTCTTGGCGCTGTCGCTTAACCAAGTGGTAGTATCATATCCATCGGTAGTCGGAGCAGCAATCTGAGCATTCTTATTCAGAACGGCGACTGTATTTCCAGCATTCCACAAACTATCGAAGGACCACTTCTTGTTGTCATAGACGATTTCGTCGGTGACTTCGGAAGTATCCTTACCCCAGTTCAGAGTGAAACCGGAAGAGTTGTCAGACTTAAGAACTTCGAAGAAGTTGAGCGGGTTCATGGTGTTTCCGGAGATGGCACCGAAGCCAAGGTCGAATTCGCCGTGTTTCATCTTGTCATAGACAGCATTATAGTCGGAAGTTCCGTTGATCTGATTGATATCAAGAACATACTGACCACCGAAATACTTCTTGGAGACTTCTTCGAAGATACTCTTCCAGGAATCGAAGACATCACCATAATCCTTCGTATCGCTGGTATTCATCCAGTTCATATCAATTCTGACAACTTTCTTTCCGCCTTCGGTAGGAAGATCCTTGATCTTGGAGATGACATTCTGGATACTGGATCTCAAAGCATTGGCGGCATCGGTCTTATCATAACCATAAGTGTCATTATGACGATCAGCCAAAGCTGCTTTATGGTATTCAGTATTGTTATAAACTTTACCGTTTTCAGGATCATAGACATAGGCATTGGCAAAGTAATCCTGAGTCGGCTGTTTACCACGGGTTTCTGCAATCGTCTTACGATCAAGGCCGAAAGACAGGAAGTCGAGGAAGTTCTTATCGGACATATAGGCCCTTGTATTTCTTTCCTTGACCCATGTATTGGTAACAGTAGAGTTATGGCTGTAGACCTTACCGGAAGTTCCGAAGAGGTTCTTCCATTCATTGGCTGTCAAAGCGTTGACGTTGATCTTGAAGGTAGCTTCGGCCTCAGTCTGATAGGATTTCCATTTGGTTTTGGTATCGGAGAATTCGCCTTCACCTTCTTTATAGGTGGTATTGACGTTGGTCTTGTCAGGAGTATAGGCATCAACTTTACCCTGTTTGAAGTTGTTTTCTCTCTGATCATCGGAAACCTGCGTCCACTGGATACCAGGAATCTGATAGATTTCTCTCGGCTGAGAACCATCAGTCCATTCATCGATAGCTACGCCATTGGCATTCTTGTTGTAGATTCTACCGACAAAATTATCGTTTCTAGTCAAAGTCAAGGAAGTAGAATTCGGTCTTTCGGAGATGTAGTAAGCACCGCAGGAAATGGTTGTCTGAGAAAGAGTGTCGTTTGTCGTAGGTTCAGTTCCGTACTTCGGATATTCCTTGAGGATTTCGGCCGGAAGCGGAGAGTAGAGGTTAGAAGAAAGATAGTACTTAGCGAAGAACTGAGTGCAAGGAACCGTAAGTCTGAAATCGATATAGGTTCCCTTCTCATCGCTTCCCATGGCGATGTTTCTGTCGTTTTCGATATACTTCTTCCAATCATCGACATCATAGATGTTGTTTCCGAGCTTGGTCTTGTCTCCGGAAGCTGCATAATAGTTGGCAGCGCCATAGATACCGGAAACACCATCGAGAAGTTCGGCACCACGGACCTGACCGTTGGCAGAAGTGAGCATCCACTTGAACGGAGTCAGATAGTCTTCGGCCTGAACGGTCGTATTGTTGTACTTCTTAAAGACAGAGATATTGGATGCTGTTTTATACTGCGGAGCCTGGGTCTTGTAGTTTCCGTCTCCGGTTCTGACATAGATTCTCCAACGATCCCTCTGTGTGAGGTCATTGTTGACCTTGACTTTGGTCTTTTCACCATCTTTTCCGTCTTCTTCAAGCGGAATCGGTTCATCGGTCAAAGCAAGGATCGGATACCATTCATATCCATCGTTTGTGGAATTGAGTCTGGTTCCATAATAAGCAGAAGTGATATATCCGCTCAGTGTGGAAACATCGGAGCCTGTTGCATTCATAGCATCGGCACGGTTAGGAACCGTAACCATACCGGACTGATAATAATCCTTGTGTCCGCCAAGAGCATGTTCAAGCTCTCCGGTCAGCTTACCTTCACGTTCTGTTCCCCAGCCATAGCCGACGACATACTGCTGCGGCTTTGGAGTATAACGGGAATTATAGACGACCTTTCCGCCATCGGAGAAAAGGGTGATACCGGTAAGGTAGTTATCGACAGCATATTTCTCAAGGACGCCGAGAATCTTGGCCTTTTCTTCATAGGAGCTATCTGCATAGGAGAAAATACCGGCTTCAGTAGTCGGAGCAGCAACCGTGAAATTGAACTTGTATTCCTTTCCATCGGCAGCAGCAGTAATAACTGCGTTTCCAGCCTTCTTGGCATTGAGTTTACCCGTAGTAGCAGCTACTTCGAGAATATCGGCAGCACTGGAACTATAGGTGACGGTTGTGACATTCTTGGCTGTGATGACCTTGAGGTTTTCACCGACAGAAATGGTAAGATTGTCTCCATCCTTGATGGTCTTTCCATCCAAGGTGAAAGTGGCGCTCTTTACCGGTTGAGTGCTGGCTGTGGTATTGGATCCGGCATTGGATCCGCCTGTAGAATTCTTCGTGGAATCCGTTTTTTTGCCGCAGGAGGCAAGAAGAGCAATGGAAGCAATGGCAGGTACCATCGCAAACTTAAGATATTTTCTCATTTTACTTTTTCTCCTTTCGAGTAAATTTTTAATAAAAACAAGAATTTATTCTATTTATCATACCATAGACGAGGGGTAGAGCTCTGATTTTCTTTGTTTCGTATTGACTTTTTCAATCCTCAGATTGTATAGGCAAAAATGATACAAAGAACAAGAAGAAGAGTCCCATAAGCAAGGAAAGGAAGATACGGAAACGGATTGTTTTTTCTTTTCCTGACCCGTTCCTGATGGAATTCACCAGCCGTCTGTCTGGAATTTGTTTTTTTCTTCCAGGCGCTGAACCAATTTGTAAGCTGGAATTCGAAGATATCGAACGTTCCTGCCCTTTGGACAAAGACAAGGCCTGCTATTCCTAGATAGAGGATAGCCGGTACAAGCAGGGAATTGCTCAGTCCGAAATTGGTAAGGAAGTACATCGGAAGAACAAAACACGGAGGAAGAACAGCAAGAACGATCCAAAGAATCAAATTTACCTTTTTATCGTATGTCAGTAGCATGTTTCTCTAAACAAGAAGAAAGTCTGATAAAATCAGACTTTCTTCCATGAAATTTATTTATCTTCTTTCTTTTTCTTCAAAGCAATAGCTGCCGTAACAAGTCCAAGTGCTCCCAAAGCAGAAGTCGTTGCAATCACAGAACCGGAGCATCCGCCCTTATTCGGCTTGTCGGAAGTGGAACCGCTGTTGGAATTTCCGCTGTTGCTGTTTGTAGAAGAATTGCTGTTGGATGCGTTGCTGGACGGAGACGGAGGAACCGGTGTCGGTTCAAAGCTTGCCTTCTTAGGACTCTGTCCCATTGCAATCGGAAGATAATTGCAAGTGAACGTGGTATCACCAGAGCCAAGATTCATAATGACATATCCAGTAGATGCATCATAGGCATAATGGCCTTTTGTCTTATCAAGAAGGATATCATCGACTTTCGTCGTAGACTGTCCACCGATTTCGGAAACATCCAAATCAGTGAGGTTCTGTCCGACATAGATATAGACTTTATAGGTACCATCGGTATCGACAAGATTTCCCTTCTCATCAAGGATATCGACATTCCACATACCCGTATCATAGTTGATCTGGGATTTATCGATGGTATAGCCCTGCTTGAGTCCTTTTCCGAAGACAAAGAGACTGAGATCCGTCAGATCGATAAGAAGTCCGTTCTGGTTTCCGGCCGCATCGGAGACGTTGAGATAATAGGATTTGCT
>ERZ808246.2059-NODE-2059-length-13176-cov-4.483119_pt1 | contig 13176 bp, 12 predicted proteins | sample MGYA00521083_ERZ808246 | MGnify/ENA primary metagenome ERZ808246 (study PRJEB31516, sample SAMN03275577) | gut metagenome | biome: mammalia-associated habitat; material: feces | host: Papio cynocephalus | place: Kenya | collected 2012-07-07 ...
ATGATGAGGGTGAATTGGACGAGATTTCAACTTGTCGGAAATTCCGACAGGTTCGCAAAGAAGGGAAGCGTGAAGTGGCAAGAGAAATTCCGTTTTATAACCTCGATACTTGCCTTTGTTTCAATCATATAGATTTTATCAGAGGTTTCAATAACGAAATTCGGTTCATAACGGTTTATACCGCCGGGATCATAATATATGTCAAATTGCTTTATTGATGGTCGCATCAATTTTAATACAGATTTATCATTTTCGAGCACAATGGCAAAGTCACGTTCGGTTCCGCTATCAAATTTGTAGAGGGAGTGACAAGCTTTCGTAAAACCTTTAAAAACTTTACTCCGAACTTTGCCGGCAGAAATATTGGCTCTTAAATCATATATTTCATCACACGAGTTACAAATTCTACAGATATTCTTGACATTTATCAAGATTCGTGATATAATATATAAGTACACAATCATAAGGTTGAAAAGGATTATAATCAGACAGGGGAGTAAATTAATGCAAATAAATTATAAGCCACTATGGCACACTCTTTTAGAAAGAGGTATGTCCAAAGAGGACCTTAGGATAAAGGCTAAACTTACAACAAATGTAATCGCTAATATGGGAAAAGGCCAAAATATTAGTATGGCAACACTACTAAAAATATGTGAGGCATTACAATGCGGCTTTGAAGGCGTGATTGAGATTGTTGGGCTTCCACCTAAATCCGTTCCAGAAGACCGAATAACAGTATCAAAAAAGGATGTGGAAACAATGCATAGGTTTAATCCGCCAAGATTAGTATCATTATTCTCTGGATGTGGAGGAATGGACAAAGGGTTTGAAAATGCTGGATATGAGCGAGTATGGGCTAACGATTTTGATGCAGATGCCCAGGCTGTGTTTAAACTCAATCTGGGAGAAATAGATGGCAGAGATATAACAAAAGTTCCCGTTGAGGATATACCTGACTGTGACATTATTACAGCGGGTTTTCCATGTCAACCTTTTTCTAATGCGGGCAACAGGCGAGGCGTGTATGACTCTCGAGGAGAACTGTACTTGGAGTGTCTACGCATTATTGAGAATAAGAAACCAAAGGCGGTTCTTTTTGAAAACGTCAAAGGGTTGCTATCTTCAAAACATCAGAGTGGAAAGCAGCTCATAGAGGTCATAAAGGATGATTTAGTGAAACTTGGATACAGTGTTAATTATGAAGTAGTAAATGCATCTGACTACGGTGTTCCGCAAAACAGGGAAAGAATGATATTGATTGGACTTCGTGATGACTTGCACAAAACTTTCGAGTTCCCACCTGTACAAGAGGACAAAAGCAGTTTGACTTTACGCCATATACTTGATATTCCTGCTGAGGTTCCAAATCAAACATTCTGGCCATATTCACCACAGGCGCAAACTATGATTGAGATGATTCCTGAAGGTGGCTCGTGGAAGAACATTCCATACGATAAGTTATCGCCTCGATTTCAAAGAATCCGTGATGATATGAAACGCTACCATGCGCCTAACTTTTATAGGCGTTTTAGCAGGGATGAAATAAATGGAACTATAACGGCATCTGCACAACCTGAAAACTGCGGGATTACCCATCCCACAGAGAACAGAAGATATACTATCAGGGAAATTGCCAGAATACAGACATTCCCAGATGATTTTGTTTTTATTGATGATTCACTTAAAGACATTGTGGCAATGTACAAGGTAATCGGAAATGCTGTCCCTTGTCATCTTGCTGAAGTAATAGCAAATGCAATATATGATCAAGCATTTAAGGAGGAATAATATAATGGCAACAATATATGTTGATCCCGTGAGTGTTACTGATTCGATTGATTATTTCATATCGCAAGAGTACACATCACCCGAGCAGATAGGTCTCTTTTTCCTGTTCAAGGCAAATAAGTTTAATGGTCGTGAGTATCAAACTTATGATGCTACAGGGGCACAAAAGGCAAGACTAACGCGCTACCTTTATGACTTATGCGCACTGTTTGATGCGAAACAAGAAAATGGCGGTAAATATGTATCGCTTTTCCCATTTTCAATGGATCAAACAATCAAGAAAACCACTTACTATAATGGTGGGACGGAGTTCAAGCAGGTTATTGGGCGTGTGAAAGATACGATGGATAATACGCTCGTTGACGATGGCAAATATCTTAGAAAAGATGAACTTGATGGTTCAAAGTACAAGTTTGCCCCAAGTTATGTCGATATGTTGTACTCTGACTTTTTGAAAGGGCACAGAATATCATTACAGAAATTTGCAGCGTGGTATTTCCGCTTTTATGCATTTGATGTAGATGATGAGTGGGTTGAAAACTTGACAGCGGACAATTTTGAAACTTTTACTCGTATTTGCACCAAAAAATTGATTGAAGATTTAAATATTACGGCAGATGAACTGTCAACGATGTTTGATACAACAGATGGAATTATTAAATACAGTCAAACTGGAATAACGGGCGAAGAAATACGCTCGAAGTTTACATATGACACTAATGCGACACCGGAGGTTTCTCCGCTTACTGCATCTATTTCATATATGATATCAGATGTTAGTATCACCCGAGAGGAAGTCACTAATTTAGCGGCACCTCACGGTGATAATATCACCGAAGAAGAGTTATCGGGGCTAGTGTTCGACACGAAACAGGTGGTATTGTCGGGCCCCCCGGGAACCGGTAAATCTTATATATCAAACAAGATAAAAACTGAATTTGACTATAGCTATTTAATTCAGTTTCATCCCAATCTGACATATGAGCAGTTTATTGGTGGTAGCACATTTGATGAAAATGGTGTAGTTCATCCCAAGGCTGGTGTATTCCTTGAATTTTGTCATGAGGCTGGGAAAACTGAAAACGGAAATCAGAAGTACCTATTCATGATAGATGAGATAAATCGTGGTAATGTATCTAAAATATTCGGTGAAACTATTCTTGCTTTGGATAGGGAGTATACGGTTCAATTGCCGACAGCATTAACCGCAAAGGATGGAACAATAGTTACGGAGTTTAGAATTCCAGAGAATGTTTACATTCTTGCCACAATGAATTCTGCAGATAGAAGCATAGCCCTTGTTGACTATGCTATCCGGCGGCGATTTGCATTTGTTGATTTCTATCCTAATAGTGAGGTTGTCGATTTTGAATCAGATTATTCCCAACTTGACGACATCAAAGTCGGTAAAGTTATGGATGGAATCAACGAGAAACTGTATAGTGTTTTAGGAGATGCTGACCTTTTGCTTGGACAGTCATACTTTTTGCCGAAGTGGGCAAGAGATGAAGCAAGTGGAAAGATCAAATGGACACCACAGATTCTCAAAAGACTTTTTAATTATTATGTAATACCAATTATTGAAGAATATACCTATGGGAATAAACGCTATTTGCAGAATATTCTCGGCGATAAATTGGTTGGGCGAGTCGGTGACGAGGAGGAATTTATAGAGGAACTTAAGGCACAACTGTTAAAGTGAGGGTTAGTATATGCAAATGCAGTCAATAACACTCGATCAAGGCGGACTGCTAAGCCTATATCCGCATGAGATACCTGTTATACAGGGGATATTGTCAAAAAGAGGTATGTCATGGGATTGTCTTGATGCAAAGCAAGGCATCATTAAACTGCCACAGCAGTATATTGGCTATATAGGTCTTCCCGATCGTAAAATTATTATAAAGCCTAAGCATCCTGGAATAACAATCAGCCATATTCTGAGAGTGTACTTCTTCTTGTACTCTGCGCAGTATTCAGATCTGGATACTCCTATGTACGATGTGGAGACAGGCAATGATATAAATTTGATGGCAATGTTCATTCAAGAAATGCTGTCAGTTGTGCACAAAGGATTGCCTGTAGAATACAGTGAGAAAGAAGAAGATCTTGGTTTTATTAAAGGAAATCTGCAAGTTGTCCCAACTTCATTAAATATCATGATGCACAGGAGGGAAGCTTTTAGGTGTGTTTATGATGACCTGACACGAGATATTCCTATAAATAGACTGCTTTTGGCAGCAGCAAAGAAAATAGAATCCCATGTCCAAAACTCAGATATAGCATATATAATCCGGCAGTTTGGGGATGTGGACTATACAAGTATTCCAGATGACATAGGATTTAATAAAAATACGGCTTATTGTAAGAAGGCCGTTTCGCTTGCTTATATGATTTTGAATGACCTTACATTATCAACGGACGGAGAGTCTTCGTCTGGAGAGAGTCTGCTGATAAACTTTGATAGGGTTTTTGAGGACTTTATAAAGAAAGTGTTGATGGAATACTCAAATCTCGGAAGGTTTTCGTATTGGACATCATCAAAAAGTTTTGCCTTTTGCCATCAAGGAGATGAGTATTTTGAACGGTCATATCTTCCTGATTTGCTCTATGATTATGTAGATAAAAACGGACGACAAACTGCGCGAGCAATTTTAGATATGAAGAACAAAACTTCTCTTCCGTTTCACAATGATGATATATATCAAATGGCATTTTATGGGCAAATGCTCTCGTGTAAAAAAATAATTTTGTGCTATCCTGGCAATGAAAACAGAAGTAATACGGCCCTTCGGTTTAATGATGAAAATTTCTTCTTGCATAAAATATACGGTTCATATATGAACCTTGCAGGTAACAGCGCAAAGGAGTTTAAGGACAACATAGCTTCATTCGTGTATCGAATAGAATGTTTAGTGTAATTCAGATTAAGGAAAGGAGGTCGCAAGATGAAGCGTATTTGCTTGGGAACAATAATTACGCTTTTATATCAGAGCCGTATACGCAGTGCTGACAAGATCAAAACTGTATGCAGCGGGATTTTTGCGGCCTTCGGACTTGATATCGATAACTTCAACAAGGAACTGCCGAGCCATCTGAAAAGCGGACACGATCCGGCTCCTGTGGATTTGATTGAAGCCGCAAGAAATCTGTCTATTGAGGATATTGACAGAGGTTTCGAGGTGTATGTCCTTCCGCTGATTCACAATGAGAAACACGAGGCGGTCTTTCGAGCAATAAAGGACATCCTACGTGATGATACAACGATTTTAGGCACAACTGTTGTCGGAAAGATGGCTGGCTTTGAGAAGGATAACATTCTGAACTATGAGTCTTTTGATGAATCGGCACTTCTTGCTAATGTTGTTACCTACGCAATCATAAGCACTGAAAACGATAAACTTGGAGCAAACATCAGAGAAATCGGGAAAGGATACATAGATGGATTTGTCGGTACGGGCGAAAATATCTTTTTTATCAGTCCTCTCGTTGACCAAGATCAGGTTTCCCCGCTGAAACGGACGCTAAAGGACCCGATGTTCGACCGTATCTTCAAGAAGGCAACGGACACAACGATATCCGGCATGAGCAACCCATCCAAGGCTTGCGTTTTCTACATTGATCCGAACAACTGCAAATTCAGATTCCGTGATCTGAAAGACTTTATCATAAACAACATCGGTAGCTATGTTTTTTCACGGGCGCAGATAAAGCGGATAACCGAGATGTCGAAGAACAATGCTGCCGTGGGATCAAGGGCAATGTTGAAGTTCATACAAAAATATGGAGCGGATGCCGGGACTGTTCTCGGTGAAATTCTGCTGTTCATTTTTATGGAGCAGGAACTTGATGCACCTAAAATCATGAGCAAAATTGAACTTGACGAATACAATCGCGGTATTGTCAGCAAGAGCGATGGCATACACCTATTGTCGCTTGGTCGTTCCGGGCAGCCTTTCCATCAGCTTGTTTTCGGCGCATCGGGTATTGTGGGAGACCTGACGGCTGCGGTTGATCGGGCTTTCGATAAAATCATAAAGATTGAGGCTCATGGAGATGACGAATTGCGGATGGTGGAAAGCACTACCCAATGGACAATTTATGATCCCGATGCCACGCAGTATATGGTTGAATTGATGCGGCCTCAAAAGGGAGGCACTTACAAGGCTGATATGGCGTTCGGTGCATTTCTCGGTTATACAATTAAACTTGACAAGCCAGAAACGGATAGCCAGAAATACAAAATTGCTGTTAAAGAGCAACTTATAAAAGATATCGCCGCAGTTCAACCTCACATCACAGACCTTATTGTGCAAAACGGCTTAAGCGGATACAGTTTTTATTTCTATGTGTTGCCGTTCAATGATGCTCCCAACGAAAAAGTCAGTATCGTTAACGAACTTTTGACAGGGGGTGTTGTTTAATTGATTCAGATTCCAAGAAACGCTACTCTTGCGGAAGCGTTATACCGTGATATAGACAAGGACGCATATCTACAAGAGATTTATGGAGATTTGCTTTATAACTACTCCATTAAACTATTTGGCTTTGAATCGGGACGCAGACCGAGAGAGATAAACATCAATGATGCCTTGCGATTTTCTGACCTACTATCTAAATCAACATATATTCCGACCGCCGATAGAGACAGGCTTTGGGGGCAGGAAATAGCTATATTGCTACGTCTTTTATACCCGCAGGACGAGACTGTAAGATATTACCTCGGTTCTTCTCTTTCCGCTGTTGGTAATTTTCGTGGGCTTCATTCAAAAGCTGTGGGCGAATATATCAGCATCGACCTGCTCGATCAGATTTTTTATGAGTACGATAAGGATGAACATCGAATTCCCGGAAAGGATGAAGAATACTTTTTTCATGATCAGATGATTGTTTATCACGGGATGGATAAGAAGTTCTTCAGCTATTCCGGTCCCACTTCAATGGGTAAATCATTTGTGGTGCAGACATATGTGCAGGAGCAGGTAAAGAACGACTCCACAGAGAATTACGCTATCCTTGTACCTACAAAGGCTTTGATAAACGAGGTTAAAAGTAATCTGATAGGTGCATTGCAGGAAGTTTTGAAAGAGCGAAATTACCGTGTCGTAACATCTGCTGGAGATTTGGTTTTACAGCAGAATCATCATTTCATTTTTGTTATGACGCCGGAACGTCTGCATCACATGATGATTGAGAGAGAAAACATCCGAATTGATTTTCTCTTTATCGATGAGGCACACAAAATCTCTGCTCGTGGCGGCAGAAGTACATACTATTTCAAGATAATGACTCAGCTACGAAAAATGCAGCAGCTTCCTACGATTGTGCTTGCATCTCCAAATATTCCCAATCCGGAAGTATATCTGAAAATCATACCGGGTGGAGAGTTTGGGGAAATGAACAGGCTGGCATCTCGGTTCGCTCCTGTCTGCCAGTTCAAATATTACCTGGATATTCCTTCCCGGAAAGGATACTTCTTTAATGATTATACGAAAGAGCGTGAACTGTGCTATACAATTCCGGAGGGAAGCAAATTAAGTGATATTGTCAGAATTGTTGGAAAAGGCGGGCAGAGTCTTGTGTATTGCAGTTCAAGAAGGTCTGTCTTGGAAAACGCAGTAAGATATGCAAGCAACTTTGAGCCGAAAAATGACGATAAGCTGAACGCATTGGCTGCGGAAATAAAATCGGAGGTGCATGACGACTGCTATCTTGCCGATCTTATTGTTCGTGGAGTCGCTTATCATGTGGGATACCTTCCTGCCAATATCAGACTGCGTATAGAGCGCAGTTTTGAAAACGGCGATTTGAGAACCATCTTTTGCACAAGTACATTGATTGAGGGGGTTAATCTTCCCGCAGACAATCTTTTTATTACAAGCTACAGAAATGGCCCCAGCAATATGGACGAGGTTGAGTTCAAAAATCTTATTGGGCGTGTTGGGCGTATAAAATACAACCTTTACGGAAATGTAGTCCTCGTGCGAGAGGATGATAAATTGAAGGAAAATCAGTACACAAAATTATTGAAGTCAGATGTTCCTCCGCAAGAACTGTCCATAGATATAAAATCAAATGCAAAATTTATGGATGCGCTTGTCCATGACCTTGCTGACGGTGATATTGAGATGAGTTCCTGTCATGATGCTGCAACGGAAACCGACTTTGAAGCCTTACGAAAATTTGGCCTTATCTATACGCGAGATTTGGCAACGGGAGATATTACTCCCATAACGGAGACGTTTGAAAGATATGTAAATGACAGGCAGAAGAAGCGTATCTTGGACAACTTCCCTGTTGAACGGACAAGCGATGATATTACGCTTTCATATGACCAAGCGGAGAGCTTGCGTGAAGCTATTGCAAACGGACTAGCTTACCCTGAACTGACTGGCGAAGACGATGAGGTGGACTTTGAAAAACTCGTTGCATTTATGATGAAACTGCGCAGGCTGTTCAAATGGGACATCTACGAGAAGCAAACTATAGGAAAACCTGGAACGCAGAAACTTGATTCAGTTATCAGATGGTACTCAACCATTCTTCTCCGCTGGATTCGCGGCAACGGTCTGCGTACTCTTGTGGGGAGTGCTGTGAGATACAAAGAGAACAACCCCGAAACAGGCGTCTGGTCAGGACAGTTCAAGGTAGCGGAACTCTATAATCCGAAGTCAAAATATCATAAGAACCTCGTGATTGCCGAATCCTTAAGCGTCATCGAAAACGTGCTGTTATTCAGCATATCAAACTACTTCAGAAAGGTCTCTATGGAGTACAAAGCATTCCATCAGGTTGACCATTTTGACAACGACTGGTATGAATATGTTGAATACGGAACAACAAATCCGGATACGATATTCCTTCAACAGAACGGATTTTCAAGAGAAGCGTCAATATTCATACAAAAGCCTTCCAACTATAACAAGTATGTGAATGTTGTGGATGGCGAAAAGAAAATCAGACGCAGCATTCTTGAATGCGGTAATATCGGCGTAGAAACAGAAGCTCAAGACATACAATTCAATATTCCTGAACTATTCGTGGATTAAATCCACCTAACGGCTTCCTGCCACGTGCGGGAGGTCTTTTTTTATGTCTTTTTTAGAAAAAATCATTTTCCCAATTCTCTCCCAAGTCCTCCCCAATCCTTTCCCAAGAGGGCTTATTGAAGTCTCCGAGGTTTTTGTATAAAATGGAATTAGCTTTTAAAGTAAAGCAATTACAAAGGAAAGCGGGGTGATTAAATGGTTAAAAACAGCAAGCAAACTTCAAGGGCTGTTGCTTCAAAAGCAAGCAGAATTTTGAAAGATGGTCGCTACGGTAAAGACTCTAAGTCTGTTGCAGCCAGTGCTTTAGCACAGTCCAGACCGGGCAAGAAAAAATAATGCCCGTAATTGATGGGCGGTGACAGATTTGCAAATCAGCCCGCCCATTACAGTTAAGAAAATTTTCTAAATCAAATCTCATAGTCCGAATAGCGCTATAAGGGCGGAGAGATGCATAAGAGTTTAAAACACAGCAATAAAAACTGTGCTTTGAATGAAGATGCTCTCACCGTAGTTTCGTGCGCCTATTTTTCGGTCATTTGAACCTGTGGTCGTCTTTGTTACAAACTCTATTTGCATCTTTCCGTACTGCTCGGACGGAAAGGACAAGCAATGAAAACAAAGAAAACCCCAACAGCCAAAAGAGGAACTTACAAACTTTTCGATGATGACGGGCATTTTATCACAGAGTACAAGCCCGGCAAAGACGGAGTTACGGAGATTGATATTCTCAATCTTCACAAAATGGACGATCACGAGGTATACATAAACAACAAGGACAGGTGGCTGCCCAAAGAGTGTATGCCGATGTATGAAAAAACGAAAGCGGAATTTATTGAGAAATTTAAAGAAGAACATGGTCGAGAGCCGCGCAAAAATGAGATTCCAAAGCCGCACCGTCAGTACATATCAATTGACGCTCAGATTACCGCAAGTGGTGATGAACTCGGTGACAGCAGCCGGCTTGAGGCAGAACTTGCCGTATATGATGATGCCGATGATGAGTCGGATGCAGTTATTCGCTTAAAAGAGATAATTGCCGCAATGCCGGAGAAGTGGCAGCAAGTATACAGGCTGTTTTATCTCGAGGAACATAACAAAACACAGATAGGAAGAATTCTTGGTATTACTGATGTTCGGGTCGGACAATTGATTAAAAAAATCAAGACAGCAATAGCAAATGACGAGGTTTTGAAAAAAATTTATCGTTGACACTTCGAATTTTGCATTTTTCTTTTGCCTATAGGTATGTAAGGGCAAACGAAACAGCCCTTGCAGAAAGGAAGGCAAAAGATATGGCACTCAAGCACAGGATACGAATTAATGTATCGGATGAAAAATCCAAGACAAGAGTTCTTGAAGGCGCTGACCGCAGATTGCCGATGCGATTGCTCCGTTTTTTGTTCGGAGATTTCACAACGGTATATCTGCTGTCACCCGGACAGAGTGTCGAATCGGTGGAAATCCATGAAGTCAAAGGAGGTGGAAAGGCAAATGAGCAAAGTAAAACTGTTGTTGGATGTAATTGAGGATATTCGTTCGCTGAGTGACAGCCTGCAGGTTTTAGCCGACGCAATGGCAAGCGGCAACACAGCCGAACAACCCAAAACAAAGGCGAAACCTGCTCCAAAGGTCGAAAAGAAGGCAATCACGCTTGAAGATGTGAGAAAGGTTCTTGCCGAAAAATCAAGAGCCGGTTTTACAAACGAGGTTAAGGCAATTATCACAGCACACGGTTCAGATAAGCTGTCGGATATAAACCCGGCGGAATATGAGTCCGTGCTGAAAGAAGCCGAGGTGATCGGCAATGCCTGAACAGCACGCAGTATTATCTGCATCATCGAGTAAAATGTGGATGTCCTGCCCGCCGTCGGCGCAGCTTAATGCGGCGGCAAATGACATTCCAAGCGAATATGCAAAACAGGGTACTGCGGCTCACCTGTGGGCAGAAACGAAAGTAAAACGTATTCTCGGACAAAACCTAAAGAACCCGACAGACGGTGCAGAGTATTACGATGCTGAAATGGCTGAATGCACCGACAGTTATGCGCAGTATGTATCTGAGCAAATTGAAAAGGCAAAACAGCGATGCAGTGACCCGATTGTTCTTGTAGAACAGAGAGTTGACTTCTCCAGGTGGGTTCCCGGAGGATTCGGCACAGCAGATGCAATCATCGTATCAGATGATGTTCTTTCAATAATTGACATGAAATACGGGGTGGGAATACCTGTTGATGCCGAGAATAATTCACAAATGATGTGTTATGCACTCGGCGCATTGGAACTTTTTGACGGCATCTATGACATCGGCAAGATTTCAATGATGATATTTCAGCCAAGGAGAGAGAATATCAGCACTTATGAAATTTCAAAAGCGGAATTATTGGAATGGGCAGATACAAAACTTGCTCCGGCGGCCGAACTTGCGTCAAAAGGCGAAGGCGAGTTTCATGCCGGCGAACACTGCCGTTTCTGCAAGGTAAAAGCGACTTGCCGCAAGCGTGCGGAGTACAATCTTGAACTTGCGCAGTATGACTTTAAGATGCCGGATGTTTTGGAAGATGCCGAAATTGAGATGATACTCTCAAAAGTCGATGATCTTGTTTCGTGGGCATCGGATATTAAAGAGTATGCACTGGTGCAAGCGGTGAACGGCAAGCAGTGGAATGACTGGAAGGTTGTTGAGGGGCGGTCAAACAGGAAATATAGCGATGAAGTATTGGTTGCCGATACAGTGAAAACCGCAGGCTTTGACCCTTACGAACATAAAATTCTGGGAATTACGGCAATGACAAAACTTCTCGGGAAGAACAAATTTGAAGATTTGCTCGGCGGTTTTATAGAAAAACCAAAGGGCAAGCCAACATTAGTACCTATGTCGGACAAGCGTCCGGCTTTGAGTAAAGCGGCAGATGCCGCAGATGATTTTAAGGAGGAAATTTAACATGACAAAATTTAATAATCCCACAAAGGTAATCACAGGAGTAAACACAAGATGGAGCTATGCAAATGTATGGCAGCCAAAGTCGATTAACGGCGGCACGCCGAAGTACAGTGTATCTCTCATTATACCAAAAACCGATACGGATACCGTAAACAAGGTAAAGGCCGCAATCCAGGCGGCATATGACGAGGGCGAATCAAAGCTTAAGGGCAACGGCAAAAGTGTACCTTCCCTCTCGGTTATAAAAACACCTCTGCGTGACGGTGATTTGGAAAGACCCGATGATGAGGCTTACAAAAATTCATATTTCATAAACGCAAACTCCTCAACAGCGCCCGGTGTAGTCGATGCCGACAGACAGCCGATTATTGACACATCTGAGGTATACAGCGGTGTTTACGGCAGAGCGTCTATCAATTTTTATGCGTTTAATTCCAACGGAAACAAAGGAATTGCCTGCGGGCTTAACAATCTTCAGAAAATCAAAGACGGAGAACCGCTCGGCGGAAAGAGCCGTGCAGAGGACGATTTTGCGGATGCGGACGATGATTTCTTAGCATAATAAATATACATTGGCGGCAGGGCAACTTGCCGCCATAATTCTAAGGCGGTGAAAATCAATGAAAAACATATTTATTGACCTTGAAACTTACAGTGATATTGACCTGCAAAAATGCGGTGTCTACAAATATGCGGAAAGTCCGAATTTTGAAATATTATTGTTTGGGTATTCTGTTGACGGCGGAGCGGTTTCTGTTGTCGACCTTGTGAGCGGTGAAAGTATACCGACCGAAATATTAATTGCACTCACAGATGACAGTGTTACAAAATGGGCATTTAATTCGCAGTTTGAGCGGGTGTGTCTGTCGGCATATCTTAAGAAAAACTATCCGCAGTATTTTAAGTCATACAATGCCGATGATGATGCGGTAGGCAACTATATTTCTCCGAAAGGTTGGAAATGTTCTCTTGTATGGGCGGCATATATGGGATTGTCGCTGTCGCTTAAAGCCGTGGGCGAGGTGCTAAAACTAACCGACCGGAAAATGGACGAAGGAAAAGCGCTTATTAAATACTTTTCCGTTCCGTGCAATCCCACAAAAGCAAATGGCGGCAGAACGAGGAACTTTCCCGAACACGATATACAAAAATGGAATATATTCAAAGAGTATAACAAGCGTGATGTTGAGGTGGAAATGTCAATACATGAAAAGCTGCATAACTTTCCTGTTCCGAATTTTGTGTGGGAAGAATTTTGGATAGACCAGGTGATAAATGACCGAGGAATTGAGATAGATACGGACATCGTTAAAAATGCCATAAAAATTGATGAGATAACAAAGGCAAGGCTGACGGCGGCAATTAAAGAAATAACGGATTTGGAAAACCCAAACT
>ERZ808246.2060-NODE-2060-length-13172-cov-2.622551_pt1 | contig 13172 bp, 7 predicted proteins | sample MGYA00521083_ERZ808246 | MGnify/ENA primary metagenome ERZ808246 (study PRJEB31516, sample SAMN03275577) | gut metagenome | biome: mammalia-associated habitat; material: feces | host: Papio cynocephalus | place: Kenya | collected 2012-07-07 ...
GGAAGAGTATACATTAACGCATCTTTTTCTTCCGTTTCGCAACAAAAAAACCAAATATATCCACAAATTTTTGGCTTTCTGCTTATCAGGACGTTGATAAACATTCCTTTATTTTTCCTTTCTAGCATCGGCATGGGTGGTGCTATTCGTGTCTATCGAAAATTAACTTGGTCGGAAATTACTTTCCTAAGCGATTATTTTGATAATTTGAAGATTAATTTATTGAGGTACCTTTTTATTTCTATAGTCGTTTCTTTAAGCTACGGGTTGACTCTTTTTGCTATTTATTCCATTGCCGCTTTAAATTTAAAGCCGATTATGATTGGGATTATGCTCGGAATAAGCTTTCTTCAATTTGGCTTTGTCCTTACATTTTGCTTCTATATTTATTTGCAAAACGATATCTATAAAATTAGGTTTATTAATTTGATCACAAATTCTTTTAAGTTTGTTTTTAAATCCTTTTTAAGTTCCTTAGGGCTTTTATTACTTTTATTTTTGCCACGAATACTAATAATTTTCGGGAACATATATTTTGATTTGGCATCGACTTTATTATTACTTTTCTTCCTTCCGTTTATCTTGGTTGCCTTGATATTAGTAGGCAATGCCCAACTTGATAAATGGATTAATAAAAATTTATATAAGCAGATATATGACAAGGGGGTCTACCGTGGTTAGGACTATATAAAATATATGAATTATAATGCATTTTATATTAGTTCAATTTTCTAGATTATTAAATAAAATCACAATCGAGGTACATTGTTTGTTTTACCCTTATTAACCCTTACTGCTAACGCCTTGCTTTCTGGTTGTTCCGGTGGTACGGATAAAACAAATACGATTTATTTGGAATACTTCAACAAATCTGGCTTTGGAAAAGAATGGCTAGATAATATGATAAACGAATGGAAGGCTGCTACTTCCTATAAGGATTTTGATGTAATTGTTGTCCCTAGCTCTTATTTAGGCGGCGATCAGATCAACCAAATTGAATCTGGAACTTCTTTAACGGATATTTTCTTTGGCAGCAACCCTGAATATAAAACTGGTTTTTATTTGAATAACGGAAACGGCTTTTTTGAAGATTTAACAGATTTAGTTAATTCTTCCGCTTACGGAGAATCCAAATTGATAAAGGAAAAAATTCCAAATTTTGATTCAACTTGGAGGGAAACCGGCGGGAAACAAATCTATGATTCCACCCAAGATAAGATAGTTACTTCTGGCTTATATTTATTACCTTATACTTCCACCTTTACCGCTCCAATATTCAACTATGACGATTGGCTAGAAAAAGGTCTTTTGACAAAGGCTCCTTCTACGGATGAAGTCAAATCAGCTTTGACTTCCCAAGGAATAATATTTCATGAACAAAATTCAAAACTAATTTTCGATAGTGCCCCATTTTCGGCTAGTTATGTTTCTGGAGACGTTATTTTGACCCCTGGCAAAGACAATAAATATGGGACATACGATGATGGCCAACCAGTGACATTTGATGAATTCAAGAATATGTATTCCAAAATGCTTACTCAGTATATAAATACTTCCATTACTAGTGATAAAGGCTGTTATTCTGAAGACTTGGTGCTTGATGTTTTTGCCCAAATTAATGGCATCGAAGGATATAACGCCATTGCCAAGTTCGATAGCGAGGGTAAAGAAATCACCCTTGCCAACGGAAGCAAGGAAGTCATTACTTATGAAAATGGCAACCATGCTTATAAGCAAAAAGGCGTTAAGACAGCCATGGATTTCTTCTATGATTATTTCTTAAGTACCAAAGAAGGCTATACTCTAGTAGAGCAATATGTCGGAGACGCCCAAGCAAAATATTGCAATGGACTATTTGATTCCAAACATAGCATCGGAACAATTTATGAAGGCAATTGGTTTGAAAACCAAGCCAAAGATAGGCTAGCTTCCGCCTTAAAGAACCACCCGAACAATCATTTAGGAAAATTTGATTTTAGATATCTGCTTGTCCCTAATTTTGAAGGACAACTTGGAATTGACGGAAAAGGGAATGGCACTTGTTTGACCGCAAGCGAATATGGTTCAATTGCGGTTACCAACCAAAATGATCCAAAAAAAGCTTGAGGCTATCAAGGATTTGCTTAAGTTCTTCCTTAGCGATGAACAAATGGCCAAAGCCACTTGTTCTAGCGGCATTTCATTTGCCTATGATTATGCATTGACAGATGAACAGTTGAATTCCATGGCGCCAAGCCAGAAATATGCTTATCAGATAATGCATGATAAAGAAAACGTCCGTATATTAGCCCAAACAACCGATAAGGTTGCTTCTCCAATGTATTTTGGTGCAAGTTTAGGATCTACCGCCATTATTAGAGCCGGCAAGAATAATAGTTTTGCGTCTCCTTATGGGTATATGAAAACCGGCACAACCCAGGAATTTGCAAACGATTTCGCCTCTTCCTATTCCGACCAGACTTGGTCTTCTTTGGTTTCGGAAATGAAAAACTACATTAATATAAATAAGTAATTGGTATTGTTTTCTATGGAAGAGCAAATACAAACATTCATAATTCCAAAAAATAAAAAGAGAGCCAGAAAAGCAAAGGAATACTTATTTGTTGCTTCCTTTTTGGTTTACCCTTTATTTCTATTTGTCGTTTATTATGTTTGCGTTAATTTCAATTCCGTTATTATGGCCTTTAGAGAACCCTCGGCGACTAGCTTTAGCGGTGGTGGCTTCGTTGGCTTTAAAAACTTTGCCACTTTTATTGATAGGTTCTTTGGTAGTAATGCTTCATTGGGAAGCGCTTTTTGGAATTCTATCAAAATGTATTTTATAAACCTTATCATTTGCATGCCTTTGTATTTAATTTTTGCATACATGATTTTCAAGAAATGTTTCTTGCACAAAACGATAAGAGCTATTTCAATGATTCCTCAGATTATTTCCGGTTTTGTCATTGGAATGCTTTTTAAGATTTTTATTTACGGCAACAATGCCCCTTTGACAAAACTTTTGATAATGATGGGCGTTGATGTTGCTAGCAATGGTGTTTTATATACTTCTTCATTGGCTTTTGGAACGATTATTTTCTATAACATTTGGCTTTCGTTTGGCACTAACCTAGTTGTTTATCCAAATGCGATGAAGGATATTGGCGATGAGATTTTTGAAAGCGCTAGACTTGATGGGGTCAGTACTACATATCAAGAGCTTCGCTATATTATATTGCCATTGATTTTTCCGACCTTGTCTACTTTTTTGATTACTGGGCTAGCTGGAATTTTTACAAACGATGCTGGATTGCTTTCCTTTTTTAATGTTTCTGCGACTTCTAGCGATGTTATTCCGGGATTTGTCGATAACATTGGTTTTTATTACACCCGTATGTTGCTTGTTGGCAAGCAAATGGATTATCCGGTTTTGGCTGCTGGTGGCTTATTGATGACTATAATTGTGGCCCCACTCACCATTTTGCTTAAATTTTTACTAGATAAATTCGGTCCATCTACGGAGGCGTAACCTATGAATCAGAATGTCTTATTGTCCTTGCCCCATAGAAAAGAAGCGGAATTGCCTTTTGATGAATATTCTGTCGTTAGCAAGAAAAAACTCATTAATGAAAGAATTCGCTTGAACGATTTGCTTTTTTCTTTGAATCAAGAAGAAAACAAGGATGAAATTATTGTAAATACCATTAATCTAATAACCGAAAATCTACTTCTGCTTAACAAGAAGATAAAGATTGCAAGTAGACAAAATAGGCAAGTTGCATTCGACAATTGCTTTCGTGGCTTTACCTGCGTATTGATGATTATCTATTGCGTGAGCTTATTGTTTTTTCCTTTGTGGATGATTAAGGTTAGTTTTCAAGCCGAGACCGATTATCTATATAATACGGTCGGTTTTATTAAGGAATGGGATTTTACCAACTATTTAAAAGTATTTAGCGAATTATCTTATTCTAACAAAATTGTCTATACCAATAACGGAATTAAAATAGTATCTAGCAATATTTGGAAAATGGCTTTAACTAGCATTGGCTATTCTTTTGGGATTTCTTTTGTTAGTGTTGCCTTAACTACAGGGGTTGCTTATGTTTTGGCCAAATATAAATTTTTTGGAAGCAAGTTTTTATTTAGCCTTGGGATTATATTGATGATTATCCCCATTGTCGGCAATGCTCCAAGCGCCATGGTTATAAGAAGCAAATGGCTAATACCGACTTACGATAATTTGTTCTTGACGATTATGACTAGTAACTGTACGGCTTTTTCTGGTTTGAATTTTTTACTTTTGTATGGTGCTTTTAAGTCTTTACCTTGGGATTATGCCGAAGCTGTATTCGTTGATGGTGGCGGTCATTATAGTGCTTTCTTCAAAATGTATCTCCCAATGATTCTGCCTACTTCAGCCGTTATTTTCTTGCTAAGTTTTTTAGGCGCTTGGAACGATTATGCTTCATTTAAGATTTGGCTGCCAAGCTATTCAAATCTTGCATATGGGTTATATGAATTCCAAGACAATGTTTTGAACTTAGCCGGTGGGGGCAATGCCGGGACTGTGCCTATGGTCATGGCTGGCTTTACAATCGTTGTAATTCCTACCATTCTAGTTTATTTCTTGTCTCAAAAACTAATTATGTCGAAGTTTACCGTCGGTGGGTTGAAAGGATAGTTGATATGAAAAAAATGCTTTTGAAGTCATTCTCGTTCTCCTTATTGTTTTTTTCTTCTTTAACTAGCATAGATTCAATAATGCTTCCTGCAAGGAAGGGGCTAAATCAATCTTATTCCCTAAAGGATTTATTTTCTTATAGTTCTGCAAGCATTAGTAACGAAACAAAGACTATTCCTAATGTTTTTAAGAATAGTTCCATTGAAAAGGGCGTAGAGTTTTTTTCTTCTCCAGGCGGTGAAGTTACTTATAAAAATATAGTGGACTTGAATTCGATTGACAAAAAAGAGAATTTAGTTGAAATTGTGGGCAATTCTTCCCTTGATTATTCCGATTTAAGAAAAACCGTTATCGAAGAAAAAAAATATTCATATACGTGTTAGCGATGCCTATGATTCCAATGTTTATTTTGAAGTAAATCTTTCTCAAAACCCCATTATAAACCAAATTCCCATCGAGACGTTTGGCGGGGGGCACAATAATTTATTCTATTCGGTGAGTTTTAACGGTTATACCCTTGCCAATAATAGCGACTATTCACCTTTAGAGAATTATACGGTTGCCTGGGGTCAATCTTTGTTCAATACTCCTTCTTATCTAGATGGAAGCGAAGGGAAATATGTTCCAACCGGATTTAAATTTGATTTGGCAACAAACCAGGTTTTGCTAAATTTAGGTGGTGCGGCAAGTTCATCAACGTTGGATCCACAAAATTATTTGTTATTTGATTTAGACGATCCTAGCGACGCTTATCCTGATTTTAAAGGTTTTACGACAGGAGAAGTTTATATTTCTATCAGGAGTGAAGAAAGTGGTAAATTTAGTGTTGCTAAAATAGGACATGATGTTTTTTTAAGAAAAATACAGGAAATTTATTGACATACGGATATGACTTTTCCAATATGATCAAAGGGGCTAAAAGCCATTATTACCCTTTGCCGAAAGTCTTATCCAACTCTAGTTACGACTATAAAGTATTTAACGGAATCGACGAGCTTGCTATAGAAGATTTTAATAGTTTTATTCCAAATACAACCGGTAACTACGAAGTACAGATTACCTCAGGGAATGCTTTTGGCTTTAACATAGAAAAAATTGGACAATTTGTCATAGAGGAATCTCCGATAGCCATAGAAGACTTATCAAATATAACGGAGATAAAGGTAAAATTGTTCCAATCGTTTAATATTCCTTTCTTTTCCTATAATGGCGGAAATGGAAAATTAGTAAAATCCATTAAAGTTATCCTTGATAATGAAGTATATGAAGTAAATGAAGGCGATGCTTTTGTAATTGAAAAGAAGTGTTCTACTGCCAAAATTAAAGTCGATGTCTACGACGAGATTAGAGTATTGAACACATTTGATTATCCGATTTTTTTGGATTACAACGTCAAAAGGTTTTATCTAACAGATGCTTTTGAGACTAATTATGTTTCCTATGGTGAGAACTTTAAAGTCCCTAACTATGTTGCCATTGATTATTCTAAAGATGATGTTAGCAAGACCAACATGAATATAGATATTAAGCGTGGGCAAAATACTTATTATCAGCCAGGGGATTTGATTGAAAACGTCAAAAGTGATTTCGTATTGTCTTATTTATATGGGAACGAAGTCTTAAAGAAGGTAAAGGTTTTATCAACTAGTAAGAATATTGATGCCACGACTGCAAATTTTTCTTCTTTTTATAAATCTAATTCCAATGTTTTGAATAGTAAAATCACTAACGCTGGAATGGAATTTACACTTGGTGATGGAGATGCAACAATCAATCAGCCTTCCAATGTTTCGACAAGTGATTTAACGATTTCTTTTTGCTATATTAAAGAATTAGCCCATTACGATTGCCTTGACATTGAATTGGCTGGCTTAGGAAATAAAAAAATTACGATTTCTTTTAAACAGCTTGGCGAAAAGCCCCTTTTATATTTAAATAATAAAAGGATATATAGTTCGGTTACGGTTGCAGAATTTACTTACTTAGACCAAGATAATTCCTATTTATATGGGAAGAAGTATTTCAAATATACTTTTGTTGTTTCAGGTGAAAAAGCTTCTTTATATAATGCGAACAATCATCTTGTTTCTGGCATTTCTAACTTTGACGATGGGTCTAAATTTACCGGTTTTAAATTTGGAATGGCCCAAATTAAATTCAAAATTGCTTCTTGTTGCAAAGGCGATGCTTTCTTCATTAACCAAATTAGCAACCAACAGTTCACGACTCAAGTATTGAATTTTGGCGATACACGTTCCCCCTATATCGCCTTTACTTCTTCTTTTTATAACGGGATTTATAAACTTGGAAGCGTAGTTTCCGTTCCTATGGCCTATAGCTATGACGTAATCAATTCCACAAGTTCGATTTTATTAAGCGTAGTTGCTCCTAATGGAGAATATTTAGTAAGAAATGCGAATCCTTTTGGATTTGATCTATCCTTAGATACTTATGGAGTCTATTTCATTTCTTATGTTTGTGAAGATGGGAACGGGCAAACTTCTACTTTTAATTATCGTTTGGTTGTTAATGATGACATCTCTCCAAGCATTTATACAAACGCCAAATACGAAGAAGCATATGAAGGACAAGTTTATATTTATAAAGCCATTGCAATCGATAATGTGGACGGGAAAGTCGATGTTATTGCAATCTTAAGAGGGCCCGATGGTGACTCTAGTGTGGTTGATATTGGGAAATATGCCACATTAAAACTCAAAGGTAACTATACATTGACTTATTTTGCAATCGATGAAAAGGGTAACGTTGCTACGTTAGTTTATAGTTTCATATCTAAATAAAAGGAGAGGGAATATGAAAAATAATCGAATTTTTTGCTTATCGGTTTTACTCCTTCCTTTAATTTGCTCTTGCAATGAAAGCGAAGATATTTCACCTAAATTTTTGTGTGACATGCTTAGCAAGGATTATGCGATTTTGCTTGCTAAAGAATCTAGCGAAACCGAGAATTACGTGGCTAAAGAACTTAAGGACACTTATTTTCGCTGCACGAATGTAAACTTGGATATTCTTGACGACATTGCGATGCTAAATGGGAAGAACTTTATTTCATTGGGCAATACAGAACAATTTAATGGAATCCAAGCTAGGAAAAAGATTGACCTAAGCAAGCAAGCCTTAAACGAAGATGGGTTTTATATTTATACCGAAAGCAACAACATCTATATTAACGCTTATAACGATAGGGGAATCATGTACGGGGTTTACGAATTTTTAGAAAATACATTGGGTGTTAAATATTTAAGCCACGATTATACCTATTATCCTCTTTCCTTAAAGGAAGTTAATCTTTATAGCTATGATAAAGCCTATGTTCCTCTTTTCCCACAAAGGGCTTATTTGAATACACCTGTTTTTGATAATGATTTTAATTATGTCGCTCATATGAGATTCAATACCGATTATGCCGTTATGCCTTCTTATATGGGTGGGTCTAGCTTATGGCATCAATTCCCCATTCCAGGGCATACGGTTGGCTCTATCCTTCCCTATACCAATTATTTAGAAGGCGGGGTCGATAGCAATGGCATGCCTTTAATAAAAGAAGAATATAAAGAGGTGTATCAACATAGATATATTGACGATAAGGTTGTTAACAATTGGTATTTGGGAGAACTTGATCTATGTTACACAAATGGCGTTGACTATAATATATCCAATGGCAATTCCACTTTAAATTTAATGATAGAATCCTTAAAAGAAATCTTAACTAAGGATACGACCTGCGAATATTTGCACATAGGCCAAGCCGATGTTGCTTTTTCTTGTCCTTGCTCCCATTGTAGCGAATCAGCGAGCAAATATAAATCAAGTGGGGTTATGATTAGGTTTGTAAATAAAGTAGAGGAAGCTGTCAATTCCTATTTAAGGGAAACGCAAAACGGCCGGGAGGTTACTTTCTCTATGTTTGCTTATAGTTATAATGTCCAACCTCCTGTTAATGATGAAGGCAAACCTATTGATGAAACGGTTATCCCAAATAAAAGAGTTACTATAAAATATGCTCCAATACAAGCGGATTATGTTTATTCTTTAGATGATTCTAGACAAAATGATAGTACTAGGAATCAATTAAAGAAATGGTCGGTTTTGGGTTGCGATTTTATGGCCTGGACATATGCGACCATATTCTCAAATTATTATTACTATTATCCTCATTACCAATCGCTTAGGAATTTATTGACTGAGTTGCATAATGCCAATGTCATTTATGAATTTGACCAATCCCTGTATAACGAATATAACGTATACCAACAGTATTTGGATGCTTATGTATTCTCTAAATTATGTTGGGACATTGATAAAGATGTAAATGAACTAGTAAAAGAATTCTGCAAATATTATTTTGGAGACGATGCTTATATGGATGTTTATAACTTCCATATGTTAATGGATGGTCATTACAATTATTTATCAACAAAGGCAATAACGTTAGATTCTGGCGGCAGTTTTATCACTGGTACCAATTTTCCATATCAATTAATGAATAAGGCTTGCCAATATTTTGCTGATGCTATTGCTAAGACCAACGCCTCTTCTTCTAAGCAGAAGGAAACCTATATTAAACATTTAGAAATAGCGAGCCTTACCCCTTTATACATGAGCTTAAGATTCTATCCTTACTATGATGGTGTTAACGATGAAATGTCTTCTTCTTTAGCATCTAAATTCTTTGATTTAACCGATAAATATGGCGTTAAAAAATATGGTGAAAATTCTTTGCTTACAATAGCGAATCTAAAGAAGGAGTATGGTATTTAAAATGAAAAAACAAAATATAATTGCTTTGATTTGCCCCCTCTTGCTTTTTTCTAATGGCTGTTCTTCTCCAGAAGAAAACGATCCAGATATCTCTACTACAATCCAAGAGACAACTTATTGCCTGGTTTCTTTTCCTAGCAAACAAGAGGGCTATATGGTAGTAGGTGGTAAAAGCGTCGTTAAAGGCAAGGACTATTATTTTACGATTTCAATTAATGAAGGCTATAACGGGGATAATATGGTCGTTAAGGCTAATGGCAGTGTTTTAAGTTCCTCTTCTTTTACTTATGTAGTTAGAAACGTTGAATCGGATTTAAATATAACAATTGAGGGGATAAGTAAAAATCCGTATTTGAAATTAGCCCATAGTTCTTACAAGTTCTATTTAGGACATATAGGCAAGGAAGTAAAAACTAATGAATACTTCCTTTCTGGCGTCGAGGGATTTTTTGATAATGCCCCATGCCGCGTAAATGTTGATATTTCTAATGTAGACTTTACAAAAGTGGGGACTTATGAAATTTTTTATTCTTTGCTAGGACACGAAGAAATTAATAAAAGAATAAAGGTCGTTATACTAGACAATCCTAGCAATATTAACGATGTAAATATCGATATTGCCTCGATATATGAGAATGAAATTGTCTCCAAAAAATCTTTCGGGGAGATAAATGTGGACTTTAGTTTGCGTTATGGGGATTACATATTGACCGATAACGATGTATTCTCTAGCGAAAAATATGATGGAAATTTCTTGTCTAGGGAATTTTTAAAAACATTGGGTTTGGGTTCATTTTCTTTTAAAATTATTTTTAGCGAAGAATTATCATTGGATTTTAATGTCAATGTTGTCGATGCTTTAGGGCCTAATTTTTATTACCAAGTCGAAGATAAAGAAATTTGTTTTACAAAAGGTTCTTTGATATTGCCTGATATTGAGCTAAGCGAAGATTCAATTCAAACTATAAATGTTTCTTATTCACTTAATTCAATAGGCAAGGAAAAAGAAGAAATATTGAATGAAATAAATGACAACGAAGGTGATTATTCTTATACTCTTGCTATCCAATATAATGGAAAGGTAGTTGAGGAAAAAGATTATACAATCCATATTCGCGATGCTTATATTCCATTTTCTTTCTATTCCGATGGGAATAGGTTTGCCAGTAAGTATTATTATAAAAACGGGAATCCTGTTTTGGGTTTTGATTATTCAGGCGATACCAACGTAGGCTTGGATGAATCGTTTATAAAAACAAATAATGTCAACAATAAAAAATATGTTTTCATCGCATTTAGGGTTATGTCTTCTTCCTCTAATAACGCCACAATTTGGAATAGGGATCCGGAAATATGTTTTGACGCTAACGGAAATTATGTCCCGACCGATGCAAACCCTAAATATAATGGGGGAGATATAGGCAAAGTCGGTTCGCTGATGTTTAGAATTTTCCCTTTGAATGGAAATAAATTTGAAAACGATGTTTGGATCATGCGCGGTTTCAGCGGGAGCATAGAGATTTTAAAAACGGAGTTTTGTGATTTGAATTATGTCGATCCTATGGTGGAAAAAGAAGCAACAAAAGACAAACTCAATAGTTTAAATTCTTCCTTTTCTACCCTTTGGAACTATTTCCATGTTGCCGCAACTGGGAAAAGTGGAGGAAACGCCATGGGAGGAGATAGTTTTGATATTCAGCCTACTTTACCTGCCGATATGGAAAAAGCTGGCTATAATGGCGTTACTTTAAAAATTAAAATAAAAGATAGAAGTGATATCAAAGCAGCTGAATGTTGGATATACGATGAGGATCATTATTCTTCTTACGATGGGTTTGCTGATGAAAATGGCTTGATTAGTATTGATTTACCATTGGAAGCTTTCCATAAGGCAAAAACACAGGGCCATCATGTCATGTATTATTTTTCTACTTCTTTAACCCCTGCCTCTAGCTATGCAGAATTAAGAACGAATTCAAATAAAAACTACGTCAGTTCATCTGATTTTGTTTTTTCTAGCGTTGAATTTTATTAAACCCGTTAGTGCTACTTGCATAATTTGTGAATAGTTTTGGGCTATTTGTTAATTACTAAATAATTTCAGATTGATATATTTAAATCGAAAGTGGGTAAAACTATATGAAAAAGAAAATTCTATTCGGTGTCTTTGGACTTGGTTTTGTTTTAACGGCATCTCTTGCTTTTGCTTCAAATTCCAGTCATTTATTTGGTGCTAACGGAGAAAATGGTGACGGTGAGTGGCATCATTATTCTTCTGTAAAGGCTAATGAAACTTCTAATGGCTGCAGGGAATATTGGATTGAATGCGGTGGGAACGGACCTGTGTTTACCGATCCTGGAGTTAGCGCAATTGATGGAACTCCTAGCCAAGATTTCGTAAACGCTTTGGAAAGTAATGATCCCCGTTATACCGGCTATGTACCAAATGCTTTTAATAGTGAGAGAAATTTTTGGAGATATTTTAGACACGGGGCTTGGGGGACTAGCGATTTTTCTAATGGCGTAGTGCAAATTAAGAGCAAGGTTACAATTAATTACAAATTGATAATTGATGCCCATGAGTTGGGGTATAAATATATTTACTTCCATGCCAAGGCAGAGGCAAAAGAAGGCGAGACCGCTAATTCCATTGCCTTGATAGCAGAAAATACTGATGGAAAATTTGATAGCGGCAATCCATGGCTTCAAACATCTCAACCCAATGGGTTTACTATTCCCGTTGATAATTTTTATGGAAAATATAAAGGCGATGAGACCGTGGAAAACCCAACTAATTTTCAGTTGGAAGTTAGGAATTCGGCCAATGAAAAGATTTAGCCTTCTTCCTTGACTTTTTCTAATTTCAAACTATTTAAAAGCGAAGCTGAATTAAAAGCTTTTGAAAATCTAGATACTGTTTGCAATACCAACGGCTGGGATTATTTTAGATTTGGTGAGCTTGGCAATGTTGCCAATGGTTATGAATTCAATTTCTTTAGTGGCGATTCTTCTTTTACCATTACAAAGAAATTAGTTGACGATATGAAGACAGCAAACTGTACGACTTTTTCATTCAACTTAAAAGTAGAAGCTAGTAACGATGCTGACTTAAGAAGACTTGTTTATTTATCTGAGTTTGTTAGTGGTACAAATTCAAAAGGTGAAACGTTATCCAATTTTACAGACTATAACGAAATGCTTGCCGCTAGCAAGGAAGAATTGGCTAATACCGGTATGAGAATTACACTGAATCCAAGCAAGTTGTTTGGCGATCATGTTACTTTTGCTGGTGATTTAGCTTATAGAATTCAGGCTAGGATTAATGACCAAGGAGATAAATATACTTGCCCTGATGGCGAGAAAATTGAATTTAGGGTCTCTGATATTATAATAAAATAAAAATCAATTCTAATAAAACCGTCTAGAATAAAAGTCTAGGCGGTTTTTTCATACCCCATTATTACTATCTATTATTAATTTTGCATTTTATGTTAGTTAATTGCTTTTTGATAATTTAGATAATAATAACATGCTTCTTAAGGCAATTTGTTTTATATATTATTCAATATAGAACGCAGTATTTCCTTTCGGCATAGAAAAAACATAGAAAATGAAAAGTGTCTTATTTTTAAATAAAAGAAAGAAAATATTTCTTTGCCTTGCTCTTATGTCGACCATTTTTACTATTTCCTTGGTTTTTAATTGTAAAAATGATAACGCTGTTTTA
>ERZ808246.2061-NODE-2061-length-13171-cov-5.349954_pt1 | contig 13171 bp, 20 predicted proteins | sample MGYA00521083_ERZ808246 | MGnify/ENA primary metagenome ERZ808246 (study PRJEB31516, sample SAMN03275577) | gut metagenome | biome: mammalia-associated habitat; material: feces | host: Papio cynocephalus | place: Kenya | collected 2012-07-07 ...
CATCGACAACGGCAGCATCCTTGACGTGGTGGAGATGGACGCTGCTTCCAACAACGGCGTTGACGATATCCGGGACCTGCGGGACGAGACCGCATACACTCCCAGTGCCTGCCATTATAAAGTATATATCATCGATGAGGTGCATATGCTCTCCACGGCAGCCTTCAACGCCCTGCTGAAAACGCTGGAAGAGCCCCCCGCCCACGTCATCTTTATTCTGGCGACGACGGAGATCCAGAAGGTGCCCGCCACCATCCTCTCTCGCTGCCAGCGGTACGATTTTACCCGCATCGGCCCTGAGGATATCGCCCATCGGGTGGAATACATTGCCGGACAGGAAAAGCTGGAACTGACCTCTGACGGTGCCGAACTCATTGCCCGGCTGGCGGATGGTGCCATGCGTGATGCCTTGTCCATTCTGGACACCTGTGCCGGTGTCACGGCAAAGATCGACGCCGACGTGGTGCGGCGGATGGCCGGTGTGACCGACCGCAGCTACCTGTTCCGTATTTCGGACGCACTGGAAGCTCAGGATGGTGCATCAGCTCTGTCGCAGCTGGCTCAGCTGCGGCAACAATCGGTGGATGTGAAGCGGCTCACCGAAGAGCTCATCGCCCACTACCGGGCCCTGATGCTGGCCGCTCTGCCGGGCGGGCAGTCTCTGCTGTCCGGCGTTTCCCCGGAAGAAGAGGCCCAATACCTTGAAAAAGGCCCCCAGATGGGCCAGCGGGAAGCCATCCGGGCCATTCGGACGCTGGGCAATGCCTTGGAGCACATGACCCGGGGCAGCGACCAGCGCATTGAGCTGGAACTTGCCCTGTTCAGCCTGTCGGAACCGCCGCAGGCTGCCCCGGTGCTGTCTGCCCGGGCTCCGGCAGCTGCCGCTCCCGTTGCGCCTGCTGTCCGGCCCTTTGCATCTGCTCCCACCGTGCAGCCCTTTGTCAGCACATCAGCCCCTGTTGCCTCTGCGCCGCAGGTTCCGGCAGAGTCCCCTGCCCCGCAGGCAGAAACCGCCCCGGTCTCCGTGCCGGAATCCGAACCGGTCCGCACCAAAACCGAAACCTCTTCTATCCCGGAGCCGCAGCCTGCCGAGACGGCATCACCAGCAGCCGACGACCTGCCGCCCCTGCCGGAAGAACCCCCGGTGGCCGCATCCGAAGCCCTGCCGTGGGACGAACCTGCACCGTCGGTGTCTTCTGCTTCCCCGATGCCGGAATCCACACCGGAGCCTGCTCCTCAGCCGGAACCGCCCGCAGAACCGCAGCCTGAGTACAAGGCAGACCCCACCCTCAATAAGCCCCGCACTGTGGCTCCTGCCGGGATCAATCCCTTCCCCCAGTGGCCCGAAGTGGTCCGTCAGATCGAGGGCAAGGACCCGCTGCTCTATCCCTATCTGCGGAAGTCGAAGGCATACTTCGACGGTACCCGGGTGCTGATCGACGGCGGCAAGACGTTCCGGGATTTTATCCGGGCCAACAAAGCCAGCCAGCAGCTCATCAAGAAGCTGATCGCACAGGTCACCGGCATCAAGGTGCCCATCGGCCCCTATGAGCCCAAGACCGCCAACAAAACCGTCAGCAACGCCGAACAGTCCCTTCATGCTCTGGAAAAGCTGGGCCTTGAAGTGTCCATTGAGGATGCGGAACGGCGAAAGAAATAACAGAAAAGCTCCCTTTTCGGGTGCCTATCATACGAAAACAAAGGAGAACCAACTATGAAAGCAAGAATGCCCGCAGGCTTTGGCCGCCCCGATATGAACGCCCTGATGCGTCAGGCCCAGAAGATGCAGGAAGACATGAAGGCCAAGCAGGCCGAGCTGGAAGCTGCCGAGTACACCGGCAGTGCTTCCGGTGAAATGGTCACCGTCAAGATGAACGGCAAGCACGAAGTGCTGGCCATCACCATCAAGCCCGAGGCTGTGGACCCCGACGACATCGAGATGCTGGAAGATCTGGTCGCTGCAGCCGTCAATGCCACCGTCAAGCAGGTGGACGAGACCGCTGAGGCTGAGATGGGCAAGCTGACCGGCGGTATGAACATCCCCGGCCTCTGATCCGGACGGAGGGTTCACAATGGATTACACTGCCGCCCCGCTCGAAAAACTGATCGAAGAGCTCAGCAAGTTTTCGGGCATTGGCCGCAAAAGTGCCACCCGGATGGCCTATCAGGTCATGAGTATGTCGGACGAAGACGCCGAATCTCTGGCCGGAGCCATCCAGAACGCCCACATCAAGCTCCACCGCTGCCGCATCTGCCAGAATTACACAGATGCTGACGTCTGCCCTATCTGCGCCAACACCAAACGGGATCCTTCCATCATCTGCGTGGTGGAACATCCCCGGGATGTGCAGGCCATTGAGCGGACGAGAGAATACAACGGAATGTACCACGTCCTCTACGGCCTGCTCAACCCGTTGGACGGCATCACCGCCGAACAGCTCACCGTCAAGGAGCTTCTGGCCCGGCTGAACGGCGACACGGTGAAGGAAGTCATCATGGCCATGAACCCCACCGTAGAGGGCGATGCTACTGCCATGTATCTGGCAAAGCTCATCAAACCTCTGGGCATCAAGGCCACCCGTCTGGCCTACGGTCTGCCCACCGGTTCCAGTCTGGAGTATGCGGACGAAAGCACCCTTTACCGTGCGCTTTCGGGCCGTGGAGAGCTGTAAGGGCAGGATTTTTGAAAAAGTGTTACAGTTTCTTCAAAAATCTCCCTTGAAAAACCGCAAAAATATGATATACTAACAAAACGAAGCCAGACAGAAAGGAGGCGTGTCCCATGGCACCGACGAAGGAACGTCCGGCAACCAAAACGATTGCCACCAATCGGGAGGCACGCCACGAATATTTTGTTCTGGAAGCGTTGGAGACCGGCGTGGAGCTCAAAGGCACCGAGGTCAAGAGCCTGCGTGCCGGCGGCGTCAACCTGAAAGACAGCTGGGTCGACATTGAGGATGGCGAGCTTCTGGTCAAGGGGATGCACATCACCCCCTACGACCACGGCAACATCTTCAATCAGGACCCGCTGCGGGTGCGGCGGCTGCTGGCCCACAAAAACGAGATCCGGCGGCTGCATCAGCAATGCAAACTGCAGGGCTACACCCTCGTTCCTCTTTCGCTTTACTTCAAGCATGGCCGTGTCAAAATGGAACTTGGCTTGTGCAAGGGCAAAAAGCTCTATGACAAGCGTGCCGACGCTGCAAAGCGGGATGCAAAACGCTCCATTGACCGTGCCGTAAAATCCAACGGCAAGTTCTATTGATCTTCCGGGCTGCCTTTCCGGCAGAAATTTACGCTGTACCGCACATCGCAAGGTGTGCGTTTTATGGGGGCGTAAAGGTTTCGACGGGGAGAGCGAGGCCTGGGCAGCGGGTAGCAGCGGGGGAACTGCTTTAAACTCCTCCAAAAAATTAACTGACAACAATAATTATCAGTTGCTCGCAGCCTGAGTGCTGCGCGTTCCGCCCACTCTTGTGTCGTGTGGGGCCGGGGCGTCCTTTAGACACAGCACCTGAACGGACCTAAGCTTTGCGGACCGGCAGGAACTCATGAAGCTACCAATGCATTAGCCTGACGATCGGCGTGATGCGGAGGGAATGTTGTAGATCGCCTGCACCCGGAGACACCTACGCTGAACTCTTTTCGGACATGGGTTCGACTCCCATCGCCTCCACCAGTAAAAAACGCCTAGATTCGTTGAAATCTAGGCGTTTTTCTTTTGTTATACCACACTTTTTACCACACTTTGTGGATTTTCATGCCGTTTCAGCCGGTTTGCAGGGCTGGCCGCTGCTCCGGGTAACGGTCAAAATAGCCGGACGCTTCAAACTCTGCATAGTGTTCCCGGATCAGCTTTTCCCGATCTGCGGCCCATGCAAGGCGTTCGGCTTCAATGCGCTCGAGATACTCTACGGTACGTTCTTCCACGCTGCCGCTGTGGTTCCACGCCCCAAAGCCGGTGCTGTGCCATGCCCGGGTCGCTATGATCTCATCATGCCAGCGGGCAAGGGCGGGATTGCGGGCCAGCTTTTGCAGCGCACCCGCTTCCAGCTGCCGCACACGCTCATGACTCACGCCCAGTTCCTCACCAACGGCCCGCCGGGACGGCCCGGCGGGGTCATAATACCGGCGGCGCAGAACATACGCCGTGCGCTCTGGCAGCTTGCTCAAGGCTTCCTCAAGGGCTGCGTGAAGCTCCTCGGTATAGATTTCATCCTCGACGGCCTGCATCTCTGCGGATGCCGCCGGGTCTTCAATGGTCTCGCCCTTGGTGCTGCTGCCCTCATCGTCAGCGTCGAGCGTCTGATCCAGACTGTCGCAGAAGTTCAGCGGGTTTGCCGATCTTTTGACCTCTCGCCCATCCTCAAGCGTGACCGCTCGGGAGTGTTCGCCGCACACGGCTTTGTTGATCTGGTTTTGTGCATAGTAGCCCAGCAGGGTTGTGAACGTGCCCTTTTCCGGATCGTAGGCTTGAGCAGCAGCTTGCACAGCAAAGAACGCCTCTTGATCGAAATCTTCAAGGGTCAGCCCGGCAGAGTCTGCGGCGGCTTTGTTCTGGGGCTTGCTGTACCACTTCCAGAACAGGCTGCGTAAAAAACTCTGGTTGATCTCCCACAGCTGGCCCAATGCAAAACTATTCCCGGCGGCTGCCAGAGCGGCAAGGGCTGCATTGGTGGCCTGCTGGTCGGTGCGGGCTGGTTTCGCTGCGTCCATATTGTTTTTCCTCCCATCAACAAAAGGGGCGCACAGGTTGCCCCATGCGCCCCAGATGATGCCATATCAGACAGTTGCCTGATAATAGATAGCCGGTTTCTTATTCGTGGGAACAAATGCACCGTAGTTGTAGCGGCCCTCAACCAACCAGCCGGAAACTCCCGGAGGATTCTGATGCATCTGTGCGCTGCTCATCTTCACCGGGGCAGTGGTTGCCATCGGGTGACACAGCATAAAGCCGAACTTTGCGGGCAGGCGGTTAGCCGGAACCTTCTGCACGGATGCGCCGTCCAGATTAGAGACAACGCCCTGAAGACGCATATCCTGGCCGACATTGGTTTCCAGCACGATCTCCTTGCACTTCTTCATAATGCGGTACACGGTCGGGGTGACGATCAGAACCCGGTTCGTTTCGGGTACTTCTGCGTCATCCAGTGCGGCACTAGCCTTGCAAATCTCATCATAGATATTTGCATCGGTCAGCTCAACGGCTGCGGGCTTGGTGCCGGCGTTCTCGCACATGATATTGTAGGTGTAAGCGTCGATCTCCGGAATGACCACCTCACGCTGCTGGCGGGCCAGAGCCTTGGCTGCTTCCAGCACTGCGCCGGTCTCCTCAATGTCCAGTGCATCAATGACGAAATTAAAGGAACGATCCTTGTTCAGCTTGAAAAGCTGGGTAGTAGCTGCAAGGGTGTCAATGTCACCGTAGCGGCTGCCGTTGCCAGTGCCCTCACGGTTATAGTCGTGCATCTCTGCGGTGCTGACGTTGTAAACACGGATGCTGTTTGCACCCACAAAGCTGTAATCCTGATTGGTTACAAGGCTGCGCTTGGATTCGTTCTTGAAAAGCTCATCCACAGCGTTTTGATATTTCGATACGAGATCAATTGCCATTTATAAAATCCTCTCATTTTGCAGAGGGCATGAAATACTCGGTTCCATCATGGGCGGGGTTCATGGGGCCACCATGTGAGGCTCCGGTGGAAATGCGGACGGAGTTCCCGGTGCGCTGGTTGGCGTTTGAAACAAAAATGCTCTGAAGCTTCTCCGCTTTCGCTTTGAACGCTTCCGGATCATCCACGCCCAGCAGCTCAACCAGATTGGGGTCAAATCCGTTTTCCTTACAATAGCGTTCACACTCGAACGCCTGCCGGTCCTTCAGCAGCTGCTGACGTTCGGCAGCAAGAGCGGCCTTCTCCGCATCTACTCCCTCGCTCTGGGTGGTGTCCGGGTTGGTCGTGCCTTTAGCCCTCTCTCGGGCCAGACGCTCCCGGACAATGGAATTTACTTCTTCTTGGGTGAACGTTTTCCCGGCGGTGCCGTTTCCCTCCGGCTGAGTGTTGTTCTGCTGCTGGGTTGCGTTCTGGGTGTTGTTGTCGGTCATGGTGACTTCCTTTCCCGGCCTGTTGCCTGTGGCCGTTACAGTGATTTGATCGTGCAATCTGCCAACTTTGCGACGTGGGCGGCCTGCCGATCGGGGCGGGTGCCGGAGCAAATTGCATAAAAAACAGGCACAGAGAACCGCTTGAAGCGTTTTCCCTGTGCCTTATTAGCGAACCGGTCAGCCCGGCGGTACTCTATGCCTTACAGGCTTATTATACCACCTCATTCTTTCACGGTCAAATAGATTATACTAACATCGCCGTTCTGACGCTGCTTAATCCTTGCCGCCGGGTACATTGTGCGCAGAGCGTCCAGCGTGGCCTGTGCGGCACGTTCGTGCCCGGGGGTATAAGTTATCTTCACCTTCACTCCCGGCCCTCCTGCGACTTCCTGCGCTCCTGCTCACAGTACAGGCGGGAAGCGTGCAGCAGGATGCTGCGCACGGCTTCCGGGTCGTCCAGCAGCTCCAGCAGCGTGATGCAAGATTCCCGCAGACGCTGCACTTCCTTGTTGGTCTGATGCCCGGCCCTCGCCTTCTCTCGGGTGATGTCCGTGCCGTTCATGTTCATAATGGTGTCGATCTGGTCGGGGGTCAAGCCCATCTTTCGTAAATCATTGCGCTTCATGGTTCAGTTCTCCTTTTCATTGATATTCTGGGGCATGGGGCCCGGGTTCTCTGCCTGATACTTGCGGCCAGCAGCCCACACCGCATCAAGCCCGATCCGGACGGCGCACTCGTGGCCGCTGCCATTCTGAATCGCTTCCCGGTAGGCTGCTAGAAACGTCTCCCGGGCGGTCATGCACTCCCACACGCTCATGCTGTACACCTCCCTTAACCCCAGAAGCCAAAGGTGCGCCAGTAGGCCACCGCACCAATCAGAAACAACGCTGCCACCGGGGCAACACACTGAAATTGATAAATACTCATTGTAAAATCCTCCATTTTTGATATAATGGGGATGGTATGTCTGCGAAACTATACCACCCCTTGCCGCCCTTCCTGCTGGTAACAGGAAAGGCGGCTTTTTCTCTGTTCGCTCTCTGTTCGTTCGGGGTTCAGCCGTGCATGTAGGGAAGCAACGCTGCGTAAATCGCCTGCAAAACCAGCAGCGGCGTTTTAGGGTTGTTCAGACACTTCACAACTAAATCTCGGCCCCTTCTTTCCTTCTTGTTGAAATTCATGCTCTCAATCTCTTCCGCAGTGTAATCGCATACCGAGCCGGAGGCGTAAAGTGCTGCAAGGCTTACGACTGAAGTCTTAACGTTCTTGGGCACACGTTTCCAGTACTTCAATCCCTTTCGGATTTCGAGCTTGACTTCGTTGCCCTTTGGATTCTTTACAGGTTCCATAATTCCGAAGTCAAAACCATTGGTATTGTTTTCTGTAATCGAGTTAACGGACAAAGTAACCGTTAAACCGTCTGGCTGCTCAAAGTCGAACAGTAAGCAGTTGCCAAAGCCCCAGATGTTTTGAAGACGCATGCCCTCAAAATAACCACTCAGATTACAAGCATCGTTCATAGTATCGCTGTGCATTGTTCTATTCCTTTCTCTTATGCAGGTTTCTTCCATCGGTTTTCCCGGCCATCTGGTACAGCAAGGAAATACTGGCCGTTGCCGCTGGCCTGTTCAATCCGGCTTGCGATCGGCGGGGCAATATCTTCCAGCCGTTCCGGTGTCCAGCAGCTCGAAATAATGGTGATCTTGCCGCTGCTGCACCGTGCGTCTATGACTTCCAGAGCCTTGTCAAGGTCTGTTGCGCTGGGCGTTCCCCTGCTGTTTACCACGTCAAGGAAACCGTCAATCCACAACACATTGCAGCCTTTTGCCGTCTCGATCAGCTGCCAGTCTCTCGAGCTGCGGCGTGCAAAGCTCTTCCACTGCTGATAGAGCAAGCCGTTTGAGCCGTTCGCCATGATGTGGTAAAAGATTTTGTTGCACAAATGGCTCTTGCCGGTGGCGGTCTGACCGCCAATGTAAAAGCATCCAGCGGGCCGCTGGGCGAACTCTGCGGCCTTACGGTGGAGAACCCGCTGCCAGTCGGTTAAATCAAGATAATCACCCGCCGGGGGCGGCACATTGCCCGCTCTGCGTGCATCATCCTCTCGCACTCGAACGGAGCCGCACTCCGGGCAGATGGTCAACAGGCCGTGGAAATATTCGTCATTTGACCATACTTCCATAACGTGGCCGCTGCCATTGCAAACCGGGCAGGGGCTTCCCTCCGGGTGATTGTATTCAGCTTTCAGCCGTGCGCTGTGCTGCTGCCATGCGTTCAAATCCATCTGTTATCACTCCTCCTTCTCAACGTCCGGTGGGGCCGCTTCTGCGGCGGGCCACTCCGGACGCTTGAGGCTTTCAAAAAACTTCCTTCTTGCTTCATCCGTTGCAGCATCCCGGTCACCACCGTCTAAACTACTACCTAGCACCGTACTGCCGCCCAATGCGCCCTTGTGGGGCGCAACGGCGGCAGGCGGTGCGGTCGGCTGCTGCTCAACTTTACTAATCTCTACTACCCTATTCTTTTCTATACTATACTGGGGTTCCATCCGGTTTCCACTTTGGTTCCAAAATGGTTCCGTAACGGTTCCAGAATTAGAAAGAATATAGCGTTTTGATGATGATTCTTTTAACAGTGCGAGCTCGTTCTGAAACATGGTCTTGCGATAGCGGTCACTCTTGAGTGTGTTGTTTACCTTCCAGTCAGCCACGACAATCACCCCGGAGCTGAACGAAATCACATAGCCAGCTGCTTCCAGCTGCTTCAAGTCACCGGCATTGCATCCGATCGTGCGCACGATAGTGCGGGGGCTTGAAACAAAGCCGTCATCATCGGCACGCATACCCAGATGAAAATAGAGTGCCTGCGTTTTGGGCTGCAGGTCAAGAAAAGCATCGGTTTCTACCACGTCCACCGAAAACATTCTTTTGTTTGCCACACTCACGCCCCCCTCTTCTTGTATTCCTTGGGCTCATCCGTGAAGAAATACACGCTGATCTTGTCGATGGGAATAGCCAGCACCTTGGCGATCGATACGATCTCCTTACTTGTGAAAGGCTGATAACCTTTCATCCGGGCCGTCATGGTGCTCCGTGCAATTCCGGCCCGATCGGCAACGTCGTTTTGCCGTAGCTCACATTCTGCAAACCGGACACGGAGATTGTGAAAATACCGGTTCATGGTTAATCCTCCTGTTCAATGATTTCGGTCACGTCTACGCCCAGAGCGGCGGCAATGCGGCGTGCAGTCTTTTCGCTGATGCTCTTTTCACCGTTAAATGCAGCACCCACCCAGCGGCGGGAAAGTTCAAGAGTTTCAGCGAGTTCGCATTGGGTCTTGCCTGCTACCAACAGGGCGGTCTTTGCTTTGACTTTGCTGAATCGCATTTGCAATCTCCTTTCATGTGTGATTCGCAATTTGGCATCGCTTGTCTTGATTATATGCCAATTTGGGCACTTTGTCAATGCCTTGTTGCGAATTTATTCCAGTCATGATATACTCAAACCCAAAGGGGGATTTAAAAATGGGCGTTGCTACAAGAATAGGTGAGATTGCAAAAGAAAACGGAATTTCACTAAAAGAACTCAGCCGACAAGTTGACATTCCATATACAACACTTTATCACGCTGTGAAACGTGACAGCAAAATGGAATTTGAAACCGTTCAGAAAATTGCCGCTGCGCTCAATATTCCGTGGTACGAATTATACACCGGCAAAATAGCAGACGATACATCATTAGATATTCTGCTAAGGCGTGAAAAAATATCGCAATTCGGAAATGAAACCGAACGGCTTGCGGATGCAAATGCGTGTCTTGATCTCTGGCAAACTTCCACAGAGCTTGCTTCTGGTCTCGTGTGGGCGGATGATACTAGAAGCGATTGGATGAAAAGGAATATTCCGGTTGTTGCCAGCATTTACAACGTTGATGAAAATTCTTTGCGAGATTCCGTTTTGCGGTACTATGAACCGCAAGAAATATATCTTGATGCCATAAAGAAAATCATTTATAACGAGCCGCTTAATCTTGAATGTCTGGAAAAAATAAGCAAAGCTTTGGCACAGATGAACGACAACGGCCAGACTGTGGCCGTGGAACGTGTGCAAGAGCTGGCCCAGATACCAGCATACCAGCGCACGGCAGAGCCCGCCCAGGACGTGCCCGGCGGCGCAGACGATAAAGAACCCGAACAAAAATAAAACGCCCACAGACGGCCTTGTAGCCGGTGTGAGCGGATAGCACAATATTGATATTGATGTGCGTTCCGAAACAGAACCCACCTTGCAAGTGGGTCACTGAATTGGTGACCCAAGCGAGACGGCAAAACGCCGCCCCCTTGGGGGGTCTGCGAGGTTTTGCGCAACCCCGCCCCATCCCAACCAGTGGGGGCAACTGGCGGCTGAAAAATCAGCTGCCAAAAGATGTGCGCAAAATTGCGCAGATGGTGGCGGCCGAAAATTAGGCCGCCAAAGGGTCTCCCCAATTTTGGGGAGATGTTGCCGAGAAAGCAGTAGGCGATGAGGTGAGCGGAAAAATCCGCTGTCAAGGGGGCTGCTCAATTTTGAGCAGACGGTCGCAGCGCAAAATTGCGCCGCCAAATTCAGTGCGATTTTCCGGGTAGAAAGAAGGTGAACCAATGGAATTAACGATAGAGAACCTACGCATACTGGCCCGAGAGGGGCAAATCTTTCTGACGGCCCACTCGCAGGCCCGGCTATATGAGCGTGGTATCCTGCTGGCAGACATCCGGCAGGCGATCCAGAGCGGGAAGATCATCGAGTACCGCCCGGATGATTACCGGTGTCCGTCCTGTTTGGTGCTAGGGGTCAATCTGGCAGGCCGTTGGCTGCACGTGGTATGCGGGATCCATGAGGATTCATTGTGGATTCTGACCGCATACTGGCCCGATCTTGACCACTGGAACGCAACGTATACTGAACGAAAGAAGAAAGGGGAATAATTATGACCTGCTTTTTCTGCAAAGGCGAAATGAAGCCCAGCACGACGATTCACACGGTACAGCTCAAGAACTGCGTTGTCGTTATCAAAAACGTTCCCTGCATGGAGTGCGAACAGTGCGGCGAGGTCGTGCTGTCTGCTGACACCGTGGAAAAGATAGAGCACATTCTGCGGACGGTCGAAAAGGCCGTGGCCGAAATCACCGTGGTCAACTTCCCGGATTGTGCAGCATGAGCAAGCGAACCAATACGGCCGTCTGGGAAGAAAAATACCAACGCTGGCGGATTGCGGTGCAGAAAGACGGCGTGCGCAAATATTTTTACAGCAGCACTCCCGGACGCACTGGCCAGAGGGAAGCCAACCGAAAGGCTGACGCTTGGCTCGAGGACGGCATAGGGGTCAAGGTGGGCCGGGTTGAAGACGTGTATAAACTCTGGCTCGAGGGCTTGAAGCAGACTACCAGCGAGGGCAACTGGGAGCCGATCGAGAGCCGTTGGCGGGTCTGGGTGCTGCCAGCGATCGGAAAGAAGCGGGCAAACGCTCTGACGGATGCGGACTTGCAAGCGATCATCAACAAGGCCGCTGCCGCCGGCCGGAGCCGGAAAACCTTGCAGCTAATCGCCGGTGATCTGCGCTCGTTCTGCAAATACTGCCGGAAAAGCAAGCTTTCGGCTTTCCTGCCGGAAGACGTTCAGATACCCGCCGGGGCCCGCTATAAAGGCAAAAGTGTGCTACAACCTGCCGATCTGGTAAAGCTGTTCAGCATCGACACAACGCTTTACAGGGGTAAGCGGGTGCATGATGACTTTATCCACGCATACCGCTTTCAAGTCTTGACCGGCTTGCGGCCCGGGGGCAGCTCATCGAGGATGGAAATATCCAGATCACCGTAAATCAGCAGGCCCAGCGTCCGGGGAATGGGGGTGGCACTCATGACCAGCAGGTGGGGATTATCGGCCTTTTCGGCCAGCAGGCCCCGCTGCCGCACCCCGAACCGGTGCTGCTCGTCCACCACGGCCAGCCCCAGCCGGGCAAACTCCACTCCCTCGCTGAGGATGGCGTGGGTGCCCACAATGAGGTCGGCTTCGTCGCTCCGGATGGCGGCAAGGGTGGTGCGCCGGGCGGCGGCCTTCATCCCGCCGGTCAGCAGGGCTACCCGCATCCCAAAGGGAGCCAGCAGACGGTTCAGGTTCTCGGCGTGCTGGGAGGCCAGAATTTCCGTAGGAGCCAGCAGAGCGGCCTGATAGCCGCTGCGGATGCAGGCCCAGATGGCAGCAGCGGCCACCAGCGTTTTGCCGCTGCCCACGTCGCCCTGAAGCAGCCGGTTCATGGAGGTCTCTCCGGCCATGTCAGCTAAAATTTCGCCCACGGCCCGTTTCTGGGCACCGGTGGGGGAGAAGGGAAGACTGTCCCAGAAGGGTTTTGGGTCGGCAAGGCGCATGGGAGCCCCGGTGGCGGCGGCTCCGTGGTTCTTCATCCGGCCAATGCCCAGCTGAAGCACCAGCAGCTCTTCGTAAATGAGCCGCCGCCGTGCCGCAAAGGCTTCCTCTTCGGTGGCGGGGCAGTGGATGGCCCGGACGGCATCGGCCTTGGAGGGCAGGCGGTATTTCTTCCGCATCTCCTCGGGCAGCGGGTCGGGCAGGAGCTCGGCATGGGGGAGCAGCTGACGCACACATTTGGCAATGGCATTGCTGGAAAGGCCTTCGGTCTGGGGGTAAACCGCTTCAAAAGGCCGGGCCGTGATCTGGGCCTCGGTGCGGACCTGCGGGTTGACCATCTGGCGGCGGAGCATCCCGCCGGTGACGATGCCCTGAAAATAGTATTCCTGCCCCAGCTCAAGCTTCTGGGCGGCATAGGGGTTGTTGAACCATGTGATCTCAAGGCTGGATACGTCGTCGCCCGCCGTGATCCGCTCCATCCTCCGCCCGCCGGGCAGGATGCGCCCTCCGGGCTTGGCAAAGACTTCGGCCTTGACCACGCACTCGGTGTCGGTGGGAGCTTCGGCGATGGAATAGGGCTTGGAAAAATCCAGATACCGCCGGGGATAATGGCAGAGCAGGTCTGCCAGCGTGACGATGCCCAGCTTCTCGAACCGCTCGGCGGTTTT
>ERZ808246.2062-NODE-2062-length-13169-cov-3.780159_pt1 | contig 13169 bp, 13 predicted proteins | sample MGYA00521083_ERZ808246 | MGnify/ENA primary metagenome ERZ808246 (study PRJEB31516, sample SAMN03275577) | gut metagenome | biome: mammalia-associated habitat; material: feces | host: Papio cynocephalus | place: Kenya | collected 2012-07-07 ...
GCCAGAGCCGCTCCCGCGCCTGTGGTAGGCGGGAGGGGATAAGTGTCGTCGTTGGGGTTTGTCTCGTCGGTGGTTCCGCTGGTGGCGGGGCGGACTCGGCTACTTCTTGCGCCTTCGTTCTCGGCTGTAGGCTTTCATACACTCCTTACAAAGATACGTGCGTCCATGATTCTTTACATAATAAAAATCATCGATGGGCTTCACAATGCCGCAACCTTTACAAAGTTTCTTTGTGTGGTCAATTTTTGACGGAAGAATGCCGTTTTTTTTGAAGTTAGAGAAAGCCGCTTGATAAGCATTATGGGCTTCTTCGGCTGTTAAAAACATGCCAAGATGATAACGAACCTTGTTTATATTTATAGCTGCTCCATATTTGCATCGCGCAGGATAATAATGGACGCCACGCCCAAAGGGATTCGTTTTAGCCCTTGCTGTATTCTCACGTGTAGTGATTTTTCTCAAATTGTCTAAATGGTTGTTTGCTTTATTTCCGTCGATATGGTCAATAACCAAATCATCAGACGATGTTAATTTTTGTTTTTTATTGAATGAGTAATATACTATTTTATGAAGATAAGTTGTGTATTTCAAGCCATTCTTGTTTAGACTAATATGTAAGTAGCCGTGACTGTCTGGTATGGCTTTAAGTTTTCGGCCTGTTTTCAAAGAATAAACATCGCCCGAATCCGAAACGGCATAAATACCTTCATAAGTGACAACATTAACGATTCTCATGATATATTATTTTTGTTTATGTAAAGTTAGAGACAATTATTCGATTTAACAACTTTTTTAGATAAAATAAGAACACGAATAATTGATATTCAAATTATATTTTTACCATGAAGTGTTATTTTGATTACAGCGGAACAGTGCCTTCGGGAGTGAAGGCGGTGCGTGAGGGGTTGACCACAAGGGTTTTCTTCGATTATTCAACGGAGACGAGGAAGGACATGGACGGGGAGGACGTCACCGTTCTGACAGCCGAGAACGTGGACGTGGAGAGCTCCGATTACGGTGACATCGTGAACGCGATAGTCCGGGACCGCTACGCGGCTGACAAGGTGGAAGCCATAATGGCCAACTATCAGGAGGCGATGGATTCGACCTCATCCCTGACAGAGGACAAGCGGGCTGAGTACAAAGCCGAATACGAGGCGTTTCAGGCTTGGCGCGCGAAGGCGAAAGAGGTGGCGACCGCAACCGTTGGACAGATAAGCGCATAGCGTATGAATGCTCAGGGAAGTCAAATGGTCACGAGGGCACGGCCCGGCAAGGACGGAGAGAACGGCAAGGACGGGAAGGACGGCCTGTCTTACCGCTACTCGAAATGGGTCGAGGGCGTGGAGTACCGGAACGACAACAACCCTTATTACAGGGACTCCAACGGGGAGGGTATCATCGATGTGGTCTTCAAGGATGCTATATCTATATATGACCCAAGCACGGATTCCACACCGCCTAAGGGGTATATTTGCCGCAAGACGCACACATCAGGGAGCACAGTGGAGTTTTCATCAGAAGGTGATTGGACACAGAGCGGGAACACGTTCACGTCTAACAAAGGAGTCCAATCCACGTGGGCGAAGATAAAATTCCTTACCTACGCGGCCAACACGGTAATCACTGTGAAGATTACAGCGTCCAGCGAGGCGAACTACGACTGGGGCTACGTCTGCGGCATGGACAAGGCTTACAGCACCAGCGACTATCTTGCCAAGGTGTCAGGGACAAACACGCAGACGGTGGAGATAACCGTTCCAACGCGTGGTGAGCATTATTTCTATGCAGGTTATGCCAAGGATTCATCAGGTGATGCCAACAACGACAACGTGGTTGTGGAGATTCTGTCAGTCTCTCCAACCCCCATCCCCCTTGCGGTCGGAGAATACTGGGCGCAGAAAAACTCAATGGCCCCGATACTGTCAGTTCTTGTGATTGCTGATAGAATCAAAGCGAATTTCATTGATGTCGAGAATCTGGCCGCCAACTCGGCGTTCATTGACAGCCTCACGGTGAACAGGCTCATCGCGGGAATCCAGAACGGGCAGAGGGTGGAGATAACACCGGACAACAAGTCCATCAACATCTACGATTCAGACGGGACATTGGCATCAACGTTCGAGGGGAACAAATACACGGACATAGTGGCTCTGTTCGGTGACAGTTCGGGAAGTTTCTCGGTGACATCTGCGAGTGGGTCGGATTCCGCCAATGCTGGAAGTAACGGTGCGAGGCAAACTAAAGTGATAGATACGAAGGTGACTTCCGCAGTGGAACTGACGTCTCCATCACAGATAACCATTGGCGCAGGAACACTGGCGCTCAATGTTTCCGTCCCATCGGCAAGCAGTGGTGACTACAAACCTGAGTATGAGGCATATCTCAGTATTCGTGCGTATGTTTACAGTGATTCAGCTTGCGAGAATCTGAAATATTCCATGGAGATAGGCACATGTATGGTATCAGGTGAGAACACTGACAGTGGAGCTTATACCGACCGCTCTACGATGAATTTGGCAAACAGGACCGTGACCATAGACTCTGGTTGGGTAAAGATAGGTGTGCGAGGTGTCATCACAGTTCAAGGACTGCAATGTTATGGCTCGGCTTCTTGGAGCGGCCTTGCTAACATCACATATAATCAGGATTTCTACGTGTCCCGTTACTTTGCCAATGGTTTATGCCTTGGTGCGAGAGGTAACAATTACATTTCGTTGTATAATCAAGCCTCCGGCGGCATGCGGATGAAGATGGAGAACGGTGGCTACGGCTTCGACTTCTCCGACAACGGCATCAAGTTCCGCAGAAGCGCATCGGAGGGCTGGAAGAGCCTTATTCCGACATACGGAATGCCTCTCGGTGTGCTGGCCATGGGAACGATGAACCTCAATTCCACTTCACCGACGATGGGGACATACAAGGTGGTGAACGGAGGTACAATGTCCGTGTCTTGCCAATCAGACGGCATATTCAAGGTCACAGTCCCGTCCTCGTGGGGAAGTACATATCTTGTGCAGCTCACGACACTGGGGCGAACTGACAGTAACAACCCGATGGGTGCGTCTGTCTATTCGATTTCATCGGGTTCGTTCTTCGTCGATACCATGAGCCTGAAAGGGACATGGGTCAACGAGGCGAAGGTAATGTTCTTGATAACAAAACAGGAGGATTTCAACACATGATGGATAATTTCAACGCCCACATCCTTGCGGACGAAGCGTCCACAGGCAGTGTCGTGGTCGGCACGGGCATTTCGGCCACGTTATTATTGTTTTTCCAGCAGTCTTTCGAGCGTATGCTGCCTTACCTTGTCATTGCCGCGGTGGTCATCCTGATCGACCTCGTGTTCGGCATCAGGGCCGCCAAGAGAAAGGGCGACCGGATCAGGATAAGCCGCGCGATCAGGCGCACCATAGGCAAGGCCGTGGAGTACTTCTGCTGGGTCGTGCTGGCTTCATCCCTTGCCGTGGCCACAGGCTACACGATAATCGAGACCGGGCTGATGCTCGTGGTCATAGGCGTGGAGCTCATCTCCATCGTCCAGAACTGGTATTTCTGGAAATTCGGCCACAAGCCCAAGGTCAAGGTGGACGCGGCAAAAGTCATTGAGGCCGTTGTCGAAGCCAAGACAGGCGCGAACATCGAGGGCGCGGTCTGCATCGAGAGAAACGAGGAAACAATCAAGGAGGCGGAAGATGGGGACAATCAGTAAGGATTTCAGTTACCGCGAGTTCGAGGAGTCACCTACAGCAAAGCGTAAAGGCATCTGCAACGTGATAACTTCGTTCGCGGTTCGTGACGCGGTGAAGGAGCTTACCGAAAAGGTGCTCCAGCCGCTCCGTGACAAGGTGGGGCATCCGCTGAGGATCAACAGCGGGTACCGTTGCCCGGAGCTCAACAAGGAAGTGGGCGGAGTCTCCACATCGCAGCACGTCAAGGGAGAGGCAGCGGACATCGCGGCTGCTGATCCGTTCCTGCTGGCAAAGGTCGTGAGGGGCACACCGGAGATATGGAGGGAGGTTGACCAGATGATCCTCTATCCGACCTTCGTCCATCTAAGCCACCGCAAGGGAGGGCCGCAAAGGAGGCAACTGCTCTATAACAGAAGTTACAAAGGGGAAAATATCGATATTCAATGAATATAAAAGGTTCAATTAATATTTTACTCTTACTTATCGTTGCATTGGTGGCCACGGTTTCCGCTCTGAGCTGGAGACTGGGCTACCGTGCAGCGGTCGCTTCGATAGGCTCAGCGACCATCACAACCAAGGCTGACACCCTGATTGTAAGGGACACCGTCACCGTTGAGTGTCCCGTCCCTATCCTCACTACAATCACCGACACGCTCCGTATTGCCTACCCTGATATCATCACTATCCGCGATACGGTGTTTGTTCATTTGCCGGTCGAGACCAAAGTTTACCGTTCGCCCGATTACAGAGCCGTTGTGTCGGGAGTCCTCCCATCATTGGACACAATTGAGATATTCCGAAAAAATCTTATAGTGAGCAATCCCCCCGCAATCCCCCCTCTAAAAGAAACACGACAAAAACATCATCACTGGTCCATCGCGCTCCAGGTCGGCTACGGCCTAACCATCCACGACAACCGCATCACCCCGCTCCCCTACTTCGGTGCTGGACTCTCCTACAGCCTTGTCGAGTGGTAAATATTCTTCAAAATATTTCGCAGAACGCTTGTATAATAACCAAAAGATTATTACATTTGTGTTATCAAAACAAAGGGGACAACAATGAGAAAGAAAACCAAAGAACGCAAGGAAATCGAGAAGTCACTGCTCTACTACCTTCAACTTTATAACGAGATCAAAGGACGTAATGAGGCTTGGCAAATCCTCTCTTGGTTGGAAGACTCGATTGATGAACTCGTAGAGAAACTCAAGATGATGTAACACCTCCCGGCTTAGGCCGGGACAAATCTTTTGGAATATGATTACAAAGGAACAGATGGATGCGCTGAAGGAGAGATTCATCAGTGCAAAGAATGAAAAAGAAAGGCTCGCAGTAAATGAAGAAATTCATAGGGTGTGCGAAGAGGATCCGGCAGCGGTCGCTGAAATCATGAAACTTCAACTTCAGGAAACGCACCGTAAAGTTGATGAGATCCTGGTGCGCAAACAACTGGAGGAAGTTTTGCCGGCAATCAGCCTTGCGCATATTGCCAAGACCTATTTCAAGAAATCAAGGGCTTGGCTATACCAGAGGATAAACGGACTTCCTGTCAATGGTAAACCAGCCCAGTTCACCGAAAGTGAACTTGACACGCTGAACAGGGCGTTGAATGACATTGGAGGCAAATTGTCCAGAATACACGTCTCATAGAAGTACCTAATGCAGTGATCGGCCCCGGAGTTATCCGGGGCTTTTTTTTTTAATCTATGATGTCAACGGCCTTGAGAGCTTCGGAGGCTCGGTCGGTCTTGCCGATGTAGATGGAGGTGATGGCGAGGCTGGAGTGGTCGGCCTGTTGCTGGACGGATGTGAGGGGAACACCAGAATTGACCATATTCGTGATGCCAGTGTCCTTGAGTGAATAGAACTGGAGCTCCTTTGGGAAACCGAGGGCTGGACGTACCACATAACTCCAGTAAGAGGCGAACCTGCGGGAACTGGCTTTTTTGGTGCCCGGAGAGAAGTCGTACATCGGGTGGTCTCCGAAAAGGTAGTGGCCAGGATGGGAGAGGTCGAGTTTACGGACATATTTCATCATCGAGTCCGGAATGGTTCGGGTGGAATCCTTCTCATTCTTGGCGATGCTGGCACTGATGCGGATGAGCTGGTTGTCGAGGTCAATGTCCCGGCAGCGAAGCATCGAGAGCTCTTTCGGGCGGATAAAGCAGCAGTAGCACATCAGGGCCATAACTAGGTAAGGGACGTTGTTTGCCTCCAACCAGGTGATGAGTTCGTTGAACTCTTCCGGGGTGAACAGGCGACGGATTTTCTGGGTCAGGCGTTTAGGCTTGCGCTTGACTGCCATAAACGGGTTGCCTTTGATATATTTTCGCTCGATCATCCAATTGAAGAGGACTCGGAAAAAGAGGATGCTGTTGTTGAATGTTCTGGCAGAGACGGCCAGATCACGGTCGTCCATGAAGTCAATGGCATCACTTTCTGTGAAAGAGCAGACGTAGGAGGTCTCATCGAAGCCGTGTTCCAGAAGCCATTTCTTGAACAATTTGACATAGGAGGTGTAACCTCTTACTGTGTCAGGACGGTTGTCTTTAGTCTTGACCGCAAGGAATTTGTCAAGTGTCTCGAACATTAGAGCATAGGCTTTCGGGGCTATCTTCTCAGTGAACGGATTCCACCCCATCTGCAACTTAATGCCGAGATCTGCCATTATCTTCCGACCGACGCGCCTTCTTTCAGGCAATGACGGGATGCGGTTCAGCTTAATGCGGATCCGTCTCATCTTGCCGGTCGGAGGGTATATGCAAGAATAGGAAATGTACCAAACGTCTCCGGTCACGAGCTTCGGAGGAATGAAATCTATGTATGGAATCGGTGGCGTTAACACAATTTTTTTTTCTTTGCACAATGCGCTGAGCGCATCATACAAGGAAAAATCTTGTCCCGTTTTTGTCCCGTTTTTGTCGGAAAAATCCCGTAAATTATTGTCTATTAGCTCATTACAGCGATTTTGCGGAGGATACAGGATTCGAACCTGTGGGGCCTTTCAGCCGACTTGTTTTCGAGACAAGCACCATAAACCACTCGGACAATCCTCCTTGTTTTGCGATGCAAAATTAACAATTTTCGGGATAATTGTCAATTAGGTTGGACCTTTATTTCGTTTCGCTGCCTGATTTCGACTAATGTAAGAGATAAGGCAATTAGGAATTGTGCAAGAATATATGTCAGCATTATCCAGAAACCGCTTGCGTGAATCCTGATTTCCGTGAACTTTCCTATTGCCAGTATGGTGTCAGAGATGACAAATAGGACATAGCCAGCGACTGTAATCCAATAGAGGCGTTGCCTTTTGATGACGGCATTCTGCATTCCTGCGTTAATGCAGAACGCAAACGTCACAGCGTACACTGTCACAGCCATTCCAAGGAAACCTTTCACTTTGAACAACTGGGCTGTCATCGCCAATATGAAAATCATGACGACCGGGACAATCCTCAAAATGCCAAAGTGGGAGCCCGATTGCTCTTTTTGCGGAGATCCGATTGTCACCAAGTAGAATATGTGCCCAATAAGAAAAGAGGTCAGACCTGCTAGGAATGCTGCCTGTCCGTCAAACATCAGCAAGATGTCCCCTATGGCTCCGAACGTCAAAGCCGAAATAAGGGTTGTAACTCGTAAACCCGAAATCCTGTAATTCTTGAGAAGAATCCAACAGAACAACGCTAGCGATGGCACAATCAAAGGTTTCGAGCAGCATGTGAGAATATGTAAGTGTAAAATTTGGCCTATGATGTTACACGCAGAAGAAATGACAAACATTAAGAATGCCATAAACTTATAAATAGCGCCCGCTCCATTATAGGAGCGAGCGAATGAAGTTTTATCCATAATAAGGATTGTGATGTTTACTTCTTTGTAATTCTAGCTGTCCAACCTCCTCCGGGAGCCATGTGTATTTTGACTTTCTTGTCAGAAGGGACAGTGACGGTCTCATGCTTGTAGTCACGTGCTGCGCGATCTGCATTGATGCCATCACGGAATATTTCCATCTCCCAGTCGCCTTCACCAAGGAAACCAAGATCCAAAGTCAGATCTCTGGCTCGCCAGTCATTGAGTGAACCTACATACCAGACATCACCACTGCGACGTGCAAGCGTGATGAAACGTCCGAGAAATCCGTTAACGGCAACGCTCTCATCCCATACTGTAGGACAGTCTGAAATGAATTTTGTGCACTCAACTTCTGCCATATAGTTAGATGGAGAGTCACACAGCATATTCAGAGGAGAGTCGAAGACGACATATTCAGCTAGCTGATGGCAGCGGGTTCCTTGGCTCATCGCCTCGGAATTGACAGGATAGTAATTATTCTTGGTAGCATTGCGCATAGCACCCTGTGTATAATCCATTGGTCCGGCTGCCATTCTGATGAACGGTACAGTGACATCGTAGGTCACCTGATCAACACTCGGCTTACTCCATTTCATCTGCTCTAGGCCATGCACACCCTCGTAGTTGATAACATTAGGAAATGTTCTATTGAGTCCGACTGGCTTGTAGGCACCATGGAAATCAATCAACAGGCCGTACTTGGACGCAGTCTGTGCAGCGCGCCTGTAGAAGTCAACCATGTACTGATCGTCACGATCCATGAAATCGACCTTGAAGCCTTTAACTCCCATCTCTGAATAGTGCTTGCAGACCTTCTCCATGTCGCGGTCGAAGGCATAATAACCGGCCCAAAGGATTAGGCCTACGTTATGTGTTTTGGCATATTCACAAAGCATTGGAAGATCTATTTCCGGGATGACCTGCATCAAGTCGGCCTTCTTGTTGACAGCCCACCCCTCATCGAGGATGACATACTCAATGCCATGTTTCTGAGCGAAGTCGATGTAGTACTTGTAGGTGTCGTTGTTTATGCCTGCGCGGAAATCCACTCCGTAGAGATTCCATGCATTCCACCAGTCCCAGGCCACCTTGCCTGGCTTCACCCAACTATAGTCAAAAGTTGGATCAGATGGAGTGCCTAATTTCCAAACTAAGTCATTCACAGCAAGGTCAGCGTCATTTGTCGAAACCATAATGATTCGCCATGGGAAAGACTCTCCTGCGGAACATGTAGCAAGATATTCCTCACGCTCTTTGACAACGCCTTGAAGCATGTTGTGGCCGCCTTGTTCAACAGTTTTTGGATATGGAGCGAAACGACCTGAAAGAGTAGTCGCATCGCCCTCATTGTAAAGGAACATTCCAGGATAGTTCATCAAATCAGATTCTGTGATTAGGACTTTCATTCCTCCCTCGGCAGAGACAGCTATTGGTAGGAAAGCTAGGCGTTCCTTATTCCACTGTGAAAGAGCATGTATGGAATATGTGTTCTCGAAAGAGTTACAATACTGGCTTTCCAATGTTTTCGCATTCTGTTTGACATAAGGGATATACGCGTCCCAATCCTTTGCGAAATTGAATTGGGCTTTCTCCGCTATCACCTTGGAATCAGTCTTCAACAAGCTTCTGAAACGATAGGCCACACCCTCGTCATAGGCTCGGAAAGTAAGAGAAAACTCTTTGAATATGAGTGTAATCTCATTGTAGTTATCATGGACCTCCGATTTTTTGTAGGCAATAGCAGGTAGAAGCTGATCTATTGAGGTTTTTTTGGTCTTACGGACCTTATCATTTTCCCCGAAAACAATTCCGTCCGACAAAGTCATCGAAATATCAGAAGCATCAATCAGATTAATCTCATCCCTAGAGACAGAGTAAGTGATTGTCTTCCCTACAACAACATTCGCAGACAAATGACCGTCTGGAGAAACGACTTTGTAGGACACGTTCCTGGCGGAAGAAGGCAGGATCGCGGCCAATGAAATGGCTATTGTAGCCATGATAGCTTTACATGTCATAATCAAAAGAATTATGTGTTATCAGTAATTTCCGTTAAAGATACAAACATCTTTGGAAATATCTGTCAGATTGGTCTAAAAAGAGTTGTGAATAACATTTTAAATACCTATTTTTGTTAAAATTGAAGCAAGTACAATACCCAATGAACTCCAGAATATTCTTACTAGTTATTCTTTTGGTGTTGCATTCCTTAACCACGGCTGCTCAAGGACTTCCTAATGTCAGAGTCGAGGATAGTACAGGAAAAATGTTTCAGACATCAAACCTTATCGATGGCAAAAATGCCATCATGGTCTCTTTTTGGTCATCCACATGCAAATATTGTATTGAGGAGATTGATGCTTTAAGCGAAATGCTGTCGGAGTCCCCTGATGTTTCATGCAAGGTCGCCTGCGTGTCTGTGGATGACAGTCGATCAATCTCAAGGGCTAAAGCAATCGTCAAATCACATGATTGGGATGGTTTCACACTGCTTTATGACCGGAACAGAGATTTATTCAGAAGCCTTAATGTGGTTTATATTCCTCAGTTGTTTATCTACGATAAGAACGGAAAGCAGATCTACTCACACACTGGCTATTCAACCGGTGATGAACTTGAGATTATCAAAGTAATAAAACAAAATCAATAAATCTATGAAGCACAGGTTCCTGATGGCACTGCTTGCCATCACATTCATGCCCGGGTGCGGTGAAAAAGCAGAAGAAGTTATCCCAGAGATCCGGCTGTCAAATCAGTCTGACGCAAGTATTGCTATTAACAGCAATGGCCGGACCATCATTGTGGGGTTCACGAGCAACATGCCTTGGTCAGCATCTACCACAGTAGATTGGATAGTCGTGTCCCCTTCTTCAGGTGACATAGGGAGTAATTCGCTCAGGATTAACATTCAAGAAAATTCATCTCAGCAACCCAGAGAAGCCCTGATAACCGTTGCTGATCGCGATGTACAATCTGTAGTAAACATCAAGGTCACACAGGAAGCCGCATCTGAGGAACAGGTGTTTAGTCTGGACAAAACTGACTTCTGCGTTAAGGCTGAGGGCGGAGACATACAGCTTAAGGTTACCCATAACATAGGCTATGAGATCACTTCAATGCCAGACTGGGTCCATCAATCAAGTAAAAAGACCAACGGAGACTACGACAACTATGTCTTCTCAGTGGACAAAAACAATTCTTCAGAAAGCCGCGAAGGTGTCATAGTGTTCTGCAATGACCTTAACGTCTGCATCCCGGTCAACATCAAGCAGGCCGGAGCTAAAGCAAACGGAGAAAATGACGACACAACCTCTGGTGGAATGATCGTTCTTGAGTAATAATTTAAAAGATGAGCGTTATGAAATTATCGAATATATTCATGAATATGTTGGGCCTGTCCGCCATCGCGTTGGCTGTAGCCTGCAACGAGGAAGAACGTGTAGTTGAACTTCGAACAATCAAGGCGGTTATAGAATTGCCTACCACTAAAACGGCTCTTGACGGTCCTAACGCCAATGGAGTTTACAAGACAGTATGGGCATCAGGCGATGCCATAGCGGTATGCTCCAGTGACGGCAAGACAAGTGAGTTCAAACTCAAATCCGGTGAGAACACCAATAAGGGCGAGTTTGAAGGCGCGGCAGAACTAGGCAGTCTGATCGCGGTGTACCCATATTCAATAGTTAAAGGCAAAAGCGGCTCAACCATTTCCGTCAGCCTTCCAGAAGTTCAGGAATATGTTAGCGGGAATATTCCCGCTGGAGCCTACCCAATGGTCGCATCAAGCGACAACAGCTCTTTCTCGTTCAAGAACCTCTGTTCCGTTCTCAAGTTTCGTATGTTCGGTGATCTGACAATCAAATCCATCACCCTTACTCCGAACGACAGCAACATAAGAGTTTCGGGTGATGCATTTATTGACATCAATTCCAAGGAACTTGTGGTATATAAGGATGCAAATCCATCTGTCAGTCTTAACTGTCCTGACGGAGTGAAGCTGACAAGCGAGCCCACGGATTTCCTCATTGTCGTACCGGCACAAAAGTATGTAGGCGGATTCACGATCACAATCAGCACGAATGAGGGTATTGTTGTCAAGACAATCAAATCAGACATGACCCTGAACCGATCGACCCTTTACCCAAGCGAGGTGTTCGAATGCAAGGTTGGTGATGGCAAAGACAACATCGTCTTTGATGACGCGAACTTCAAGACTTACATAATCAAGAACTTCGACACTGATGGCGATGGCGAGATCAGTCATGAAGAAGCAATGGCAATCACGAAAATAGATGTTGATACTGACAACATCGAATCCCTATCAGGCATTGAGTACATGACCAACCTGACAGAACTTAACTGCGAGGGACCTTTTGTGTGGAGTGGCTATGAACCAGAGGAAGGCGAAGGAAAACTGAAAACGCTGGATGTGTCAAAAAACACGAAATTAACAAAATTATACTGTGGTTTCAACCAGCTTTCATCGCTGGACTTGACAAAGAATGTTCAGCTTGAACGGCTGCGCTGCGCTGGCAATTACCTTACTAGTCTTGATGTCAGCAAAAACACAGAACTCACACGTATCACAGCCTATAACAACCGCCTTTCCTCAATTGATGTCAGCAACAACACAAAACTGGCGATCATCGATCTATCCAACAATCAGATCAAGTCCATTGATGTTAGCAAGAACGAGTCGCTGACTACGTTCAATTGTGATGATAATCTGCTTACAGAACTATATCCCTACAATAACTCCAAGCTAACCACTATTTATTGTTCCAATAACAAGTTGTCTTCTATAAATGTATCAAAGAACGCAAAATTGACAGATTTGGCTATTTATGACAACAATGTGTCCGAAATTAACATCAGTAACAACCTTGAGCTAATTCATTTATATTGTGATAATAACAAGATTTCAGAGCTAGACTTGAGCAAGAACAGCAAGCTGAAGGAAGTGAGCGTCAACGATAACAATCTCACATCTCTTACAGTTAGCAGTTGCCCAGAAATCGTATTCTTAGGTGCAGATAATAACCAAATCAAAGATTTGGACATCTCCGATTTGGTTGCTCTGAAATATTTAAATTGTGTCGGAAATCCACTGGCGACCTTGTACGTGTTTGAAGGACAGGTTGATGCCATCACGGAGATGAAGATTCCTTCTAGCACAAGCATTGTGGTAAAAGGGTCGGAAGAGCCGGGAGACTGGGCCGACAAGGAGTTCTGGCACAAATCATTGGGGATGAGATTCACCGCAACATGGTGTGGGTACTGTCCTACCATGGCCACGAGTTTCAAGACCGCCATGGCCAATTACCCAGACAAGATTGAATTAGTGAACCTGCACGCCAGCTCATCTAATTTGGCTTTCAGTGGAACCAGTCTACTGGCAAGCATATTCAACATCACTGGTTATCCTACCGGCATTGTTGATTACAGAACAAGAATTGGTAATTCTGACATTGATTATACTGCAAAACTTATTGTCAACGCTGCGAAGGAGACAGAAAACAGTTACCCGACAAAAACAGGCATCTCGTTTAGATCGTCCGCATCCAACGGCATGCTGAACCTAGACATCAAGCTCTACATAAAAGAAAAAGGCGATTACAAAGT
>ERZ808246.2067-NODE-2067-length-13149-cov-4.865358_pt1 | contig 13149 bp, 7 predicted proteins | sample MGYA00521083_ERZ808246 | MGnify/ENA primary metagenome ERZ808246 (study PRJEB31516, sample SAMN03275577) | gut metagenome | biome: mammalia-associated habitat; material: feces | host: Papio cynocephalus | place: Kenya | collected 2012-07-07 ...
ATGCTTTTGCCCTTTCAGGGCGACTTCCTTGATGTAATCTTTACCCAGGGCGATGCCCTGGGCTTGGAGCTTTTGGGCTTTCAGCCCGTCCTCTTTTGCTGTTAATAGGACTTATGACACACCCTCTCAAGTATTAAAAACCCTACATATACTTCTTTTTATATAGTGAAGGATTCATTCCGTATTCCTCTTGGAAATACTTGGAGAAGTAGCGAGGGTTATTGAAGCCCACCTTGTAAGCTACCTCGCTGACCGTAAGTTCACCCTCTCGCAACAATTCTTCGGCGCGATGGATTCTCTTGGCACGCAAGTACTCGGATGGAGTCGTACCAGTCAACGAGACCATGCGCTTATAGAGTTGCACACGAGAGATGCAGAGATAAGCACTCATCGACTCCACGGTCGTGTCAGGGTCGCCCATATTGTCACGAATGTAGATGTCTATCGTGTTCAGAAGTTTCTTGTCTGCCTCCGTCATCTTATATTCCGTTCCTATCTTTGTTTTTTCACCCTGTGCTGTATTCGAGCCAGAAGGATCCATTGCTGAATTTCCGTCGGTTGACAAAGATGAACCTCCTTCGGATGAAAGTTGAGAGTTTCCATTGGATGACGCTACTCCGGACGAAAGTTGAGAGTTTCCAACTGACGACAAAGTAGAATCTACCACTTTCTTACGCTGTGCCCACTTCATCAAATTACGAATGCGAAGGTTGAGCATATCAATGTCGAAAGGCTTGGTAATGTATTCGTCTGCGCCGTTTTCCAATCCTTCTTTCTGATGTTCAGAGGCAAGACGAGCAGTCAGCATCACAAACGGAATGTCGGCTGTAGCATTATTGCCTTTCACCAATCTGCATAGCGCATTGCCGTCCATGACTGGCATCATCACGTCGCTCAAGATAACATCTGGCAAAGGCTGGCTCTGCAAGATGTCCCAAGCCTCCTTGCCATTGACAGCTTGCGTCACCTCGTAGCTTTCAGACAAGATTTCGTTCATGAACTCACGGAAGTCATCACTGTCATCGACTAAGAGCACCTTCGGTTTCTGAGCGGACGAAGCAGATACCTGTGCTGATGAAGCAGGAGCCTGAACTGACGAAGCGGATACCTGTGCCGAAGGATGCGCCGATGCGTCACCAGGCTGTACAGAAGCCACTGCCTCCGATTCTTCGGTTGCAGAAACAACATCATGCAAAACTGAAGAATGATTGCTTGATGAACCAAAGTCCAATATTGGTTTCTTCTCTTGCCCCAATGCCTCAGATTGCGTCTCTCCCAGAAGAAGTGGAATGTCAACTGCGAAGACCGTTCCACCACCAGGGTTGTCGGAAACCGTCACCATACCACCATGCAAGTCGGCGAAGGCCTTCACCAAGTTAAGACCGATGCCACTGCCACCGAATGGTTGCATCTCAGTGCCGTTGACTTGGAAGAAGCGATCGAAGATATGCTGTTTGTCCTCGTCGCTGATGCCCTTGCCTGTGTCTGCGACCTTCAGACGAAGCACGTCTTTCGAGATGCCCTTGATTTTGACATTTCTCAATACGTCCAAGCTCACGGTCACAGTTCCATCGTCAGGCGTAAACTTATAGGCGTTGCTCAACAAGTTGTTGATGATCTTGCCCACCTTATCGACATCGAATTTCATGAGGAGTTCCTTGGCTGACGAAATGAACACCAACTTGATCTTGGCATTGCCCAACAACTGGAACGAGCGACAGATGTTCTCAACATAAGAGACCACCTCCACCTGGGTGAGGGTCAGCTTGCCGCTGTTCTGCTCTATCTTTCTGAAATCAAGGATTTGATTGACTAGGTTCAACAGACGCTCCGCATTGCGATGAATCAATTCCAACTTGCGTTTCTTTCCGTCGTTGTCTTCATTCTTGATCATGTTGGCAAGCGGAGATATAATCAAGGTGAGCGGCGTGCGAAGCTCATGACTCACATTGGTGAAGAAGTTCAATTTCAGTTCGTTGAGCTCCCTGTCCTTTCGGATGTTCTCCTCCATCTTCTCACGTTCGAACAACATCTTTTGGCGATCCAATGCACGCTTGCGATAGAGATAGACAGCCCCGCAAGCCAACAGCATATATACCATAAGAGCCCAGACGGAAAGATAGAAAGGCGGATGCACATTGATATGCAACTCACTGATTTCATCGCAGACCGTACCATCACCATTCACCACTTTCACTTGCAAGGTATAAGAGCCCGAGGAGAGATTGGTAAAGGTCACCTCAGGACGACCGGAGGCAGTCATCAACCACTTGTCGGTGACACCAGACATGCGATAGAGGAAACGATTGCGAGATGGCACCGTGACATCGCCCGAAGACAACTGGATGGTGAAGGCATTGTCCTTGTAACTCAAATTCAGTTCACGGCTCTCATCCAACGACTTCTCCAGCACGACTCTCCCCTCGTACTCCTCGCCAGCCTTCAAAGGATGGTCGAAAAGCACCAGTCCGCTGAACATCGCCTTCACATGATGGTGAGGCAAACGGTCTGTCTGTGTATGGATGATGTTGATGCCATCCTGTCCACCGAGCACCAAGTCGCCATTGCGCGACAAGAAAGCCGAGCGATAGTTAAACTGCCTGTCTTGCAAGCCATCCATGGAATTATAGCTGGTCATGTTCAGTTCCCACTTCCCTTTGTTGTCCTTGGAAACCTTCACGTGTGTCACGATAAATTCGGAAATGAGCCAGATGGTCTTGGCTTGGTCCTCAACGACAGAACATCCCACGGCTCCCTGGGTACCATTCAGTTCGTTGACCGACTCCATCTGTCCCGACTTCGGGTCGTACATGGTGATGCCCGCAGGCGTAGCCATCCAGACGATGCCACGACTGTCCATGATGGCATCATTGATAGCAGGACTAGGGAACGCCCTTCCGCCACGTGCCGCATTGTAATTGGTCAACTTGTAGGTATCCACATTGATGGTCGAGAAGTTCTGCGAATGACCTATCAAGATGTCTCCATTCGACATATTCATCAGCGAACCGATATAGTTGGTCGGTATCTTCGAGTTGTTCAGGTCGATGGTCTTGAACGTCTCCTTCTGGGTGTCCATGAATTGCAAGCCACCGCCGAGCGTACCGATGACGAGACGGTGATGCTTGTCCTCGCACAAAGCCCAGACGCTCTGATGAGCCAGTCCATGAGGCGACTGGTAATAAGTTTTCCACTGCCCGTTGCGATACCTGGCCAGTCCACCATTGAAGGTACCGAAGTACATCGTTCCGTCCTGCATCGTCACGCTACTCACTACGATGTCCGACTTCAAGCCCGTCTGCGCCATCCCATAATGAGTTTGTTCGCCAGTATAAGGATTATAGCAAACAATGCCAGCGTCGTTAGTACCACACCAGTAATTACCCAACTTATCCTGGGTAATCGTACAGATGTCACCCAAGTCGATGGTCGAGAATCTCTTAGAAGAAGGCGAATAATAGGCGATACCATTCTTGTAAGAACCAATCCAGACAGCACCGCTTCTATCTATATAGACACGCTGAAGAGAATTGTCCATCAAGCTGTTCGCCTGTCCTCTCTTCACATACTGCTTACAAGTTTTCTTTTTGTAGTCCAGGACGAAGAGTCCCTCATGGTCTGTGGCGAGCCACAACTTGCCATCCTTTCCCTTGGCGATGTCTCGAATCAAGATTTTATTGGATGTCGGCATGTTGATGCCCAGCGACTTCACAAACTCATCCATGCCCACATACCATTTCTTTCGCAAAGGACTATAGACATACACATAACTATTGGAAAGAACCCAATAATTGTTGCAATGGTCGATGTAAGTATAGGCTCCCTCATCCGTCAGATGATAGGTATTCGTGAGATAACGATTGGTCCAAAGCACCTTGCCCTTGAGGCCATCAATACGACACAACGTACCATTGCGGAAAGACAGCACGGCTGAGCCCTTTTGCTCCGTGATGGCATTGACCTCCTTTTGGTCGGGCAGTCCCATCTGCTTGAAGCTGAAAAAACGGTGCTTGAAAGTCTTCGTGTTCAAGAAATAACAACCCTTGCCGTACATGACAAACCACATGTTCTTATTGGAATCAATGAACACCTTGTGAGGGACACCATCGATTCCAATAGTCTTCAACCATTTCTCTGGATTTCTATCAAACTTCTCGTTTGTATATTGATAGATGCAATAGCCCATGCCCGTATGAATCCACAGGTTGCCGATGGCATCTTGCATGATTTCGTCGATGGAGTTGTTGGGAAGCGAACTTGTATCTAAGTTTTTGTAGAAAAAGTTCATGAAGCGGAAGCCATCGTATCGATCCAATCCCGACTGAGTGCCCAGCCAGATATAGCCCCTGTTGTCTTGCAGGATGGCATTGACCTGGCCGTTGCTCAATCCGTCACGATTGGTCAGATGGTTGAACTCCAGTTCCAAGTGGAGCTCGGCATGGGAGTATGCCACTCCCATGACCATCATCAGCATCCAAAAGTAGTATCGTTTTAAACAGTTCATCTTTATATAATTAGGTTTTATTTGTTTCTTAAGTCTTATGTAGAGAGCCTATTTACCAATGTAGAGAGAGTCTATTCTTATTACTAATAAGCAGAATCATCCATATCAGAGAGTTTACTCTTTATCATTTACTTCATCCTTGTTGTTTCTCAGAGCTTTCGCGTATTTTGAGTATCATCGGAACCACCACCTTATATATCTTCTCGTCCCCATTGATGCTTCTCATCAGGAGTTCGCACGCCTTGGTACCCTGTTCGTGCGCCTTGTCCATGATGGCGGTCAATCGAGGTGTGACGAATGCAGCGGTATCACCATCCGTGAAACCGATGATGGCGACATCCTGCGGGATGCGCAGTCCCTTGGCCTTGATGGCATCGAAGGCTGCATAGGTGATGATGTCGTTGAATGCCAAGATGGCATCTGGCCGATTCTCGCTTTCCAAGAGTTTGAGCGTAGCGTTTCGAGCCACGTCGAAGTCTATCTTGTCACACACCACAAGGTTTCGGTCGATAGGGATATGGTTGTCTCTCAGAGCCTCCAGATATCCATGCTTGCGTCGGCGCACCATGTCGAGATGGTTAGGACCTCCGATAAAGGCGATGCGCTTCGAACCCGTCTCTATCAAGTGCTGGGTGGCATCCTGTGCAGCTACGTCACCGTTTCCCACCACCTGCGAGAACTTATCTTCCAAACAGCAACGGGCGAAGAACACAAGAGGGATTCCCATGGTATGCAACTGCTCGAAATGAGAATAATCGACGGTGTCTTGCGCCAGACAAGCGATGATGCCCTCCACGTGCATATCCAGGAAGTTGTCCAAGGCTTTCTCCTCACGCTCATGATCCTCATGGCTGTTGGCGCTGATGACGGAGTAGCCACATCTAGAGGCATAGTCCTCGATGCCGTCGAGCACCGCTGCATAATAGTGGGTAACCAAGTTAGGCACTATGACACCTATCACACGAGGGGCCTCCTTTCTGAGACTCTGTGCGAATGGATTAGGCCGATAATTCAGTTCCTTAGCCAGGTCTTTCACTTTACGTGTCATCTCCTCACCCACCTCATGGCTGTTTCTCAAAGCCCTGGATACGGTGGCGATGCTGACTCCCAAGCGGTCGGCTAGGTCTTTCAAGGATGTTCTTCGCTGCTTCATACGTTAATGTATATCTCCTTTGCGATGTTAGTTAGTTAAATTACTCTTACTTCATTCAAATGCTCTTGTGAATTCTTCATTCAAATGCTCTTGTGCATTCTTCATTCAAATGCTCTTGTGTCCTTAAGGTGTACGAATCAAAATCGCTTAACACCCATTCTCTAGCACACGATGCAAAGGTACATTTTTTTTTCGTAAGGCGCAAACGTTTACGTGTGTTTTTTTCATAATTTAGAAACATTATCACTAAAAATGTACTAATTTTGCACTCGAAAGTAATGAATAGTTGATAATAAGTTAGTTAGAAACAAGAAAGGCTTAGGTTTGTCGTGAGACAAATCTAAGCCTATTTTTATCTGTAAGACTCTACTTGTTTTCCGATTCTTTGACCTTTTTACCTTTTTACCTTTTTACCTTTTTACCTTTTTACCTTTATATATAGTATTCCGCTGTATCTACGAGTCCAGCCCTCAATGCATACTTCGTTGCCTCATGCACATTGTTTACTTTCAGCTTTCTGAAGATGTTCTTGCGGTGGGTGTTGACGGTGTGGAAGCTGGAGAATCTTTTGTCGGCGATTTCCTTGGTCGTCATGCCGAGGGCGATGTCCTTCAGTATCTCAGTCTCCGTCTTGGTCAGGTTCACTTTCTCTTCGACCTCGTGCTGTGGAGCCAAGAGCACCTCGGTCATGCGTTGGCAGATGTATCGGCTGCCATGCATGCAATACTTCACCGCTTCCTTGATTTCCGACATCGGACTTTCCTTCAAAAGAATACTAAACTGCATACTGCTAGCGATGAGCACACGCACGAAGTCGGCACTCAGGTCCTCACTGAAGAGCAACCAACGGGTATGCGTGAACCGCTGGTTGAGGATGAGCAGTTCGTCGGCATCATTAATGTCGAAGGTAGTGTAGTCGAGTATCACCACCGTGTCGTCATTCTCCTTCAGCGCAAGCATCAGCTCCGCCTTGTCCTCCGTGTATTTCCATTCCACTCCCTCGATGTCCTGCAAGATGTATATCATGCCGGCACGGGTAATATCCTGTCTATCCGCTAACAATATTTTCATTGTGCAAAATATTAATACATTACTTATTAAAATAAAATAGGTATGTTCTATTTATTAGAACGATATTTCCCATAAATTATTATAGCATTCCCATAAGTTTTATACCGACCTACCCTATAAACCCAAACTACCCTTACGCAGCGTTTCGCTGCGTAAGGGTATCACATTGAGTATATCGTTAGAATGACATGAGGAATCCCATGCGGATGCCCCACTTGCTGATATTTCCATGATCCAGGTAGTTCAGACGGCGCACGTAGTCGATGCCGAAGAACTTGAAGATGTTGTGCACACCAGCCACTACCTCCCAGTAAGGAGTCTTTCCGAAACTGTAAGAGTTGTTCGGGAACTTGAAGAGCAGCGGGTCGTCCACGTTCTTGGTAGGGTCGTTCTTGCTGGTCAAGTCGCCCCATACACCCTTCACTGCCACATACTCACGCCACTTCAGCTTCTTGATGAGCGGAATGCGGTTCAAGAGCTTTCCGTTCATATCCCAAGCCACTGACCAGAATATCTGTCGGTCGCTGAGGAACTCCCAGTCTTTCATCATGCTGACTGTCGCCTCCTGCTCGAAGATGGAGAGGTTGACAGGTGGTTGCACGAGCATGGAGAATGGCACTTTGTTCCACTGTATCTTACCTGTCACATTGAAGTCCATGTAACCGAAGCTGCCGAGCCACTGCCGCTTGTAGATGCCCAGGGTCGTGAGATTGCTCTTATACTGACCGCCCATGAAGCCATCGAAGCCCATGGTGTGGCTCAATGTTATCTCAGGACTATCGAGGTTGATAGGCAATCGCTGCTGCTTGGTGTTGACATAGGTCACACCTGGGTTGTAGTCGAAGCCCACACTTGCCTCGGTGGTACGTATCTTCTTCACTTCCGTGCCGTCGCTTACCTTGAAGTAATGCAGGTTGCCGACGGTGCGGTTACTCTGCCAGCGCAAGCTGGTGTCGAAGCGGAAGCCCCAGTCGGTCTCGTAGGTGAATCCCACCTTCTGGCGCTGGTAGAGATACATCTGGTCCTGCTTGGTGGCACGGATGGTCATGAAGAAGTTGTCCTTGTTGTGCAAGAGGTTGTCGTCGGAAGGCGACGTGATGTCGTGGCCCACCTCGACGGTAAACTTGCGCATCGGGAACTCAAACGGACTGTTCTTTTTCTTGTTCAATGAGTAAGTGAAAATATGTCCGTAATACCAGTCATGGCTCTTCATACCGTATGCCCCGTAGCCATCCCAGAAGAAGTGTGGGTTGAGGGCAGCCATCGTGCGACCAGCGAGACGCAAGCGCACGCCATCCACGAAGTTGTTTGAAATAAATGTGTTGACAGGACCGAGGTCGAAGGTGCTACGCTTCTCCCCGTTCTTGTCGGTCTTGTGAGCCACCTCGACGTAGTTCTCCATCAAGGCACGCACACAGAAGATGATGTACTTGAATCCCTTGGAGTTCTCCATGCGATGGATGAAACTGTCCATCGACGACTCGCTCTTGGTCAAATCCACCTGTCGGTACTTGTTCCAGTAAGCCTCGTCACGATTCATGGCATCCATGTCGTGCCGCACCTTCGCCTTGCCCTTGAAGAGTTGCTTCGGCAATTCGTCGAAGGCATAGTCGGTGAGTCGCGTGTTGCGCACCACCAGCAGGTCTTGCAAGAGTTTGTTGGCATGTATCTCTGCCACCATATCGTCCTTGGAGAGCACCCACTCGCCATTGTCGAGCTTGGTATATTCCTGTTCTATCTTCATGTCCTGCACCCAGTTGACATCGGTGTTGTGAGGCATATAGAGATTGCACTTCTTCACATGGAGGGTGCTGTCGGCAAGCACATACAGTTCGCCACGGAAACCGAAGTCCTGCGAGTTGGCAGGGATAAACTGCAAGTGATAGCACTTGTCTCTATCCACATACACCGTGTCCTCGATGTAGAAATGATAGAAAGACACGGCTGTGCGACCTATCGGTGACGGGAACGGATACTGCAAGAGGCGCACGTAGTCGTCGTAGATATCCACGTCGGTGAACACCTCCTTGAGGGCGGTGTTCAGAATTTCACCTGTCTGGATAATCTGTCCGATACCATTGCTCTGCTGACCCTTGATGATGTCCTTCTCGGTCTTTGGGTCCTTGCGATAGATATGCTGGGACACCGTCTCATCGACGCTGACAGGCAGGATGAGCTTGCCATTGTAAGGCGAGGTCTCCACCTGGTCGAGAAGGTACTGACGCTTGCTGAAGAACTTGTTTTCGAGCTGTTCCTTCTTCAGGTCGTTGAGCGACAGGGTTATCTTCTGGTACTTGTCATATTGATAATAAGGATGATTGGTCAAGTCCGTCTTCTTCTTGGCGGCGATGACACGCTTCATCAGTTCCACGGCAGGGTTGTCCTTGCGAGTATATTTGCCACGCTTGGACTTGACCACCACCTCGGTAAGCTTATGACTGTCGTCCTTGAGCTTCACCTCGATGAAGTTGGTCTTCTCATCGACCTTGACGGTAGTCGATTTGTAGCTTAACGCTGAGACCGTGAGCATCCACCCTGGATGCTTCTCGATGGTAAACTTACCTTCGCCGTCGCTGGAGACTGCTATCTTGTGCCCTCGATACTGCACACTGGCATACGACACGGCGAAGCCGTCCTCATCTATGACACGACCCGTCAGTTTTTCCTGAGCCATCAGCTGTACGACTGAGACTACCCAAAGAACTACTATCAAATAAAACCTTCCTAAAATCTTCATACCTATTTATTATATATCGACCTGCTATCGAGAATCGAACTTTTTATTGTATATCGAACTGTTATTGAGAATCGAACTATTTATTGTATATCGAACTGCTATTGAGAATCGACCTTATTATATATAATATTCTTTTATTATATTCTTTCGGGCTGCAAAGTTATAAATATTCTTCTAATTATTGCCGAAAACTATTTGCATATTTAAGTTTTTTATGAGAAAAAACGTCTTTTATATAGATTTTCAGACTTTTCACCTATCCTCCAGTAAGAGATTCCCCCAAATTCCACAAGGACAAAAGCCCATCGCCTTGTAGTTTTTCAAGTTGTATGGTTGGAATAGACCAATACGCCCTGAAAGGGCAGAAGCTCCAAGCCCAGGGCAACGCCCTAGGTAACATGCAAGCAAGAATGTCGCCCTGTAAGGGCAAAAGCGTTATATTTATAGGGAAATTTATGCTTTTGCCCTTACAGGGCGCATTTATTCCCCGACATTTACCCAGGGCGTTGCCCTGGGCTTGGAGCTTTTGGGCTTTCAGCCCGACTCTAACATACAGCTCGAAGCTTTGGACTTTTCAGCCCGTCTCAAGCATACAGCTCGAAGCTTTGGACTTTCAGCCCGTCTCAAGCATACAGCTCGAAGCTTTGGGCTTTCAGCCCGTCTCTAACATATAACCAGATGGATTCCATGTCTTAAACCCTTCTGATACGACTAAATCAACCTAGCAGATAAGCCTCCATATCCGAGAGCTTTCGGATGATTCCATCGGGGATGGTCTCGTCGTATTCCTTCTCTTCCCATTGCAATCCCTTGATCCAGAGCGTGTGGCAACCCAACTGATGGGCTGGCATGATGTCCTTGCTGTAAGTGTCGCCCACCACCAGCACCTGGGAGGCAGGGAGGTCGAGGGCGCATACGCCGAGGGCAAAGATTGCAGGATTAGGCTTGCGAACTCCCACCACCGCCGACTCGATGACTCGGTCGAAGTAACCGTCGATGCCAGCGTCCTTGAGCACCTGGTTGATGTTGCCATAGAAGTTGGACACCAGCACCATTGGATAACCGGCTTGCTTCAAGTGCTCCAGCACCTGTTTGTTCTCTGCCAAGAGCAGGTTGGTCTCGTCGTTGATGTACATCGCCATACGATGTGCTCTTTCCCTGAGCTCCTCCTCGGCAAGCATGATAGGATGCGGCAACTGTCTCTGCTTCTCGGCATCGTCCTTGCCTGTAGGAAGCAACTCACGCCCGGAAAGGAACGACAACTGCAAGTTCAACTTCGTCTCCAACACTTTCCAAAAAGGCATGTCGGGAGTGACTATCGGGTTCACTGCCAAGGCTCTCTCGCCATACACATAGGCATCTCGAAAGGCTTTCTTATCGACACGATCGTGCGTATTTTTTTCCTCACGCTCCGTATCGGATAATCCCAAGCCGAAATCTACATTGGAAAATCCCATACCAAAGTGCAAGTATGCTTTCCAAATGACTTCCGACCAGTGGTCGCCTCGGGTATCAAGCGTTCCACCGTAGTCAAATATGATTCCTTTTACATCCAACTTTTTCATTGTATATCAATTTTTATCCTTGTTGCCTATCTTGATGAGCATCACGCCGATAATAATCCAGAAAAGCTCGCGAAGACGAGTGATGAGACCGGTATATACACCCAAGGCACCCGTAAGATGCAGTCCATCGACCGCCAAGGCGAGGCCTCCCTCTCGGGCTCCCAACTGCATCGGCGAGAAGAAGATGAGATTGCTGAAGAGTGACGAGAATGCCAATATCAAGATGCTGTCGAGGATGCTGACATCGGCTGCGAAAGCCTTCAGGATGAGATAGATCTCAACACTTTGCAGGACGCGCGCCGACACCTCGAAGAGCAACGAACAGTAAAAGGTGCGCTTGTGCTGTCCATGGAGCATGGCTATCTGGGAGTCTATCTGTTCCAAGGTCTCCTTCTTCGACTCGGCGAAGCCTCTCGCCCACCCCTTGACAAACGGGATGTGGGTCAGAATGCCGATACCTTTCTGCGCCATGCCAGTGCGATAACCTCTGGAGAAGAAGTAGATGCCCAGGAGACAGAACGCTCCCACTACCGCCAGCATGATGCCCATCGCCAACCCTATCGGATATAGGGCGATGTAGAGGAAGATGGACAGGAACCAGAACCAGAAATGCGAGAAGATGTGCATCATCACATAGAGTATCACCGAAGAGGTGGCCTTGCTGACGCCCGTGTAAGGTTTCAGCTCCATGATGCGATAAGGCTCTCCGCCCATCAAGCCACAAGGCGTGGTGTAGTTGAGTGCGAATCCGCTCACCGTCAACTTATACACTCTCCAGAACGACAAGCCATTCACCTTTCCCTCGTCGTTGATGATGAGGTACCAGGAGACGGTATTGACCATATAGACCACGAGCCACAAAGCCAATATCAGCGGAAAGTAGATGCCCGCTTGCTTCAGATATTTCCAGATGTCGGTATAGTCCATGTCCATCGTGCAAAGCATGATGACGATGGCGATGATACCGAACGCCATGAAGAGATTTCTAAACTTGCTGTTCATTCTTATGTTTTACATTCAGTTTTAAACCATTCTTATCTTTTGAAAGGGCAATGCCATGCTAAGCTACGCATAAGATTACGCTCCAATGATTACGCATCGTATTTTCCATCCAACACTGCCTGGTTGAGTCGCTTGCAAAGCCCTTCGTGACACCAGCGCATATACATAAAGATACAAGTGAACACGATAATCTCCACGATCGGATAGAGCGCTGGCTCTCCCAAGAGTATGGCAACGAAAAGCGTGATGCTGCGCCAATTGAAAGTCAAGATGTTGGCATACTTCATCAATGGCAGGCTGCCCTTGCGAAAGTCTGCACGCAACGCATCAGGCAACTGCTGTGGATATTTCTCACGGAGCGTATGCTTGAACCACTGAAACTGTGGCGTATCGTTCTCCTGGCCCTTGGTATAGTTCTTATAGAAAAACTGGAAGAGTTTCTGCACAGGCTGCTTGCTCCAGCTCATCTGCTTGTATAGCTCCACCTGCTTGCTGGCATCGTCGAGCTCGCTTCCTTCCTTGCCATTCAAGAAGAAGAGGTGAATCTGGCGATAGTAATCTGCCAAACGGCTCTGGGGTGCATGACAAAGAAATCCGCTCACCGCACACAAGAACCATATCTTCCATCCCCACTCTGGCATCAGTCGGATGCAGATGCCCACATAGATGGAGATGAACCAGAGGTCGCCTGCCGCTCCGTCCAGGATGCGCCCCAGGGCACTCTTCTGGTTGGGGAGACGAGCCAACTGTCCGTCGCAGCTGTCATACATGTTTGCCCAGATGAGCAAGAGAATACCCACGATATTGATTTTCATGTCATCGAAGCCGAAGCAGATGCCTGCTCCCACACCCAAGAAGATGGAGAGAATGGTCACCACGTTAGGTGTGACATGCAACATACGGAAGAACCTCGCCCATTGATAACCGATGGGGCGATAGAAATAAATGTCAATGTGCTCCTCTGTGTCGGCTGACTTCAGAGAAGCCTGAAATTCCTGATTAGCCATTTTTTCTTTTATACCTTTTATTTATTTTATTTTTCACAAGTGTAATTTATCCAAGTTTCACAAGTGTAATTTATCCAAGTTTCACAAGTGTAATTTATCCAAGTTTCACA
>ERZ808246.2068-NODE-2068-length-13144-cov-4.604630_pt1 | contig 13144 bp, 9 predicted proteins | sample MGYA00521083_ERZ808246 | MGnify/ENA primary metagenome ERZ808246 (study PRJEB31516, sample SAMN03275577) | gut metagenome | biome: mammalia-associated habitat; material: feces | host: Papio cynocephalus | place: Kenya | collected 2012-07-07 ...
TGAGCATCATTTATTGATAATCTGAGCTATGATTTTCCAATCGTACAGCTCGAAAAACTTCCGACAAAATAACATTATAATCATTCTATGAATTATATAGGCTAAATCCGAAAGTTAACAAAAAATCCCGATAGAAAAATTTCTGTTTCTATCGGGATTTGTATTTACTTATTTAAGTTTCGGGGTTATATTCTTCCCCTCCCCCGCCTCCCCCTCCGGGGGCGGAGCAGTTACCAAATAACGTATGCAGTTAGATTATGTCAGCAACAAATGTAGATATATGTTGTCAACAAATGTAGATATATGTTGTCAACAAATGTAGATATATGTTGTCAACAAATGTAGATATATGTTGTCAACAAACATATTTGCAACTACATGTGGATTATAAGGAAACTTCCCCTCCCCCGCCTCCCCTTTAGATAAAATCCTCACGCTCGGAAGAATAAGCAAGCTTATTCTTCTCTCGCTTAATCGGATTTTTCAGGGGCGGAGCAGTTACCAAATAACGTATGTAGTTAGATTATGTTAGCAACAAAGTAGATATATGTTGTCAACAAAACATATTGCAACTACATGTGGATTATAAGGAAACTGCTCCGCCCCCGGAGGGGGAGGCGGGGGAGGGGAAGAATATACCCTGAAACTTCAGTTACTTATCTTTCAATCTTTCAATCTTAAAAGTTTTTGTCGTCGAGCATTTCGAAGCCGCAGTATGGCACGAGAGCCTTAGGAATGCGGATACCCTCAGGAGTCTGGTTGTTCTCGATGAGGGCAGCCACGATACGCGGCAGGGCAAGAGCCGAACCGTTGAGAGTATGACAAAGTTCAGTCTTCTTCGTTTCAGAATTGCGGTAGCGACACTTCAGACGGTTGGCCTGATAGCTCTCGAAGTTGCTGACAGAAGAAACCTCGAGCCATTTCTTCTGAGCGGCGCTCCATACCTCGAAGTCGTAGCAAATGGACGATGTGAAACTCATGTCGCCGCCACAGAGACGAAGGATATGATAAGGAAGCTCCAGTTTGATGAGCAGACCTTCAACGTGGTCGAGCATCTCCTTGAGCGAGTCGTAAGAGTGTTCCGGCTTGTCTATACGAACGATTTCGACCTTGTCGAACTGGTGCAGACGGTTCAGTCCGCGCACGTCCTTTCCGTAAGAGCCAGCTTCGCGGCGGAAGCAAGCGGAATAGGCGCAGCGCTTGACAGGGAGGTCCTTCTCGTCGAGGATGACGTCGCGGAAGATATTTGTTACCGGAACCTCGGCAGTAGGGATGAGATAGAGGTTGTCCATGTTGCAGTGGTACATCTGTCCCTCTTTGTCCGGCAGCTGTCCTGTGCCGTAGCCGGAAGCCTCGTTAACGACGTATGGCGGCTGTACTTCGAGGTATCCGCTCTTGCGTGCTTCCTCAAGGAAGAATGCCTCGAGAGCGCGCTGCAGGCGAGCCATTTTTCCGATATAGAACGGGAAGCCGGCGCCTGTAACCTTCACGCCGAGGTCGAAGTCGATAAGGTTGAACTTCTTGCAGAGGTCCCAGTGGCACATGGCGTCTTCAGGGAGGTTAGGCATTGGTCCGCCCTCTTTTACAACAACGTTGTCGGCTGCGTCTTTACCTTCCGGCACGTCGTCGTTAGGGATGTTAGGGATAGAGCAGAGCAGTTCAGTAAGCTTTTTCTGTATATCGTTGAGTTCGGTGTCGAGGAGTTTCGATTCTTCCTTCAGTGCAGCGACACTTTCCTTTATGGCGTTAGCCTCGTCTTTTTTGCCTTCTTTCATCAGGGAGCCGATCTGTGCGGCTTTCTTTTTGCCTTCCTGCAGGTGGGCGTCAAGCTTCTGCTGGGTTTCGCGTCTCATCTTGTCGAGGGCGAGAACGTCGTAGATTGCCTGTTTTGCACCGCTGAAGTGTTTTTTCTCCAAACCTTTTATAACTCGTTCGGTTTCTTCACTTATAAGTTTGAGTGTAAGCATTGTTGTTATTTTTTTTAAGTTAATTCTTTTTTCTGGGAGAACTGGGAGTTCTGGGAGAACTGGTTTGCAAAATTACAAATTTTTGCAGAAACAGCGTTATTTATAGTCTGATAATTTGTTTAACGCCCTTTATTGTGCGCAATTTTTTTATCAGCTGGTTCAACTTGGAGCTGTCTTCCACGTTAATTTCGAGGTTTCCGCTGAAGAGTCCGTCATGACTGTCGATGTTTATGCTTCTCATCATGATTTTTTCTTCCTTGGAAATTACGCTTGTTATGTTGTTGACGATACCGATGTCGTCGTTGCCCACGATTTTAAGCGTTGTAGAGTATTGTGCACCGTCTTTTCCGCTCCATTTAGCCTTAACGATGCGGTAGCCGAAGCGTTTGCGCAGTTCGGGGGCGTTGGGGCAGTCGCAGCGGTGGATTTTTATTCCTCCGTTTACGGTTACGAATCCGAAGACGTCGTCGCCGTAGATAGGGTGGCAGCATTTGGCAAGCTGGTAGTCGATGCCCTTCAGGTTGCGGTCGATTACGAGCACGTCGCTCCCCTGGGCTGTCATTTCCTCCACGGGGCTCTCGAAGTTGTATTCGTCGGCGCTTCGTGTAGGCTGCTGCTGTGGCAGGAGGTTATTGTCGTGGTCGCGCACCTCCTGGTATTTTTCTATTACGTGGTTTATGTCGAGAGTTCCGTCGGCAATCTGCTTGTAGAAGTCGTTCATCTCCTTGAAGCCCAACCGCTTGATGAGGTGGGACATGGTACTTTCGTCCATTTCAATCTTGCGGTTCTTCATTCTTCGTTCAAGCATCTCCTTGGCGTAGAGTCCGTCTTTCACCTGTGTTTCCTTTAGAGCCAGTCGGATCTTGGCTTTGCCTCGACTTGTCTTCACGATGTTCAGCCAGTCTTGTTTAGGCTTCTGGGTGGTGGAGGTGAGCACTTCAATCTGGTCGCCGCTGTGCAGGACATGGCGGAAGGTAACCACCTTGCCGTTGATTTTGGCTCCCACGCAGTGGTTGCCCACGTTGGAGTGGATGCGGTAGGCGAAGTCGAGCACGGTGGCTCCCTTAGGGAATTTCATGAGGTCGCCCTTAGGGGTGAAGACGTATATTTCGTCTTCGTAGAGGTCCATGCGGAACTGGTCGATGACCTGCCGGTCGTCGTTGTTCTCCAGTGCGCGGCGTATGCTCGTAAGCCATTCGTCCATGCCGCTCTCGCCCTTAATGCCCTTGTAGCGCCAGTGTGCGGCAAGACCACGTTCGGCAATTTCGTCCATGCGTTCCGTTCTGATCTGCACTTCCACCCATTTGTTTTGCGGTCCCTTAACGGTAATGTGCAGACTTTCGTAGCCGTTGGATTTCGGTACGCTGAGCCAGTCGCGCAGTCGTTTAGGGTTAGGCTGATACATATTGGTAATGAGTGCGAAGACGTGCCAGCACTGAACTTTTTCGAGTTCAGGCGGTGTGTCGAGGATAATCCTTATGGCAAAGAGGTCGTAGATGCCTTCGAAGTCGCATTTCTGCTTTTTCATCTTCTGCCAGATGCTGTGTATGCTCTTCGTGCGCCCCTTCATGTGGAATTTCAGTCCTTCGTCTTCCAGTTTCTTCTTGATAGGAGCTATGAAGCTCTCGATGTATTTGTCGCGGCTCGCCTTAGTCTCGTTGAGCTTGTCTTTAATCATATAATAGGCGTCGTGCTCAAGATATTTCAGACTGAGGTCTTCCAGTTCGCTCTTCAGTTTGTAGAGTCCGAGTTTATGAGCGAGAGGGGCGTAGAGATAGCTTGCCTCCTCGCTGACGCGCTGTTTAGCCTCGATGTTTTCCGTGTCGCGGATTTGTCGCATCAGGTTAACCCTGTCGGCTATCATAATAAGGATTACGCGCATGTCCTCGGCAAAGGAGAGGAGCAGGTTGCGGAAGTTTTCGCTTTCGATAACCGGGTTTTTCTTGTAAAGCTCCTGGATGTGGACGAGTCCGCGTAGAATTCTCTTCACGTTGTCGCCGAATTTGTCGATAGAGCTGTCGATTTCGGATGTTTCGTTCTGTGAGACACAGGGGTAAAGCAGAACGGCGATGGTGCCGTCGCGTTTCAGTCCGATTTCCTCTATTGCGATGATGGCAGTTTGCAGACTCAGAATGATAGGGTTGAGTCCGAAGAGGTCTCGTTGGATTTTATTGTTCTCGATAGCATAGCGCAGATGTCGGAACACGCAAATCTCGTCGTCCTTTGTAAGAGCATAGTTTTGCGTGTTGCGCAGCGTGTGTGCAAGTGATTTGAATTCTTCTTTCTCTTTTTCGGTAAAAACAAGTTTGTTGTCCATAATCGTTACTATTTATCCTTCGGTTGCTGCCGAGATGCAGCTTACCTTATGCAAAGGTAATGCAAATCGAGAGGAGAATGAAATGAAATTTATTCATTTCTTATCCCGAGATGCAGCTTACCTTATGCAAAGGTAATTATTAATTTGCGAGAGAGGCATTTTTTTTGATAAAAGTTGTAATTTATTGGCAAAAAGTAGTTATATTTGCATGGCTTTTAGCAAAAAGAGAACTTTAAAAACACAATACTTATGTTTTCACAGAAAGATTTAGAGCAAATCGCCGGAAAGGGAATTTCAGAGGCGAAGATTGAAAAGCAGCTCAATGAGTTTAAAACAGGTTTCCCGTTTCTTAAACTTGACGCGGCGGCGAGTGTAGGTAACGGTATAATCGCAACTTCAGAAGAGGAAGTTAGGCGTTTTACCGATATTTGGAAGAAATACAAAGATGCAGGGCATACTGTAGTGAAATTCGTTCCGGCAAGTGGGGCGGCAAGCAGAATGTTCAAGAATATGTTTGCCTTTCTTGATGCAGAATATGATGTTCCGACAACAGATTTTGAGAAATCATTCTTTTCAAATATAGAGAAGTTTGCATTCTATGATGCTCTCTCAGATGCTTGCAGGAAGAACTGCGGCAAGGGCGTGAAGGAGCTGATTGCTGCCGGGGATTATAAGGCAGTGGTAGGGAACCTGCTGAAGAAGGAGGGACTGAACTACGGGCAGCTGCCGAAGGGCTTGCTGCTTTTCCATAGATACGAGGATGGCCCGCGCACTCCGCTGGAGGAGCATCTCGTAGAGGGAGCCTTGTATGCAAACTGCGACGGGACGGTGCATATTCATTATACGGTAAGTCCGGAGCACAGGGCGCTCTTCGAACAGAAGGTGGAGGAGAAGAAAGGGAAGTATGAGAAGATGTATGGCGTAAGATACGACATCTCGTTCTCAGAGCAGAAGGCAAGTACGGATACTATTGCCGTTAATCCGGACGATACTCCTTTCCGCAACAGCGACGGCTCGCTGCTCTTCAGACCGGGTGGACACGGAGCGCTGATTGAGAATCTGAACGAGATTCCGTCTGACGTTATTTTCATTAAGAATATAGACAATGTGGTGCCCGACAGACTGAAGGAGGACACGATTGTCTATAAGCAGGTTATTGCCGGAGTGCTGGTTTCATTGCAGCAGAAGGCGTTTGCTTATCTTGCCAAGCTGAATGATGGCGGATGCAAGCGCGAGGATCTTGACGAGATGCTTGCTTTCCTGCAGAAGGACTTGTGCTGCCGACGTGAGGGGGCTGAGAGCCTTTCGGACGAGGAGCTTGCCGCTTATCTCAGGAAGAAATTCAACCGTCCGATGCGTGTCTGTGGAGTGGTGAAGAATGTGGGAGAGCCAGGAGGCGGTCCGTTCCTTACATATAATCAGGACGGAACGGTTAGTCTGCAGATTCTCGAGAGCAGTCAGATCGACAAGAATAATGAGGAATATATGAAGATGTTTACCAACGGTACGCATTTTAATCCTGTAGATTTGGTTTGCGCCGTAAGAGACTATAAGGGGAACAAGTTTAATCTGCCTGATTTCGTTGACCATACTACGGGATTTATCAGCAGCAAGAGTAAGAACGGCAAGGATCTGAAGGCTCTTGAATTGCCTGGACTCTGGAATGGAGCGATGAGCGACTGGAATACGGTGTTTGTTGAAGTGCCGCTCTCTACTTTCAATCCTGTAAAGACGGTTAATGATTTGCTCAGAGAGCAACATCAGTAAGCGAATGAAGAATGAAGAATGAAGAATGAAGAATGCGGGTTGCTGTTTGTCTTATGCAGACAACAATAACCCGCATTGTTCATTTAATGAAATATTCCGTCATTATAAAAATGTTACATTGTTTCATTGTTTCATGTTTCATTAAGCACCTTTCAAATAATCAGGAATGAGTAATTCCTCATTCCTCATTCCTCATTCCTCATTCCTAATGCATAATCAGAAAGCTCTAACCCTGATTTTTTTTCGTTTTAAGCTCGTACAAGTCATTGCGCCTGTCGCGCAGGTTGTGGACGCTTCCGTAAGTATGCAACTCGTTCAGCAGACTAAGGTCTACATCAGAAACGAGAATCATCTCGGTGTTGGCTGTGGCTTCTGCACGCATTCCGTTGTTAGGGAAAGCAAAGTCGCAAGGGGTAAATACTGCCGACTGGGCGTACTGTATGTCCATGTTGTGCACCCTTGGCAAGTTGCCCACACTACCGGCAATGGCAACATAGCATTCGTTTTCTATAGCCCTTGCCTGGGCACAGATGCGGACCCGGGAATATGCGTTCTGGGTGTCGGTCATGAACGGCACAAAGAGAATCTGCATGCCGTCTGCCGCCATGATGCGCGACAGCTCCGGGAACTCAACATCATAGCAGACGAGGATTCCGATTTTTCCACAGTCGGTGTCGAAGGTCTGAATGGTGTTTCCGCCGCTAAGTCCCCAGCTCTTCTGCTCGTCGGGCGTTACGTGTATCTTCTCGTACATGTCGTAGGAGCCGTCGCGCCGACAGAGAAAGCCGACATTATACAGGGCCTCGTCTTTTACGTAAGGCATGCTGCCCGTTATAATATTGATGTTGTAGCTAATGGCAAGTTCGATAAACCTCTCGCGCATCTTGTCGGTGTATTCGGCAAGGGCTCGTATAGACTGTGCCTCTCCCATGTCGTTGAATTTTGCCATGAGCGGAGCGTTGAAATATTCGGGGAAGAGGATAAAGTCGCTCTTGTAGTCGGAAACCGCATCAACGAAGAATTCCACCTGTTCGAAAACATCATCTATCGTATGGTAAGAGCGCATCTGCCACTGAACGCAGCCTATCCTTACAGTTGGCTTGCGCTCCACATAAGAGTCGGTTGGCGGCTGATAATAGATGTTGTCCCATTGCAGCAGAGTGGCGCAGTGTTTTGACTCCTCGTCGTTCGGGAGATAGTTGCGGATGACGCGTCTTACGTGGAAGTCGTTGCTGAGCTGGAAGGTGAGGACGGGGTCGTAGATTTCCCTGGAGCGTACCTTTTCTATATATTCTTTAGGGCGCATAGTCTCGGCATATTTATGATAGTTGGGGATTCTGCCGCCAAACATTATTGCCTTGAGATTCAGCTTCTCGCAGAGTTCCTTGCGGTACTCGTACATGCGTCGGGCAAGTCGCAGACCGCGGTAGTCGGGATGTATGAACACCTCGATGCCGTAGAGGATATTGCCGTTAGGGTTATGGGTGTTGAAGGTTTCGTTGCCCGTAACTTGTGCATAGGTGTGGTCTCCCTTCACCATGTTGTAGTCGACGATTATCGACAGTGCACAGCCGACGATCTTGTCGTCGACAATGATGACGACCTGTCCTTCAGGGAAGATCGTAATGAGTTTCTTGATCTGCTCCTTTGTCCAGAAAACATCGTGGTCAGCATATATGCGCTTGAATGAGCGCGCAAGCTGGTCGTAGTCTTCCATGTGTAGGTTGCGCAGACCTACCTTGTTGATTTTGTGGTTAGTTTCCATTTTTTTTTGTTGAACTATTCTAAGTGTATGTTGTTCTTAACAATACTTATTTAAATCATGAAATGGAGTTTGCCGGGAATGATGCCGGGGCTTACTCCTCGAAATATTTAAGTCTTGCGATGTATTTCCCGAGAATGTCAAACTCGATGTTTACGACAGAACCTAATTTTATGTCGCAGAAGTTGGTGTTCTCTCTTGTGTAGGGAATGATGGCAACAGTAAAGGTGTTGTCGGTAGGCTGGCAAACGGTAAGGGAGACTCCGTTTACGGTTACGCTGCCCTTGTCGACAGTGAAGTATCCTCGTTTTGCCATTTCCTTGTCTGCTTTATATTCGAAAGTAAAATAGGTGCTTCCGTCGGCATCTTTCATTTCCGTACATACTGCCGTCTCGTCAACATGTCCCTGCACGATGTGTCCGTCGAGGCGTCCGTTCATGAGCATGGAGCGTTCCACGTTGACCTTGTCGCCGACGCAGAGTTCCGACAGATTAGAGCGGTCGAGAGTTTCCTTCATTGCCGTTACTACATAAGTCCCGTCGGTATTGAGTTTTACTACTGTAAGGCAGACTCCGTTGTGGGCTACGCTTTGGTCTATTTTAAGCTCATTGGCAAAGGAGCACTTCAGTGTGAAGTCGATGTTTTCTCCATACTTCCTGATATTGGTTACGGTAGCAAATTCTTCTACTATTCCTGAGAACATAATTGAAATGTATTTTTTATAATTGAACAATTTAATGAAAAAAACGGTGCTTCCTGTATTCATAGTACAAGGATTCACCGTTTATATTTAAAAAAGACCGCATCGTGATGTGATGAAACTCCGAGCTAGTAAGATTTGAGAGTTCTCCGCCTTTGTAATCCACCGGCTTTACAGCTATCCCCGTTGCCGGAGAATGTGGCCCGCCATTGGCAAAAGAAGTGCATCTCGGTTTTCGTTTTATATTTGATGAGTATCCCGATCTAACCGATACGGTCTATTCTTTTGTCTTTTTCTTTTGCAAAGCAAATGCAAATCGAGAGGAGAACGAAATGAATTTATTCATTTCTTATCCCGAGATGCAGCTTTTCTTATGCAAAGGTAGTGTTATTTTCTTTTTCTGCAAATAAATTTGATGAAAATATTCAGTTTCTTTCGTGTTCAGATGTTCTTTTGCGGAAGAGTTTACTTTTTCAGTCCTTCAATCATCTTTTTTATCTGGACGATTCTTGCTTTTTTGTCGTCGCTGTAGCCGAATTTCTCGTAGTAGAGTAGGGCGGAGTTGAGGTTGTCCAGTGCTACTTTATTTTCATTAATCTGTAAGTAGCAGAATCCGAGGCGGAAAAAGGCGTCTCCCTTCTCGTTGTTGAAGCATACGTTGAGCATTTTTTCGTATAGTGGGATGGCTTTTTCGTATTCTTCCAAGAAGAAATGGCTTTCTGCATCCGTAAAGTAGTAGATGCTTCTTTCATGCGGGGCGTAAACTTCTATGTCTTTTATTGTAGCATCCAGGTATTTGCAGGCTTCCTTATAGTTCCATTCGTAGTAATGGCAGACGCCTATATAGGCTTTGAACCTTGGGTTCAGCTTGTATTTCTTGTCAAGTTTCGTCAATAGGGTAAGAGCCTCCCTGTATTTAGAACTGCTGAAGTAGTCGAGGGCAATTTCAAGTTGCTCTTTGTCGGGCATTGTTCTTGCCGTCTGTCCTATGGCGGCAAGAGCAAGCTGGGAGACAAAGATGCAAATGATGATTTTTTTCTGAATCATTTATTCTGTATAGAATTTGATGAGCTTAGTAAGGGCGTCTTGGCAGACTATGCAGAACTCCGGATTGCTGTTCGTCCTCATTCGGCAGTCTTGCACTCCGCGGTAAACATTTTTCAAATCGTAGCCCGCACCCTGGAATAATCCAACTTTCTGTTTTATTTCCTTAGGGTTCTTGCTTGTGGGCGTTGGGATTTTCGTACCTTTTTTTATCAAATTCTCCCATTTGCCATGGAAGTCCTTTAGTGTCGTGATGTTTGGTTCCCAGGGTTCCACGTCTTTGGGGTACATGCCGAGTTGTTCTTGTTCATAGGCGTATTCGTCGGCAAGACCGGCAAAGCTGTGTCCGAACTCATGTACAATTACAGGCTTGAAGTATTTGTGGCCTGTAGAGACGAGGTTGTAGAAGTTGAGGATTCCGCCTCCGCCGTATACGTCGGTATTTACCAATATTATTATGTGCTCGTATGGAGTGCCCTCGAGCAGGTCGTGTGTCTTGAACAGATTGAGGGTGGTAAGGTATCTTTCGCTATAGAAGGTGTCGAAATTAGAACCTAATGCCGTATTTTTCCATATTCCATCGTGTGGCACACTCGTTCCGCTGTCTTCAGATGCGGTTTTTACGGCTATGATGTTGAATCTGTCTTTGAATTCTTTAAATGGCTCGTGTTGGAAGATGGCGTCTGTTGCTGTCTGCGCGTCGGCAAGGAACTTGTCCATTTCTTTCTCTGTATAGCCTTCTGCGATAAATGCTATATGAATGCAATGGGTTGAGTCTTTAGCGCTCTGCAATACTTCGTAGGGCTGGTGTCTGTTGTTTGCGCGACGGATTAGAATGTCGGAAGGAATTATCGTTTCTGTGAGCGTTTTTACGATTTCTCTTCTGTTGTTTCTGAGGTCTATCCGCAATATTGCCGTGTCTTTGGGCATGGGGGTGAGAATGACATTTTCGAATGCCCGCGTTGTTGTCTTTGCTTCCGGATAGGTGAGCCATTCCTGGAAAAGTGTCGACAGGGAGTTGCGGTAAATTGTAAGTCCCGTTTTCTTGTCTTTTAGTTCAAACTGCGCGTTTCCTTCAATTGGCAGTTCGCTGAGGTGGTTTTTCCGTCCATACCAGTTGGGAACGGACTCCAGGTCTTTTATCATGATACTTTGATTTTCGGCATTTCCTCCGAGTATCAGATTGATGCGCAGGGTGTTGTTTGAAAAATATTGGCTGAAGTCTTGTGCTTTGGCACTTGATAATGGGATTGTTGCCATTATGGCAAATATGGCAAGGAGCTTTTTGCCTATATTTTTCTTTATAATAGTTATCTTTCTCATTTTGTTTTTCTTTTATATAGAATTTTTGTTTTAATATAGGAATTATTGTTCCATTTCTTTGTCTTTTATTCTCATGTTTATGTCTTCAATGAGCTCTGAGATGTAGTCTCTTTTCCAGTCTTCTTCGTGGAAGAGTTCCCCATCGAATTTCAGAATGTCGAGATCGAGCATTACATGTCCTAATCTGTCATTTTTCAGGGTTCTACCGCATTTCCTCTCGACATGCTTTAGCGCAATCTTTATTTGTTTGCAGCTGTGTTTGGTTGTAGCGACACAGAGACAGTTCAGGAAGAGGTCGGATTTTATACCTATCGGTTGTGTCCACGCCTCTTTAGAGAATATAATGTCGTCGCAAAGTATTCCGCATAGTTGCGCCTTTGCGTATTCTATATTCTTTCTCTGGGTGAAGTTGCTCCCTATAGCTATTATTATTTCCTTTGCTTTAGCCATGTCTTCTGCAGCTTTTGCTTATTTCCCGTATTTGTCTATCAGTCCTTGAGCCTGTGGGTTCCCCAAGTCCTTGGCTTTGTTCAGACTAGCCTTTCCTTCCTGTTTCCTTCCCGTTTTAATCTGAGAAAGTCCAAGTATGAGGTAGGCGTCAGAGAATTCAGGAGACATTTCCACACAGTTCTTTGCAGCTTCTTCAGCTTCTTTCAGCATGTTTAGTCTTAGCAACAGTGAAGCCTTTTCAGCAATGAATGTTGGCTCTTTCGGTGAAAGGTAAATGGCTGCATCTATGTCGGCAAGGGCTTGCTTAAAGAGCCTGGCGTTTACTTCTGCCTGTTCGCGTATGTAATAGAAGTTCGCATTTAGTGTTCCTCTATTGAGGACTTCGTATCTTGTGTAGTCGAAGACTGCCTGTCTGTAGTTTTTCATCCTGTTGTACACATCACCGCGCATAAGGAAATATTTTGAAGCCGACCTGATGTTTAAGGTGTCAGTGTTGTTTACCGCACTGTCGAGAAGATTTATTATTTCTGTATCCGGAGCGCCCATCTTCTCCTTGCACAGGGCTGCATTATAGAAGATGTCGCCACTTCTCATCTTGCCGTTTGCCAGTTGGAGGTATATGTTATAGGCGTCGTTGTAATCTCCTTTTGCGTAGAGTATGTCGCCTTCTGTACTTTTATATAGTGGCAGAGGCTTTATGCTGTAGGCCGTATTAATCTCCTGAAGAGCTTTGTCTAAAGTCCATGCAGGATAAGGTGAGTCCTTCTTGTATAGTTCTTTTGCGTATATGAGTTTTGCAAAGTTATAATGGGCATCGTCCTTTTCGGTTACATTCTTTATGGCTTCTTGCATATGTTTGTCTGCTGCTGTAAAATTGTCTCCGTCAGTTTCTATTTGTGCTTTAGCCATATATCCATCTATCATTTGCGGGTATTTGGAGATAAAATCACCTGCGAGTGTGGCGTACTTCAGCGAATCTGTACCTTGTCCCATCATCATGAGTGCAAGTACGGCTTGTTCCTTGTCTTCCGGGAGAGCTGCCGGGATTCCGATACTTTTCATTGTGGCATCATTGATGGTGAGTCCATTTGTTGAGAGTCCATTGATAAATGCTGCATCTGTAGCATGTGCAATGTTGCTTGTAGCTGAAGTCTGTAGGAGTCCGATAATCTGTCCGGCATCGTTTACAAACGGACAAGCTTCTGTGTTTGCCGGGGCGACAAGGTCGAAGATGTAGTAAGAATAAGTATTCATGAATTTCTCTACACTTTTTACCTTTGCTTCTATAGGTTTCCCTCCTTTTATGGAGTATGGCAGTAGCCATAGGGTGGAACCTTCATTTGCGGTAGCTGTTGATGCGGATTTTGTTGTACCGTTGATTTTAAATTTTGCCACATCGTATATTTCGTTTACACCAACAATCCTCGTTACATCGTATTTGTGTCCTTTTTTATCTACGACGACGGCTTTTTGGGCTCCTATGAATGGTCTTAGGTTGCTTATGGCTTCTCCGTTGCTTCCGGTGAAAACGCCATGGCTTGAAGCTATAATTCCACCGTCTTTGTTGAAGGTCGTCAAGGTAAATACGCTCTCTTCTGCTTTTTTTACTGCAGAGGGCTGTGCTACAATACTGTTTGTTGCTGCAACGGCAGCAATGGCGGTCATTATAATGGATTTTAAATATTTCATAAGATGTAATTTTGAAATCGGTTTTCTCTTAAAGATGTAATTTTTTATCGGTTTTTTCTTAAAGATTTTTTGAAAAAGGTTTCTCTTTAGAGATGTTTTTTTGAAATCAGTTTCTCTTTAGAGAT
>ERZ808246.2072-NODE-2072-length-13115-cov-4.981930_pt1 | contig 13115 bp, 7 predicted proteins | sample MGYA00521083_ERZ808246 | MGnify/ENA primary metagenome ERZ808246 (study PRJEB31516, sample SAMN03275577) | gut metagenome | biome: mammalia-associated habitat; material: feces | host: Papio cynocephalus | place: Kenya | collected 2012-07-07 ...
GGATCAGGTACGGGGTGCCAAAGGTATTGTCAATGACCAGCGGCAGGCCGTGCTTATGAGCGATCTCCGCGATGGCATCAATATCGGGGATATCGCTGTTGGGGTTGCCCAGGGTTTCCAGATAAACTGCCTTTGTGTTGGGCTGGATGGCGGCTTCGACTTCGGCCAGATTGTGTGCATCCACAAAAGTGGTCTTGACGCCGAACTGGCTCAGGGTGTGCTCCAGCAGATTGTAGCTGCCGCCGTAGATGGTCTTCTGCGCCACGATGTGGTCCCCGGCCTGGGCCAGCGCCTCGATGGTGTAGGTGATGGCTGCCGCGCCGGAAGCAGTGGCCAGAGCAGCCACGCCGCCCTCCAGAGCCGCAATGCGCTTTTCAAACACATCCTGGGTGGAGTTGGTCAGACGGCCATAGATGTTGCCGGCGTCTGCCAGGCCGAAGCGGTCTGCTGCGTGCTGGCTGTTGCGGAACACATAGGAAGTGGTCTGGTAAATGGGCACTGCGCGGGAATCGGTTGCGGGATCGGCCTGCTCCTGGCCAACGTGAAGCTGCAGGGTCTCAAATTTATAGTTAGACATAGTATTTTACCTCTCTATTTTTACTTTTAGTATAATTTTTTGATACAAAAATTCCCGATGCGTGATACAAAACGCACCGGGCAAACACAACTCAGTCGTAAAAGCCGTTCAATGTCACATTCGGGTACACATTCGTACACAAGAGGGCATCGTACAGTTCACAGCCAGATGTTCTGCCCGGTCACCGCACATTCGCCCACAGCGGAAGTTTGCATGCAGCAGGTTCGTCCAAATCAGCTTCATTTTTCATGCCCTCCTTTCAAAAAATTCTTTCCCACTCATCTACAAACCAGCCGTTGTTTCCGGCTTTAGAAAAAGCTTGTCGGGGGCAAAGCCCCTCCATCTTGCTGACGCAAGACCGCTTTGCCACTTAAAAGCCCCGCCGGGGCTTTTATTGCTCCGCAACTGCGGTCCTTTTCAATTTCCCACTAGGTTTGTGGATTTGTTGTTTGCATTATATCCCCTCTTACCCAGTTTGTCAATAGGTTAATTCCAGTTTTTTGCAAATTAAGTTTTCTGCACGACGGTTTGCCGATGTTTTGAGCTCGGCCTTGTGCATTCCAGACAATAGTAGGACTATTATATAAAATTAAGTCTCCCGTCACAAAAAGGCAAAGAAATCGTCCTATAATAGATATATCTCTTGCAAAATGCGGACATATCGTTTATTATGATGAGGTTCTTTTTCCTCTTCTCCGCGAAAGGAGTTCTCTGATGGTTCACCGTTTTTTCCGTTTTCTCAAGCAATCCCTGCTCACGATTTTGCTGCTGTTTCTGCTGGGGCTGCTGGCCGCAGGCGGCTGGTTCGTCTGGCAGGGCAGCCAGCTCTACCGCAGTGCCGTCAGCGCAATGCCCATTTCTACTTTATATGATACCCTTTCTGCCCGCACCCATTATGCCACTTACGATGAGCTGCCCCAGACCTACATCAACGCTGTGATCTGCACTGAGGATGAACACTTTATGACCCACAAGGGCATCGACCCCGGAGCTATTCTCCGGGCACTGATCGCTGACCTGCGCAGCCGTTCCATGGCAGAGGGCGGCAGCACCCTGACTCAGCAGCTTGCCAAAAATGTCCTTTTCACGCAAGAAAAGCGGCTAACCCGCAAGGCCGCAGAGGCCTTTGCCGCCATCGACATTGAAAAGACTTACTCGAAACAGCAGATTTTCGAAATGTATGCCAATACCATCTACTTTGGCAATGGCTGCTATGGCATTGAGGAAGCAGCCGAGGGCTACTTTGGCAAAAGCACTGCCCAGCTGACCGATGCCGAAGCTGTTGTGCTGGCAGGCCTGCCCAATGCGCCTTCGGCCTACGCCAGCAGCCCGGAGCTTGCACTCAAACGCACCCAGACTGTGCTCAAGCGGATGGTCAAGTGCCGCAGCCTGACGCAGGAGCAGGCCGACGCCATTGCCGCAGAGGCCGCCGGGCTGCAGCTCACCGCTCAATCATAACACCGCATCCCCTCGGAACAGATTCCGGGGGGATTTTTCATGTCTTTTTCCTCGATTTCAACATTTTTTCACAAATCTATTCCTTTCCCGCCGGGTTCGTGATACAATGAAAAAAACTAGTAAAGATTCTTAATCGTTTTTCAGGCTTCGGCCGGGTCTGCTTTCCGCTGAAACGCTCTGGGTCAGGAGTTTATCATGTCCACCAAAGTCTACCACGAGATCACCGCGTTCTGTTTTCTGATCATTGCCATGATCTGGGCCAGTGCCGCCATTACCAAGCGCTTTGCCGATAAAAGCTATTTTGCGCTCAATACTTCCATCCTGCTGTTTGCACTGGTGGACAGCATATGGGGCATGGCAGTCTGCGGGCAGATTCCATGCTCAAACCCCATGCGGATGGTGCTGTGCAGCCTCTACTTTATCTTTCTGGTGCTGTCCATCGTTACGCTGGCGCACTATCTGGCCCGGCGTCTCCGCACACGGGCACTTGTGCAGTGCTTCCAGCTGCTTTTTCTGGGAATATTCGGCATCACGGCAGCAGTGGTGGTGATCAACTTCTGGTCGCCCATCCTGTTCGAGATCTCACCCGATGGCCGCTATGTCCGCGGATCGTTCTTCCCGGTGCTGTATTTTGGCATTCTGCTGCTGTACGCCGCAATGCTGATACCCATTCTCCGCGGCCAGAACAGTGACCGCCGGGAGCGCGGAATGCTGCTGATCTCCTACATGGTTCCTATGGTGCTCACCCTGCTGCAGTACCTCCTGCCGGATTTTCCCTTCTTCATTATGGCGTTCACGATGGAACTGATCGGCACCGCGCTCACCGTGGAGTATCAGCAGCGCCGGATGCTGATGGATGCGCTGGCGGCTGCGGAGCACGCCAACAGCGCAAAGACTACCTTCCTTTCCAACATGAGCCACGATATCCGCACCCCCATGAACGCCATCATCGGCTTTACGGCGCTGGCCGGAGCGCATGTGGACGAGCCGGAGATCGTGCAGGATTACCTGACCAAGATCTCCACCTCCAGCCAGCATTTGCTGAGCCTGATCAACGACGTGCTGGACATGAGCCGCATTGAGAGCGGCAAGGTGCAGATTGAAGAAAAGGAAGTCCACCTGCCGGACGTCATGCACGACCTGCGCACCATCATCAACGCCAATGTCGTCTCGAAGAATATCGAGTTCTTCATTGACGCAGTGGACGTAAAAAACGAGGATGTGCTGTGCGATAAGCTGCGGCTGAATCAGGTTTTGCTCAACCTCGTCAGCAACGCGGTCAAGTTTTCCAAAAGCGGCGGGCAGGTCATTGTGCGCATCGTGCAGAAGCCGGTGCAGCCCAACGGCTACGCCACCTATGAGTTCCATGTCAAAGACAACGGCATCGGCATGAGCAAGGAGTTCCAGAAGCACCTGTTCGAGGCCTTTACCCGCGAGGAAACTTCCACTGTGAGCGGCATTCAGGGCACCGGCCTTGGCATGGCTATTACCAAGAATATCGTCACCATGATGAACGGCACCATCTCGGTGGAAAGCACCGATGGAAAAGGCACCGAGTTCACAGTCCGCCTGCCTTTCAAGGTGCTGCACCGCTCGGCGCGGTATGAGATCATTCCCCAGCTGGAGGGCGTGCGCGTGCTGGTGGCAGACGACGACTCCAACACCGCCATCAGCGTGAGCCGCATGGTGCAGGAGATCGGGATGCGTGGCGAGTGGACACTTTCCGGCAAGGAAGCCGTACTCCGCGCCAAGGTAGCCGTGGAACAGGGCGACGAGTTTGGCGCGTACATCATCGACTGGATGATGCCCGACCTCAACGGCATCGAGACGGTGCGCCGCATCCGCCGGGTCATCGGCGACTCCAAACCCATCATCATCCTCACCGCCTACGACTGGTCAGACATTGAGCAGGAGGCGCGGGAAGCCGGTGTCACTGCGTTCTGCTCCAAGCCCCTGTTCCTCTCGGAACTGCGTGAGGTGCTGAGCGAGCCTTTCCGCATCGAGAAACCGGAGCCTGACGAACCGCCCGAGAAAAAGTATGACCTGACCGGCCGCAAAGTGCTTGTGGTGGAAGATAACGCCCTGAATCAGGAGATTGCCAAGAGCCTGCTGGAAGAGGCAGGCTGCACGGTAACGCTGGCAAACGACGGCGACGTGGCCGTGGAGAAGCTGCGCCGTGCAAAGGCAGGCCAGTACGACGCCGTGCTGATGGACATTCAAATGCCCCGGCTGGACGGCTATTCGGCCACCCGGCAAATCCGCACGCTGGACAGCCCTGCAGCCAATCTGCCTATTATTGCCATGACGGCCAACGCCTTTGAGGATGACCGCCGCAAAGCCATTGAATCGGGCATGAACGCCCATATTGCAAAGCCCATTGAGGTGGATACCCTGCTTTCCACCCTCGCAAAGCTGACCAGTTGATAACCGCATACGCAAAAGGAGCACGGCAGCTGCCGTGCTCCTTTTTTATTGCTGTGTGTTATCGGGGGAACGCCTTGTTCCATACTTCGATCACGCGGAACTTGGGTGTCCAGCCGTTGGGATCAAAACGGTCACCGTCGGCGTTCAGATAGCCCTGCTCCACGCACCACTGTGCAGCCTGTGCCAGCTCGGCGTCAGACACGTCCGTGAATGCGGGCTGGGCAGCGGGTTTCGGCTTGCCCTGCTCTGTCCAGATCAGCATGGCCAGCTCACCGCGGTTTGCGGGGATGGATGCGCCCTCGGGCAGGATGTTGTGCAGGATGACGCGGGTGGCGATCTCGTAACCGCCAAAGACAGCTGCACCGCCAACGGCCACCGCTGCAATGGCACCGCCTACGTCAGAGCCTTCGTCGTAGCCAAAGCCGGGGTCAAGGGGTTCGTCCGGGTCAATGGGCTGATCCGGGTCAAGCGGGCTGGCCGACCACTGAGCGACCAGCTTGACCGGGTAAGCGGGCATCTCAAACGTGGTTTCCGCACTGCCCGGGTCTGCCAGCTTGAGCTGTAACTCTTCCGGAATCTCATCGGGGAAGTTATCGGGGTACACGATCTCCCAGCCCATGAACATCATACCGGGGTAATCTTTCTCATCGTACGGAGTGGCTGTGATCTTCACCGTGGTGCCGATCTCTGCGCGGATGTTGCTGCCCTCGTCCAGCGTGGACTTTGCCGTGCCGCCCTCGACGGTAACAGTGTTCTTCATTACAGGAGCAGGGATGCTGTAGACAGCGGTCAGTTCAACGCCGTCCTGCGGCATGGTAAAGACGATTTTTTCCGTCCCCTTTTCCGTTTCGGAGCCCAGACTGCCCTCAATGATGCCGATATCCTTGCTGGAATCTTTTTCTATCTTCCAATGGTGGAATGACTCATTTTCCTTGGCAGGCTCATTGGCTTCGACCGTGATGGTCTGGCCCGGCTGTACAAGCACTGTGCCGGTCTGGCTTTCGCCCTCTCCGACGCGGATCGTGCCGCCGTTCACGGTGACCGGCATATCCATTACAGGTGCCGGGAAGCTATAAGAAGCTTTCAGTTCCACCGGGCTGTCCGGCATAGTAAAGGTCATGCTTTCTTCGGTATTTTTCTGCTCTTCGGTCAGTTCAAAGCTCTCCGGGCTGATCACTGTCCAGCCGCCGAACTTTGCAAAGTCCAGATTTCTGTTATTACCGCTCACGGTGACTTTTTCACCTGCAAAGGCGGTAGTCAGTTTTCCATCAGTATCACCAACGACCCGAGCTGTACCGTTTTTCACAGTAATGCTGTAAGTCTCTCTGGGTTCAATGCGCAGGTAGGTGCTGCTGTACGGGTTCGGAAGTGTTTCGATGCGGGAGTCTTTGTACTCACTCGAATATTTGTCCGTAAAATAGACATAGGGTTTGTTATTCGCCTGAGTGAAGATGACATTGTCAAGGTTACTTTTACTGTTCAGTTCCACCTTGCCAGCTGCCTTGATATCAACCACAGAATGCGTACCCACATTTGCAAGCGAAACATCCTGTCCTGCATCTATCTTCACATCACCTTCGATTGGGCTTGTACCGCTAATTTTTACCGTACCACTGCATTTGATCTCTGCACCCTTACCGATTGAGCAATAAACGCTGCCAGACGTCACCGTCACATTGTTTGCACTGTTCACAGTCAGCTTCGAAACCGTCGTGCCCCACTCATTACCAAGCTCTATATTGCCAGTGCAGTCAATAATCGTTTCGCCGCTAATGAGGCCTTCGGTCGTGACCGTGTCTGCCCGCTTCACTGTAAGGCCATTCTTTATCAGGTTTCGGCCGGAACTAGACTCACCGCCCAAATTTCGGAGAAGCACATCACCGGAACAGGCGATCTCCGCCTTGCCCTCAATTGCTGCTGCCGCATCGCCACTTGCAAGCTTGGTCACTTTCACATCCTTTGCGCCGGTCACGGTCAGGTTACCGTTCACAACGTGGGATGCATCCGCTTCCAGATCAATGGAAACATCGTTCGGTGCGGTGATGGTCAAATCGCCGTTAAAGAATTTTCCATCTTGCAGTTTCAATACCTTTTCAGCAATGTCATAGCAGAGAACACCGTCGCCAAGGATATTCTTATAGTTTACGCCGTTAACCTCTGTCTCATTGACCGTAATACCCCAGTTTATGGCATCCACCACATTGCCATCTTTGTCCAGATAGGTAATGGCACCGTTCAAGCTTTTTTTGTCCACTTCGCCGTGTCGGCCACCAATCCAGCGATTCTCGGCCTGAACCGTCACATCTCCGCCATTGATGGTGATATATCTACCCCAGCCATCCTGACCGGCACCAATTGCAAAAGCATTGCTGCCCGCAACCGCCTTTACAATACCTCCGTTGATGGTAATGTACTGGCCGTGGCCTCCGTCACTGTCATTAAATCTCACAATGGAACCACCGCCAATGCCTGCGCCGCCGTTTCCGCCGATTGCAGTTACGTTGCCATCATTGATAGTGATATATTCACCATGTCCTTCCGCCGATCGGCCCCAAGCGTATCCACCGCCAATACCTGCGCCCTGGTCTCCACCGATTGCAGTGATGTCACCGCCATTGATGGTAATGTTTCTGCCGCATCCTTTATTCTTGGCAGACCCGCCACCGATGCCTGCGCTGTTAGTGCCGCCGTGGACTTCCAGCGAACCGGAGCCATCAATTTTCAGGTGACCGTCATCTTCTTTCTGGATGCCGGCACATTCTTCTCCGCTTTGTAAGGTGCTGCGGCCTTCAATGTACAGCTCCACATCACCGCTGACAGAAACTGCCGCGCCGGAAGTATTGATATTTACATTTTCCAGCTTCACTTTCGCCGCCACGGAGCCGCCCTTGATAGTCAGGGTATTTGTGGTCTGGATATTGTGAGTCGTGACATACAGGTTGCTGATCTGCCTAGCTTCACCACCGCCCTGCTGGGCATACTGCTGACCGTCCTCACCAATATAAACGGTGATGCTGCCGTCGCAGAGGTTCAACTGTTCCGCAGGCGCTTCCATGGTATTTTCCGCATCCAGCACGCTTACCGCGCTTTTGGCGCTGGTGCTCAGCTGGCGCAGAGCGTCGGTGCTCTCAGCCAGAGCCGGTGCAGAGAGGGTGAACATCATGCACGCCGCCAGAGCAGCCGATGCCGCCCGCCGGGCAAAAACTTTTCGCTTCATTCGTGTTCCTCCTTTTTGGGGAAAGCATTACGGGGGGGTATGTTTCTGCCCTGAGTATTGCATATTTTGCCGCATTTTGGAAGCAAAACTGCGTGAATGGCCCTCAAAACAGCGTGAATCGCGAAAAATATTACTTTAAACAGCAAAGCCCCCGGCAGGCTCACGCCTTACCGGGGGCTTTGCTGTTTATGAAAGATCAGTCCTTCTTCTCTGCTGTGCGGGCAAAGAAGTTGGCGAGGATGGCACCGGAAATGTTATGCCACACGGAGAACACAGCGCCGGGGATGGTTGCCAGCGGATACTGTGCAAAGTGTGCGGCTGCCAGGCTGGTTGCCAGACCGGAGTTCTGCATACCGACCTCGATGGAGATGGCACGGCACTTGGTGGAATCCAGCTTGAGCAGCTTGCCAACGCCAAAGCCGGTCAGGTAGCCCAGCAGGTTATGCAGGATGACGACCACGAGGATCAGCAGGCCGCTGGTCATGATCTTGGCACTGTTGGCGGAAACCACGGCGCAGATGATCAGCACGATGGCGGTGGTGGAGACCAGAGGCAGCACGCGGACGGCTTCCTCGGTGAACTTATGGAAGAAGTGGTTGACCACAAAGCCCAGTGCGATAGGCACCAGCACCACCTTGACGATGGACATAAACATGCTCATGGGGTTCACGTCAACGCGCTGGCCTGCGTACAGCAGGGTGAGCAGCGGGGTGAGGAACGGAGCCAGCACGGTGGAAACGGCGGTCATGCCGACGGACAGGGCAACGTCGCCCTTGGAAAGATAGGTCATAACGTTGGAAGAGGTGCCGCCGGGGCAGGTGCCGACAAGGATGACGCCGATGGCCAGCTCGGTGGGCAGGTGGAACACCTGCGTAAGTGCCCATGCCAGGAAGGGCATCAGGGTGAACTGTGCAATGCAGCCCACGATGACGTCTTTCGGGCGGCTGAACACCACCTTGAAGTCATCGGGCTTCAGGGTCAGGCCCATGCCGAACATCACGATGCCCAGCAGATTGTTCACCCAAGCCGTCTTGACCACGCTGAACGGACCGGGGAAGAACAGGGCACCCGCTGCCACCACAATGACGATGGCCGCCATGTACTTGCCCACAAAATCGCTTACTTTTTCCAATGTTTTCATGATACTTCTCCTTTTTCCCAGACACTTATTTTTGCGGATGCAAAGGCAATGAAACATCCGGAAAATGGCTTTCCCGCAAACGAAAAACGCCCTTGTCCCCTACGGTTCGTAAGAGACAAAGGCGTGTAAATTCCTCTGCGGTACCACTCTTATTGCCGACAAAAGCCAGCCACTCAATGCGCATCCAACAATGCGCGGCTCCTGATAACGGAAGCCTGCCGTTCCCGCTTACTAAGGTGCGCACATCACCCATTCAGCCGGAAAGCTCGGAGAGGATCTTCCCGCGGACGCCCTGCACTGCCTTGCACCAGACCGGCAGCTCTCTGCAGCATTCTTTCCGGGTACTCTTTCTCGTCATAGCCGAATATTTCACTGACACGGAGTATACTCCCCTGCGGCCGGAAAGTCAATAGAAGCGGGGCGTGCAGTTTTTCACCTGTTTCAATCAAGTGATGAAGTGTGTTCACTTGTGTTATCGGGCCGTGTCTGAGGAGAAAGCTGCCGCCCCGATCTCCCCACAACGCAGCAGAGCCACCCACCCCTTCCGGGGCAGACGGCTTTGCTGCACAAATGTAAACAGAGAAGAAAAAAGATTGAAATGAGAATCGCTTACTTTGCCTGCAGCAGGGCGTTGATAACAGCCTGCTTCAGAGCGTTGGAGGTGACAGTTGCACCGGTGATACCGTCCACACCGTTGATAGCGTCTTCGGTATCCAGACCGATGAACTTCTCGGGCAGCTGCTCGGTAGCAGGTACGCCGATGCCCGGGGTCTCGTTCTGCTTCAACACTTCCACATTGCTGATCTTGCCGTCGTCCACGGTCACGCGCACAACGATCTCGTCGTCCATGCCCTGTGCCTTGCCGATGTACTGGTTGTCAGCGGTCTCGTAGGTTTCTTCCTCACCTACCATATCGTCGATCTCGCCGGGCTGTGCGGGAGTGGACTCCACTGCCTCCACAACATAGGTAGGCAGAGCGTCCTTGGCAGCAGCAGCGTTCTTGCCTGCAATGCGGCCAAAGGTGATGCACTCGGCAATGTTGGTGCCGCCCTGATACATGCACACAGTAATGCCGCCGCACTCACCAGCGGAGTACAGGTGCGGGATGGGGTTGCCCTGAGTATCCAGGACCTCAGCGTTTGCGCTGCGCTTGGGGCCGCCCTGCGTGTTCAGCAGGCCGGACACCAGATACATTGCATAGTACTTCCTGCCGTCAAATGCGCGCATGTACTGTGCCTCACGGCCGCACTTGAAGTCCTCGCCGTTGTTTGCGAAGCTGTTGTAGTTCTTGATGGTCTTTGTCAGACGATCCTTGTCTGCACCGATGCCATCGGCCAGTGCATCAATGCTGTCGTAAGCAGTCAGCTTCGCCAGCTGCTCTTCGGGCATGACACCTGCGGCCTCGATCTCGCCCTTCTGGGTCTCATCGCAGATATACCAGACCTTCTCGGGGAAGGTGGGGTTCTCCCAAATGCCGTTCTCGTACAGGTGACCATGGCGAACAGTCTCGCTCTCGTTGACAAAGCGCTCACCGTCAGTGCCCACCAGAATGGCAGCGCCAGTGTTGATGGCGTTCTGTGCCAGAGTAGCGATCATATCGCAGGGCACACCTTCCTCGGTGGGGTAGGTCATGCTGCCCAGACCGAACAGGCCCTCGTAGCAGTCCATGTGCCACAGGTCAGCGCCCACGGCCTGTGCCATCTTGATGCCGTCGCCGGTGTTGAACTGGCCGCCGCGGGGTGCGTAGTTGATGACGTTCAGGTAATGCTGAACCATTTCCTTGTTGCACTCAAAGCCGCCGGTGCAGATGCACACGCCATTCAGGGCACGGATGTTCATTTCCTTGCCGTCGCGCTCCACGGTAACACCCACAACAGTCTTGGTCTCGGGATCCTGGATCAGGCTCTTGGCAGGAGAGCTGTACCATACGTCAATACTGTCATTGCGATCCAGCACGTTCTGCTTCAGACCCTGATACAGATAGCCGTCGCTGGCACCTGCGTGAGTGGTCCACAGAGCCATCTTCTCATGGCCGGGCATCTCGGGGTACTCGGGGCTCATAGCGCCCATGTTGGTGCCTCCGGCATTCACGCCGGTCCAATCCATGTACTCGTCCTTATTAAAGCCGAATTCGTCAGCCAGAATGTCAGCCATGTTGGCAACGCCCTCAGAAATGGTGTCGACGATCTCAGGCTCAATGTCGCGGCCGCCGGCCAAAGCAGTGTAGTAGTTCTTGGCTGCTTCCTTATCACCGTTGGCATATGCAAACAGCTGGCCGCAGACCTTGGTGTTGCCGCCGGCCTTGCCCTCTTCGCACTTTTCCACGATGACGACCTTTGCGCCGTTGTCGGCTGCGGTCTTGGCGGCCACCATACCGGCAGCGCCCATGCCCATGACCACAACGTCATACTCAGCATCCCAGCGGACGGTGTCGGCAAAGGTGAATTCTTTCTTCTCAGCCGGTGCAGCGGCAGTGCTGGAAGCAGCGGTGCTGCTGGCGCTGGAGCCGCAGCCAGCCAGAATGCTGACAGCGCCCAGACCCAGAGCACCCTTGACGAAGCTCTTACGAGTGATCTTTTCCATAGTGTGTTCTCCTTGTTTTTCTTCCTTCTCGTGTAAAACATGGTTTGTTAATTCACAAACCAACTCTGTTTCTTATTATAAGCATTCAAACTTGCTTTTACAAATCAAATTGCTTATACTAACTATTAGAAAAAACTTATAGGAGTGTTTCGTCATGACCACCCATCAGCTGCAAAGTTTTCTGGCTATCGTGGAGAAGAAAAGCTTCACTGCCGCCGCTGACTCACTGTATATTTCTCAGTCTGCACTGTCTCAGCAGATCCGCCAATTGGAGCAGCAGCTTGGCTTTTCGCTGTTTGACCGCAGCACCCGGCAGGTGACTCTGACCGACGCCGGGCGCAGCTTTTACCAGAACTCGCTGAAAATGTCGGAGATATTACTCCACGCGATCTCCGAGGGGCAGCAGCTGCAGCGGATGAGCCAGAAACATATCAAGCGGCTTTACATCGGCTGTCTGGACGACCAGTTTTATCATATCTGGCAGGATCTTTTGAAGATAGCTCTGCCACTGGCCGAGCAGTATGCTCCCTGCCCCGTGCGCTACGAGAGCAAGGACGCACTGTATTCCGCCCTGCTGCGGGGTGAAGCCCACCTCGCTGCCCTGCTGGAAAATGAGGATATTCCCAAATTCGGCCTGCACTTTCTGCCTTTTGCCAGAGTGCCAGAGCTGTGTATGCCTGCCGCCCGCGATTTGGAAAGTTTGAGTAACTGGCAAAATCATCCCATCCGGTTGGATGATCTGGACGGCCAGCTTCTGGCATTCCACAATCATCCGGGGCACAACCTTTATGAAGACGCTCTGCGCCTCCATCTGCACAAAAACATGAGCCACCTCGAATATGTTGATCCCAACGGCTTCTTCACCGCCAGCTACCGCAATACAGTCCTGCTTTTGCCTGCCACTCAGTACAGCGGTCATGCGCTGGCTATTCCGTTGGATTGGGAGGGTGGGGCAAAGCTCGGCTTTGTTACCGCGCCCAGTGCAGATAAAAAAGTGCTGGACTATGCAGAGTACATCAGAGATCACCTGACCGCCATCCCGAACTTCTGGGAACCTATCACATAAAAACAAGGGAGCTGCCTTGAACGACAGCTCCCCTGTTTTATTGTTTAGAATGTCAGCCGCATTTGATACCACACGACTCCGCCATGAGTGGAACCAGACACGCCCTCGCTGACAAAGCCAAGCTTTGCGTAGTAGTGCACCAGCCTGTCCTTGCAGGTCAGCACAAGGCCCTTGCGGCCCTGCGCCTTTGCGTCCTCGATCGCACGGCGGAGCAGCTGCTCTGCATATCCCTTGCGGCGGCACTCCGGCAGCGTGTTCACACCAAAGATCATTTGCCACGCGCCTGCTTCGTTATGGAGAGAAGCATCCGCATACATCTCATCGGTGAGGTCGGGCTGATCCGTCACCATACCATCCACAAAGGATACGAGCTTTTCATCTTTAAACATCAGCCAGAAATGGTCTGCATAATATGCCAGCCGGCCCGCAAACTCTTCCCGGGTAGCGGCTTCCGCTGCCGGGAAGCAGGCTGCTTCCACGGCCGTAATGGCGTCAAGATCAGAAATTCGGGCTGTACGGATGCTCTGCATTTTCATTCTCCTGTCTGTTCATTTCTAAAAGAAAAACGCCCTGAGAAGAATCTCAAGACGTTTGGATTCAAGTCGGCGACTACCTATTTTCACGCGCCGTTTCCAGCGAACTATCTTCG
>ERZ808246.2073-NODE-2073-length-13115-cov-4.291194_pt1 | contig 13115 bp, 4 predicted proteins | sample MGYA00521083_ERZ808246 | MGnify/ENA primary metagenome ERZ808246 (study PRJEB31516, sample SAMN03275577) | gut metagenome | biome: mammalia-associated habitat; material: feces | host: Papio cynocephalus | place: Kenya | collected 2012-07-07 ...
AACCAATTGTTTGCCGTCTAGGCTAAAGTTGGCTTCACCATAATAGTTCTTTCCTTGCGAGAGTAGGGTAGCCGACATACTTGGCAAGTCGTAGAGGGTGGCAGATGATTTCAGCTTCTTGTTTTTCTTGTCGGGGTTTACCATGACGGCAAGTTGGGTGGCATCGTTGCTGATGGCGTAACTATCTACGTTTTTAAGTAGCGTTTTCTTTCCCGTAAGGGTGTTGACGACTACCAAGATGTTGCCATCCAGCTTTTCTTTTTCAGCTTTCTTCTTCTTGTTCTTGTTAGGTGCTTTCTGCTGGATGTAGGCTATGATATTGTTGTTCTCTACTCCCGATTTGTATGACTTGATTTGTTCATACTTGCAGACGCTCATTTTGTCAAGATTGATGAGTGCCAAGGAGTCCTTGGGCATCTTGTCTTTCTTCGTGTTCTTGTTTCTTGCCTTGCGTATCTTGCTGAAAGGTGCCTTGATTTTCACACAAGCTGTGAGATTGTTATGGGCTATTTGAGCTTTGTAGCCACGAGGCAGGATGATTTCCTTGCCATCGCTCAGGCGTCGTACGATGAGCTTGCCATCGCCTTCTTGCGGGTTTACCTCGTAGAGTAGGTACTTGCCATCGGCTGTAAGTTGCGTATTGGCAATGCTTTTCCATCCATCATATACCGAGTGGTCTAGAGGCTTTTTCTGTGATGATGCCGAAAGGGTACAGCAAAGCAGAAGAAAATAGGTGATGATTCTTTTCATGTTGGTGATTTTAAAAAAAAACAAAGGGTTAAAGAATGGATTGCTTTCCATGTTTGTCCTGAAAGCTAATCATCTTTAACCCTTTTTGAGGAGATTTATAGCGTTATTTTTATTACCTTATTCCTCAGGACTGTTGATGGCGGTGTTATAGTCAATCTCCTTGTTAGGAATAGACCATGTCCAGCCATTGTTGTCTTCTGGGTTGATGGTGACGGCGAATGTGGCATGGTAACTACCGCCGTGCTTGGCGTCATGACGCTCGATAGGCAAATTCCAACGCTTGTAGTTGAACCAGTCGCGACCTTCGCCAAACAGTTCGATGCGGTAATAGAGGCGAACCTCGTCGAGCAAATCACGGCCTGTCTTAGTGCAAGTATATTCAGGGTTGCGACCAGAACCAGCGTTCAACTCAACCAAGAGATTCTGTGCCTCTGTCTCTTTTCCAAGGTGACAATCTGCCTCAGCCTCTATCAAGTACATCTCTGCGGCACGGAAGATGGCAAACTCTCCTACACCAGGCTGAGCCTTGGCTTGCTGTTTGAATGACATATAGGCGAAAATCTTAGTAGTGCCATAGAGCTTGCTTCCGTATTCAGCCTTTGCTCTTGCTGACAAAGCAGTGCTAGCGGCACCATTCGATGCTGTATATTTATCTGTTTTCGGGTCAAGGAACATGGTGCGACGCACGTCGGTTTCTGGAATCTGATCGAACAGCTCTTTGCTGATGGCCACAGGATAGTTGCGGCATGCGCCAGCGCTGGAGTTAGATGCTTCGTAAGCGAAGTATTGATAGAAATAGAGGGTTTCCTCTTCTGTGCTGAAAACATCCCATATCCATTCGCTATTGTCGCTGTTGAAACCGCCATCCACATATTCAGCGTTGCTCATCAAGCTATAGCCGTTGCGAGCCAACTTGGCATACTTGGCTGCATTTTCCCAATCCTCACGGTTGACAGCTGCTCTGGCATAAACGGCGTAAGTGGCATTGAGATTTGGCAAGTATTTCTCATCCTTACCGCGATCCATTCCCGACTCGGAGAACAGCTTGATGGCATTGTCGAGGTCTTCGTAAATCTGGTCGTAACATTCTTTCAAGGTAGAGGTTGCTAGCTCGCCCTTCGATTCATCGATGCGAAGCACTACGCCACGAGAGGCACCGTTATTGCTGTCTTGCCAACGCTTGGAATAGAGCTGTACCAACTGAGAGTAGGCGTAGGCACGGAAGGTGAGAGCCTGTGCCTTGTAGAAGGCTTTCTCTTGATCTGTGCCTGTAGCGGCGTCAGTACGGCAAATGATGGTGTTGGCATTGCCTATAACCTTATAGTAGTAGAACCATGGATAGTAATCATAGATACTGCTTGCCATCTGTAGATATTGACCATTGATGATAACTTTCCAGCCCGTCATATTGCTCTTTTGGTAGTCGTTGCCAGGATAGTTTCCATACCACGTTCTGATGGTTCCCTCGCCATTGAAACCTTGACTCTCCAAGTATTGGTGTGTCATCAATTTCGACAATCCATTGACCGCCAATTTTACGTTGTCTGTTGACTCAAAGATGGTCTCTGTACTGGTTGAGGCATTTGGCTTCAAGTCCAAATAGTCTGAGCTGCATGAGGTGTTGGACAGTAAGGCGCATGCAGATAATGATAATATGATAATTGACTTTTTCATTGTCTTTTGCTCTTATAGTTTGAAAATTAGAATTTTACATCTACACCAATGGTGAATACTCTTGGTGTAACCAGGTAGTTATACTGGTAGCCATTGAAGCTCTGCTGAGGGTTCATACCTCTGCGCTTGGTGCATGTGAAGGCATTCTCGCAAGAGAGGCTTAGGCGGATAGACTCCAAGGTGAGAGCGTTGACCCATGCCTTTGGTAAATTGTAACTCATGTTGATGTTCTTCAATACCAAGTAGCTGGCGTCAATGAGCCATCTAGAAGATGTCGCGTTGTTGGTACTGCTCATACTGCTGTTGATTTGTGGAATACCATCATACCAGATGCGGTTTGGTGAATCCTCGGTCATGCCTTCTGGCACACTAGACCATGCCTTCAAGATGTCCTTGTGATGGTTGCTAGGTGTGGTTCCCGTAGCCATCAAGTTGCGATAAACGTTGTCGTAAACCTTGCCACCGATGGAGTAGGTGAACATGAGCGACAATGCCAAGTCCTTATATCTTACAGATGGGCTGAAGCTACCATATACCTTAGGGATGGCAGAGCCATGAAATTCCTTCAGGGCGTATGAGGTGTTGTTGACATAATATTCATTGCCAATCTTGGTTACATACTGGCTGATGTCGTTACCTGCGGCGTTTCCTACGGTCTGTCCGTCGGCAGTGGCTACATGGTAATCTTCAAGATTTGCCTTGTAGAGAGCGTTACCGTTCATCTGGTCCACACCCACGTAGGTATAGGTGAAGAACTCGTAGCGGCTCTTACCCTCAGCTATCTTGTAGATGCTGGAGATGATACCATCTTTGTCTTGTTCTGGTAACTCAACGATCTTGTTCTTGATGAAAGAGGCATTGGCAGCCAAATTGACGGTCCAATCCTTATTCTTGAAGATGTCGATGTCTGTATTGATTTCAAAGCCACGATTAGAGATGGTACCCATATTCTCTGTAATGGTAGCTTCTGCATCGTTCGAGGAGGTGGCTCCTGCTGAAAGTGGAAGATACACATCGAAGAGAAGGTCTTTGTTTCGCTTGTCGAAGTATTCGATGCCGATGTTCCAGCGATTGCCAAACGAGGCACCTGTTTCCCACTTCAAATTGGTGTTTGCCAACTGTGAGAGATAGTAAGCTCCCTTGTTATTGTTCTGATTGGCAGAGTAAAGAGCCATATAGGCATAGTAGTCAGCACCAGCGTCATTACCTACGAGACCATAGTCGGCACGGAGCTTCAAGTTGTTTACCCATGTGATAGGCTTCATGAAGTTCTCCTTGGTGATGACCCAGCTGGCACCGATGCTACCGAAGTTACCCCAGCGGCTATCCTTTGAGAAACGAGATGAACCGTCACGACGGAAAGAAGCCTCAACATTGTATTTCTCCTGATAGTCGTAGCGTACACGCCCCAGATAACTCTCTGTGCGATAACGGTTGCTGTAACCAGAGCCATTGGTCAGGTTGGTGAAGTTGTCCAGGTTGTCCTGGCCTTCGAATGTTTGGTTGGTCTTATATATATAGGTGTAATCATAAGAGTAGCTGTAGTTCTCATGACCGAGAAGTACGCCTACGGTATGGTCACCGAAAGTGTGGTTCCAGTTCAACTGCTGCTGGAAGGTATAGTTCTTGTAGCGATAGATGGTGCGGCTAGTACGGCCGTTGTTACCTTTACCATCGCCGATGAGCGCACTGTTGTAGGTGCGGTTCTCGTTGTTGCGTACATTTAATTCACCCTTTACTGTGAAAGTGAAGTCTTCGAGGAACTTCAAGTCCATATAGGCTGAACTTTGGAGTGTATTGCGGAAAGTCTTGTTTTCGTTGAGCTCATTTTCCCAAATGACGTGGCGGTCCTGATACTGGTTGCGGGTCTGCACAGGATTGCCGTTTTCGTCAATATAAGAAGCTGAGTCGTACTGTTTGTTGCCGAAAGCATCAAGCCTATAAGAGCCATCTGCATTGTGCAGGTGTACTGGGTATATTGGGGCAATCTGTCGGCAGTACATAAAGGCATTGGTATAAGAACCAGAACTGTCACCATTGGTGAAGTTGGTCTTCTGATGGCTTCCAGAAAGAGTAAAGCCCGTATTGAACCATTTCTTTGGACGGAAGTTCATGGCTGCACGCCCCGTTAAGCGGTCGAAGTCTGAATTGCTCACATAGCCCTTCTCGTTCAGATAGCCCAGAGAAAAATAGTAGTCGCTCTTGGCTGAAGCCTGGCTTCCGCTGAAGTTGTATTCCTGTCGGTAACCATTGCGGATAGCTGCGTCGTACCAATCAAGGTCTCCTGCATAACCATCCAATATCTTGGCATCGGAAACAAGTTTGCCGTTGGCATCGAAGAGCTGGTCGTCTGCCTTGTTATAAATATTGAGATAAAGTTCATCGTTGATGAGGTTCTTGCTGGCATACTCATTGGCTGCAGCCAAATCGTCGCCTGCAGAAATACGTGAGTTGCGGAGATTCATCCAGCTAGCTTCCATAAACTGGTTAGCGTTCAAGAGTTCATATTCCTTGATACCACGAGAGTAGGTACCCTGGTTTACCTTAAGGTTGAAGGCCATCTTCTCGCCCTTGCCTCGTTTGGTGGTAATCAGGATGACACCATTGGATGCACGGTTACCATAGAGGGCGCAAGAAGCTGCGTCCTTCAATACGGTGATGCTCTCAATATCGTTAGAGTTGAGGTCGGAAATGTTACCACCGAAAGGTACGCCATCGAGAACATACAAAGGTGTAGCAGAACCATTTACGGTGCCAAAACCACGGATGCGGATAGAGGCATCCTCGCCAGGCTGACCATAAGTGCTGTTGATTTGGATACCAGAAGTGGAACCTTCCAAGGCAGAGGTTACGCTAGATACTGGGCGAACCTCGATCTGCTTGCTATCTACCTGGGTAACGGCACCTGTGAGGGTTGATTTCTTGGCAGCACCATAAGCTACTTGTACAACGACTTCATCGAGTGACTTGGAGTCGGAGGTAAGATAAATTTTCATGTTTTCACCAGCCTTGACCGTCTTGGTCTGCATGCCGATGTAGCTGATTGTCAAGGTGGCACCCTTCTTAATATTTTCCAAGCGGAAATTACCGTCGATGTCGGTGGCTGCACCAGTCTTGGTACCTTGAACTACGATGGATGCACCGATGACCGGTGAATCATCTTCACTGGAAAACACAGTTCCTGAAACTGTGGATTGAGCCAAAGCCTTGCCTCCAAATAGTAGGCAAAATAAGGCAATGAGCATCAAAGATAGTTTTCTTGCCATAAGTTTCTCTCTCTCTAAAATTAATTATACTAAAAAATGTTATCGTTTGCAAAAATACGACTTTTCTACTAAACTACCAAATAATTTGTGGGAAAAGTTGCTGATGAGGGCTATATTTTAACATATTGTCGTTAAATGTCTTTTATTTCTGCCGTTTTGCTCGTTGAATAAGCTTATTTGTAAAATGTACCACAATCGTGGTATGTGCTTGGTATCTCTTTGTTTCTGTTTGTGGTATTTTCATTGCATTTGTCAAGCTTTCTCTTTGTTATGTTGAAATATTGTCATACCTTTGCACTCGAATTAGAAAAAATGACAATAGATTAATAAATACGTTAGTATGGTAAAGAAGTTTATTTTCGCATTATCTCTGTTGGCAGCAGGCGCACCTTATGCCGCAGCACAGAATCAGGGGCTAACCATCAAGGTTACCTCTGCAGACGACGGTGAGCCTGTGGTAGGCGCAGCCGTTCTCGTACAAGACAGCAAGGTGGGTGGCGTAACGGATGTGGATGGACAGTTGACCATCTCCAAACTTCCCGTAGCCGCCAAGAAATTGACAATATCCTATCTCGGTATGCAGACCCAGACGGTGGCCATCAAAGGCAATGTCATCAATGTGGTGTTGGCTCCCAACGCCACCGACCTTAACGAGGTAGTGGTTACCGCCATGGGTATCTCTCGCCAAAAGAAAGCCTTGGGTTATGCTACGCAGGAAATATCTTCCGACCAGCTGACAACGGGCAAGGACAACAACCTGATCAATTCGCTTTCGGGCAAGTTGGCGGGTGTGCGCATCACCAATAGCCAGGGCGACGTGGGCTCCAGTCGAATCGTGATACGTGGCGAGACCTCTATCGCGGGCGAGAACCAGCCACTCTTCATCGTTGATGGAATACCCGTGGATAACTCTCAACTTAATTCGAAAGGAGTAGGGCGCGACTACAAGAATGCCATCGCCGACCTCAACCCTGAGGACATCCTCTCGATGTCGGTATTGAAAGGGCCTAATGCGGCTGCCCTCTATGGTGCTCGTGCCGCTCACGGTGCCATCATCATTACTACCAAGAATGGCAAGGGACAGAAGGGACTCGGTGTTACGGGTCATCTATCCACACAGGTTTCGTTTGCAGCCAACCTGCCTGAGTTTCAGAATCTCTACGGACAAGGTGCCGGTGGCAGATTCAGCTACGTAGATGGCAAGGGAGGAGGCGTAAACGATGGAGTCGATGAGAGCTGGGGACCACGATTGGACATAGGTCTCAATATCCCCCAATTTGACAGTCCACTCGATGTCGCAGGTAATCGTACTGCTACGCCTTGGGTTTCTAACCCGGACAACGTGAAGGACTTCTTCCGCACGGGTACTACCCTCAATTATGGTGTAGCCGTGGCTAAAGCCGACGACAAGTACCAGTTCCGCATCAGCTATAACAATGAGCACCAACGTAGTATCGTGCCTGGTGCTTCCACCAACAAGGCTAACTTCACACTGAATACCGACTATAAGTTGGCCCCTTGGGTATCGGTTGGCGCCACAGCCAATTATATCCTCTATTCGGCGCCTAGTCTGCCAGGTTCGGCCATGGCATCGGGTAGCAACGCCCGTAGCAACAGCACTATGCTGCAGTTCCTCTGGTTCGGTCGCCAAGTGAATACCGAGTCATTGAAGGCAGACTATAGCCGCAACTGGAACAGCAGTTACTATAGCAATCCTTATTGGAGTGCCTATTACAACACCCAGAGCCAAGACCGCCATCGTCTGATAGGCGATTTCCATGTGGCTTTCCATCTGCTCGATGGATTGGACTTGCGTCTGCGCACCAGTACAGATTGGTATAACGACAAGCGAAAGTCGAAGGTGAAATGGGGTACCAGTGGTACGCCATACGGTAGTTACAACGAGGAAAACTATACCGTACAGGAGAACAACTCGGAGGCTGTACTCACCTATCAGAAGCAGGTGAGCGAAGACTGGAACCTGGATGCCTTGGTAGGTTTCAATGTGCGCAACAAGAAGTATGAGTATAATTACCAGGCTGCACCACGCCTGGCGATTCCAGACCTATATACCCTTACCAATTCGCGCGACCAACTTACCTCCTCCAACGATTTCTATCGTCTTCGTCAGTATGGTTTATATGGTTCGGTTACCGTCAATTACAAAAACTGGGCATACCTAAGCCTCACTGGTCGCAACGACTGGTCTTCCACACTTCCTGTGGATAACAACTCTTACTTCTATCCTTCGGTAACAGCGAGTGTGCTGCTCAACGAGGCATTGGGCTTCACCTCTCGACAGGTGAACTACTTGAAGTTGAGAGGTGGATGGTCGCAGGTTGGCGCAGATGCCGACCCATACCAGTTGGCCAACATTTACAATATCCAGACAGCCTTCAATGGCAATCCTATGCTCACCGCCTCTACCGAGGGCAAGAATCCAAACTTGAAGCCTGAGAAGACAAACTCCATCGAAGTGGGATTGGAAGGAGCTTTCCTCGACAGTCGCATACGTCTCGACTTCTCTTACTATCAGACCGACAGTAAGAACCAAATCTTGAGCCTCGCCACCACTGCGGCAAGCCGCTATACATCGCAGGTGGTCAATGCGGGACATATCCGCAATAGGGGATATGAGATACAGCTGGGCTTGGTGCCAGTGAGGAAGCACGATTTCGAATGGAGTGCCGACATCAACTACAGCAGCAACCGCAGCAAGGTAATCAAGCTGGATGATGCAGGTCAGATTACTAGTTACCAACTCTACTCCTCAGGCATCCAGATACTAGCCAAGGTGGTCGATGCCTACGGAACCCTTTTCGGCAGCAGCTACGAAAGAGACGGCGATGGCAACATTGTGGTGGATGACAACGGTCTGCCTAAGGTTTCCTCGACATCCAAGACTTTGGGACACTTTACCCCAAACTGGCAAGGTGGCATCACCAACACCTTCCGCTACAAGCGATTCACCTTCTCGTTCTTGATAGATGCCAGCTTTGGAGGAAAAATCTTCTCCAATACCAACAAGATGGGTCTTTATACCGGTGTCTTGGCAAGCACATTGCCAGGTCGAGATGCCGAGCATGGAGGTTTGTGGTACTACAAGAACAATGGAGTCAACCAGCAGATTGATGCCCCTCAATACACCACCACGGCAGATGGACTCTACTACGCCACCATCAATGGCGAGCAAACCAGAGTATATCAAGATGGTATCATCGTAGATGGTGTAACCGCCAGTGGTGAGAAGAATACCAAGGTGGTATCGGCCGAGAACTATTACCATCGCTTGTACAGCATTGCCGAGGCGAATGTCTTCAAGGCAGACTACGTGAAGTTGCGCGAGGTATCGTTTACCTATCAGTTGCCTGTGAGCTGGGTGCGCAAGTTCAGATTACAGGATGCCAGCATCGCACTCACTGCCCGCAACCTTTGGATTATCCACAAGGATGCACCCAACCTCGACCCAGAGGCAGCCATTTCGGCTGGCAACGCACAAGGCGTGGAGGCATATTCATTGCCAACCACCCGTCAGATAGGTATCAACTTGAATGTAAAATTCTAAAAATGGAGGAACCGACAATATGAAGATATATAAGCATTTGATATGGACATTGGCACTCGCCGCGGCATTGACCTCATGCGACGACACCCTGAGCGACATCAACAAGAACCCCAATGCCACCGAAACACCAGACCCAGCCTACCTGCTCACATCGACCGAGTATCAAAGTGCGCAGACCTATTGGGGAAGTGCTGCTAGTTACAACAGCACCCTGCTATGGGCGCAACACTGGGCTAAGATACAATATACCGAGCCCGATTGCTATGATGTAGATAACACTGACTTCACCAGCACCTGGAACACATTCTACGCCACCATCGTATCAAACCTACAGGCCATCGACGATCAGGCTACTAGTTCGGTGAACCAGAAGGCTGTGGCTAAGATTTGGCGTTCGTGGGCTTATCTTCAGCTCACCAATTTCTATGGAGCCATCCCTTATTCTGAGTATGGCAAGAGCACCACTCCTGCATACGACAGTCAGGAGACCGTGCTCAGAGGATTGTTGCAAGACCTAAGCGATGCAGATGCCGCACTTTCGGCAGGTGGTGGAACCCTGCTGGGCGACTTGATATATGATAATGACATCAATAAGTGGAAAAAGTTAGCCAAGAGCCTTCGCCTTCGCATCGCCCTGGAGATAGCCGACCGTGATGAGGCTACCGCCAAGACCATCATCAGCCAGCTCTATGCCGACAGAACCAATTTGATAAGCAGCAATCAGGACAACGCCAAGTTTACTTTTGCCGCCTCGCCACAGTGGAACCCATGGGCATCGGCTTTTGCTAGCCGTGACGACCAGAGAGTATCCAAAACGTTGATAGATAAGTTGAAGTCTCTCAATGACCCCCGCCTTGCCGTGTATGCACAGTTGCCTGAGGATGCAAGTGTCGATACCTACGAAGGTGCTGCCAACGGACTTTCTGCCGATTTGGCAAACAACCAAGGCTTTTCCAAGGTCTCTCGTCCAGGCACGGCATTCTTGAAGGATGAGGCTCCAGCAGTGTTCGTCACCTATGCCGAGGTTCTCTTCACTTATGCTGAGGCTGCAGCGAGGGGATGGATAGATGCCGATGCCGAACAGCTCTACAAGGATGCCATCACCGCATCACTCCAGCAACAAGGCATTACCGATGCCGCAGAGATAAGTGCTTATTTGTCGCAAGATGCCGTGAAATATGATGCTGCTCATTGGTATGAGAGTATAGGATGGCAGAAGTGGATAGCATATTATGGTCAGGGTCCTGATGCCTTCACCGACTGGCGTCGTTTGGGTTATCCTAACTTGAAGCCAGGTCCTAAGTCGGCTCTAGCCGCTGGCGAGTTTCCACATCGTTTCTTCTACCCTTCTACCGAGCAATCGCTCAATGGAGAAAGCTATAAGAAGGCTGTGAGCCAACAAGGAGCTGACGAGATTACTACACGCTTGTGGTTTGATGTAGCCGAAAAGAATAGATGATAATAAAGGCGGAACAATAAAGAAAAAAGGCAACTTGGACTATCATAACAATAGGTCAAGTTGCCTTTCTTTCTTTTCATTATAATGATGAATTCACCATTTCTAGTAGTAAACAGTTAAAAAAAATGCTGTCATCATTAAATAATAACGTGTAATTTCGCCGTTTTCACCTCCTTGCTATTGGCTCCTATCATAATTTGGAAGTCGCCAGGCTCGATGACGTGCTTCAGTTCGGTATTGTAGAACTTGAGCATATCTGGGGTAATTTCGAAGCTCACCTCTTTGCTCTCGCCAGCGGCGAGGTGGATGCGCTGGAATCCTTTCAGTTCGATGACAGGGCGGGAGATACTGCACACCAAGTCGCGGATGTAGAACTGTACCACCTCGTCGGCATCACGAGTTCCCGTGTTCTTTACGGTGATGGTGGCGGTAATCTTCTTGCCATCGTTCCACTCATTTCCTTCAGGGCTGGCAATGCTAGCCTTGTCTGAGCTGAGCTTGAAGTTGCTGTACTCGAAGGTGGTGTAGCTCAATCCATAACCGAATGGGTAGAGAGGACCGTTGCTTACGTCGAGGGCATTGCTAGCGTACTTGGCAAAATGAGCGTTGTCATCGGGCACAGGGCGACCTGTGTTCAGGTGATTATAGTAGAGCGGTTCCTGACCAGTGACTTTAGGCATGGAAGTGGTGAGCTTGCCCGATGGTACCTTGTCGCCGAAGAGCACATCGCAGAGGGCATCGCCCATCTCGCTTCCGCCGAACCATACGTTCATGATGGCTGGAACATTCTGCTTCTCCCAGGATAGCACGGTAGGACGGCCGGCAAAGTTGAGCAACACCACAGGCTTGTCGAGCTTTACCAATTCGGCGAGCAATTCGTGTTGCACGTCGGGCATCTCCAGGTTGGTGCGAGTACCGCATTCACCAGTCATGTCGGCACTTTCGCCCATGGCGCAAACGATGACGTCTGCTTCTTTGGCTATTTTCAGTGCCTCAGCCTTCATCTGCTTCTCATCGCCCCAAGAGAGAGGTTTGTCGAACTCGCCGTTCTTTTGCAGTTGTTGGTTGCGCCAAATGTTGCTGCCTTGTGCATATAATAAGGTGGCCTTGCCCTTGAGGGCATTCTCCATTGCCTCCTTGATGGTGGTGTATTTGGATGGCGCCTGAGCCACACTCCAGGTTCCTGCGATATTGTTGCGGGTGTCGGCGAGCGGACCTATCAAGGCTATCTTGCCTTCCTTCTTCAAAGGCAGGATATGATTGTCGTTCTTCAAGAGCACAAAGGTTTCGGCTGCCACATCACGAGCCACCTTTCTGTTGTCGGCGGTGTAAATCTCAGCCTTGCTTCGCTTGGTATTGCAGTAGCGATAAGGGTCGGCGAAGAGACCTAGCTTGTACTTCGCCTCCAAGATGCGGCGACAAGCGGTGTCGATGTCGGCTTCGCTCACCTTGCCCTCTTTCACGCTTTGTGCGAGGTGGTGTACGAAACCATTGCCACACATATCCATGTCGGTACCAGCCAAGAGTGCTTGCTCGGAAGCCTCCTTCAGGTCTTTGGCGGTGCCATGGCTCAGTACCTCGGCGATGCTGGCGTAGTCGGTTACGAGAAATCCCTTGAATCCCCACTGGTTTCTCAGCACATCGGTCATCATCCAACGGTTGGTGGTGGCAGGGAGGTAGTCGATGAGGTTGAACGAAGACATCACGCTTCCCACGCCCGCCTTGACCACAGCCTCGTATGGAGGCAGGTACTGGTTGAACATGCGAATCTTGCTCATATCCACGGTATTGTATTCCTTGCCGCTTTCCACGGCTCCATAGAGTGCGAAGTGCTTGAGGCACGCCATGATGCGATTGGCGCGAAGAATCTCTTCGGTGCGCATATCCACGCCTTGGTAACCTTGTGTCATGGCAGCGCCGAGCACACCGCTAAGGTATGGATCTTCGCCGTTGCCTTCGCTGATGCGTCCCCAGCGAGCATCAAGAGCCACATCTACCATCGGCGAGAAAGTCCAGTTGATACCGTCGGCACTGGCTTCCTTGGCAGAAACCTCGCCCACCTTCTTCATCGCCTCGGTGTCCCAGGAGCAGGAGAGGGCGAGTGGGATAGGGAACATCGTCTCATAGCCGTGGATTACGTCCATGCCCACGAGCAGGGGGATGCCCAGACGGCTGTTCTTGATGGCGATGTCTTGCAGAGCCTTGATTTTGTCGATGCCCTTGATGTTGAACACGCCGCCCATGTTGCCAGCGGCGATGTCGCCTCCCACTTGGGTGTTGAGTGCTCCGCCGGTGGTGATGTTGCCAGCCACCATCAGGTTGAGCTGTCCGATTTTCTCCTGCAGGGTCATCTTCTGCATCAGTTGGTCGATGAAAGGTTTCATCGCCATGATTTTTCCGC
>ERZ808246.2074-NODE-2074-length-13108-cov-3.609055_pt1 | contig 13108 bp, 12 predicted proteins | sample MGYA00521083_ERZ808246 | MGnify/ENA primary metagenome ERZ808246 (study PRJEB31516, sample SAMN03275577) | gut metagenome | biome: mammalia-associated habitat; material: feces | host: Papio cynocephalus | place: Kenya | collected 2012-07-07 ...
TGCGCAAAATGCCGATCGAGGGATACTTCAACAACTATGAGAAGATGTCCCAGACGCAGATCAATGTCACACTGCAGAAGCTCGGACTCAAGGATCCTGCACCCGTTCAGGTCGTAAAGTATTTCGGGCAGATCCTCAAGGGAGACCTCGGTACTTCCAACAAATACCGCAATGGCTATCCGATCGCCAAAATCATCGCGAAGAAGGCTCCGATTTCTATCGAAATGGGTCTGATTGCAGAAATCATATCTCTGGCGCTCGGCCTGCCGCTTGGTATTGCCATGGCGAAATCCACGCGGAGCAAATGGAAGCTTTGGGATAAATTCGGAACGGTTCTGATTGTCATCGTTCAGGCGGTGCCGTCTGCGGTTTATCATCTTCTGATTCAGCTCTACGGCAGTGAGCTCCTGGGAATCTCGATGCTGTTTGATGAGAACAACTGGGTAACCTGGATTCTTCCGGTTTTCTCTCTCTCCATTGGCAATATTGTGTATTATGCGATGTGGCTTCGCCGCTACATGGTTGATGAGGCGAATAAGGATTATATTCGTCTGGCAAGGGCCAAGGGCGTTCCGGAGGGCAAGATCAGCCGGGTTCATATTTTCCGCAACGCATTTGTGCCGCTTGTGCAGTATATCCCGAACTCCATTCTGTTCACTCTCATGGGCTCCCTGTATGTCGAGTCCCTGTATTCCATTCCGGGAATGGGCGGACTCCTGGTACAGGTAATCAAGATTCAGGACAATACGATGGTGCAGGCACTGGTTGTCATTTATGCTGCCATTTCGGTTGTCGGACTTCTTCTGGGCGATGTGCTGATGGCATTGGTAGATCCCAGAATCAGCTTTACAAAGAAGGAGGGATCAAGAGCATGACCTTTCGCGGAGAGAAAGAAAAACAGCTGGAGAATGCCATTACCCGTGATCTTGACAGGCGCCTGAGTCCGTATGAAACCTTCAAGGATCTTCCGGAGGAGGAGCTGTTCGAGGAGGCACAGACCGACGCAGTGGACGCAGAGCGTGGCGGCTACTCCAATTATTCCTACTGGAAGGCGACGCTTCGCGCGTTCTTCAAGAACAAGGTGGCTGTATTTTTCCTGATCGTCATCATTGCGGTTCTGGCCTTTACGTTTATTCAGCCTCTTCTGCCGAATCAGAAGAGCGCGAAAACCATCTATAACGATCCGGAAACCGGTATTCAGATCATCAATCAGCAGCCGAATTCAGAATTCTGGTTCGGAACCAACTCAATTGGCCAGGATCTTTGGGCAAGAACCTGGGCAGGAACCAGAACCTCTCTTGGCATTGGCTTTGCTGTTGCGGCCTTTGAGGCGTGCTTTGGTACCCTGATCGGTCTTCTGTGGGGATATGTCCGCAAGCTGGATACGTTCTTTACGGAGCTGTATAACATTTTCGACAATGTGCCGCAGACGCTGGTGCTGATTCTGATTTCCTATATCATGAATCCTGGCGTAGGAACCATTATATTTGCACTGTGTCTGACCGGCTGGCTTTCTATGGCAAGATTTATCCGGAATATGGTTGTCATCATTCGTGACCGGGATTACAATCTGGCCTCCCGCTGCCTCGGCACCACGACCGGAAGAATTGTCACGAAAAACCTTCTTCCTTATCTGGTATCGGTGATTGCCCTGCGCATTTCGCTGGCCATTCCTGCCGCGATCGGAAATGAGGTATTCGTCACCTACATCGGTATCGGCCTTCCGACCGACATCCCGTCTCTGGGCAATCTGGTGCAGGCAGGACGCCTTCTGATGAGTCAGCCGGAGCTGCGCTATCAGCTGCTGTTCCCGACCGCAATTCTGGCGGTGATCACGATTTCGCTGTACATTGTCGGAAATGCATTCGCTGACGCAGCGGATCCGAAGAATCATATGAATTAAAGGAGGAGGGACGAAGATGAGTGAAGAAAGCATTTCGCAGAACAGAGAAGTCCTTCTTTCGGTCAAGGATCTTGATTTCGAATTCACCCTCCGCGGACAGGTGCTGCATGCCCTGCGCGGAATCTCGTTGGATGTCTACAAGGGAGAGAGCCTTGCAATCGTCGGAGAGTCCGGCTCCGGAAAGTCGGTGTTTGTCTCCACACTGATGGGGCTGAATGCTGCCAACGGACGAATCACCGGCGGCAGCATTCAATACGATGGCTGGGATCTGACGAGACTCCACACAAATGAGGACTGGAGGCAGATTCGCGGCAAGAAAATCGCGATGGTCATGCAGGATCCGATGACCTCTCTGAATCCTCTGAAGACCATCGGCTATCAGATTCAGGAGGCGGTGGAGCTTCATCAGAATCTGCATGGAGAAGAAGCGAAGAAGGCTGTTTATGAGCTTCTGACCGATGTCGGAATCAGCGAGCCGGAGCGCCGCTACAAGCAGTATCCGCATGAGTTCTCGGGCGGCATGCGCCAGAGAGTTGTCATTGCCATTGCGGTTGCCTGCAAGCCAGAAATTCTGATCTGTGATGAGCCGACGACGGCACTGGATGTGACGATTCAGGCGCAGATACTCGGCATTCTGAAGGACATGAAGGCGAAGTATGATCTGACCACCATTTACATTACCCATGATCTTGGTGTGGTGGCGAATGTGGCGGACCGCATTGCGGTGATGTATGCCGGCGATTTTGTCGAGATCGGGAGCTGCAATGAAGTCTTCTATGATCCGAGACACCCATATACCTGGGCACTTCTGTCGAGTCTTCCGCAGCTTGGCGTGAAGGGACAGGATCTGTACACGATTGTCGGAACGCCTCCGAACCTGTTCAAGGAGGTGCACGGGGATGCCTTTGCGGCGCGCAATCCGCACCCTCTGAAGATTGATTTCGTCAAGCGCCCTCCGATGTTCCAGGTGACGCCGACGCATATGGCAAGAACCTGGCTTCTGGATCCGAGAGCTCCGCAGATTGATCCGCCGGAACATATCCGTGTTCTGCAGGAGAAGGGCAGGGCTCTTGGAATTGAGGCACCGGAAAGAGGAGTTCCGGTGGCGGGCACGGAAGAAAAGGAGAATCCGGAGGGAGTATCCTCTGCTTCGGATCAGAAAGGAGTGTCCGCGAATGAGCAGTGAGAGGAAGAAACTGGTAGAAGTGGATCACATCAAGGTTCAGTTCGGATCCAGACGCCACCCCTTTACCGCGGTGGACGATGTCAGCTTTGATATTTATGAGGGAGAGACCTTCGGACTGGTCGGTGAGTCGGGATCTGGCAAGACAACCATCGGCCGCTCTATCATCCGCATCAATCCGGTGGCGGAGGGAGAGATCCGCTTTGACGGAAAGCGGATCTCCGGAAAGCTCTCGAAGGAGGAGGATCATCAGGTCACGAAGGACATCCAGATGATTTTCCAGGATCCGATGAGCTCTTTGAATGAGCGCGCGAAGGTCGGATACATTGTGGCGGAGGGCCTGTATTCCCCCGGCCATCATCTGAGCGAGGAGGAGCGGCAGGAAAAGGTCGATCAGGCGCTTCGCGACGTCGGACTTCTTCCGGAGTTTGCAAGCCGCTTCCCGCACGAGTTCTCGGGCGGCCAGAGACAGCGAATCGGGATCGCCAGGGCCCTCGTCATGGATCCGAAGTTCATCGTGGCGGATGAGCCGATCTCGGCGCTGGATGTCTCCATCCGCGCACAGGTTCTGAATCTGATGTCCAGACTTCAGAAGGAAAGAGGGCTGACCTATCTTTTCATCGCGCACGATCTGTCGGTGGTACGGTTCATCTGTGACCGCATTGCCGTGATTCATAAGGGTAAAATCGTGGAGCTGTCGGAGTCGGAGGAGCTGTTCCGCCATCCGTTGCATCCGTACACCAAGGCACTTCTGTCTGCAATTCCGCAGCCGGATCCGGAGCTGGAGAAGCATAAGAAGCTGATCGTGTACGATGCGTCGATGCATGATTATTCGGTGGACAAGCCGGTCTGGACCGAGATCCTGCCGGGCCACTTCATTCTGGGCAATCAGAAGGAGCTGGAAGGCTACCGGAAAGAGCTGGAAAAGTAAACCATAAGTTTGGCTGTTGGCCCAAGGAAGAGCTGCAGGTGGGATCTTTTGATGGATTCTGCCTGCAGCACTGTTTTACAGGAAAGGAGAAAGAACGATGAGAATTCTGATCGCTAATCTGGATACCCCAAACTATGTGAAGGCAATGTCGCATTTTGATGCGGAATGCATCAATACCCGAGAGGTTCCGGCGGACATCAGTGGATACGACGCACTGATTCTCCCGGGAGGAGACGACATTGATCCGGTGTTCTTTCATCAGGAGATGAACGGAACAAGGGAGGTGGATCATGACCTGGATGTGACGCAACTGACCCTGTGCCGTGAATTCGCAAAGGCAGGAAAGCCGATTCTCGGAATCTGCAAGGGAGCCCAGATCATCAATGTCTGCTTTGGAGGTGATCTGATTCAGGACCTTCCGGACGGAATCAGGGAGCATCATACCTATCACTCCGGGCTCGGGACCGGGGAGTATCATGAAACGGATATTGAGCCCCGGAGTTTTCTTGCGGATCTCTACGGCGAGCACGTGGTGACGAACAGCTATCATCATCAGGCAATCGGAAAGGTGGGAGAGGACCTTGTGGTTCTGCAGAGAAGTGACGACGGAGTGATTGAGTTCCTTGCGCATAAGACTCTCCCGATTTATGCATCGCAGTGGCATCCGGAGAAGAACTGCTGGGAGACGGCAGAGGAGGGCGTTGCGGACGGCGCGCCGCTGTTTGCCTATTTTGCGGAACAGATCCGGAAAGGTCAATAAGTCAGCACGCGAGTCAGCAGTGAAGTCCGGGTACCGGGAAGAACCAGGCTGGAGTCTGCAGAGAAGGCTTTTACAGTATGGACGCTGCGCGGCGTTCCGGCCAAGGGAAGACGATCGCGGCCATACCGGACAGAGCAGAGAGGATAATGAGATGCCAACATTAAGAAATTTATTCGAAAATGCGTTCCGCCCCTGCGGGCAGACCCTGTATGTCTGGGGCGGAGGCTGGAATCCGGAGGATACGGGAGCCGGGGAAGACGGGATGAGAATCGGGCTGAACCCGGAGTGGAAGACGTTCTTCGATGAAAATGCGGGAACGTACGACTATGACAAGCACCGCTACGAGTTCGGACACGGGCTGGACTGTTCCGGCTTCGTTGGATGGACGCTGTACAACACGCTGGAAACGAAATCTGGGATCCCGGGCTATGTCATGAGCTCCACTTCCATGGCGAAAACGTTCGCGGAGCGCGGGTTCGGAACCTATGTGCCGAATGAGAAGATCACGGAGTACCGGCCCGGCGACATCGTCAGCATGAACGGACATGTGTGGATCGCCATCGGCCAGTGCGGTGACGGAAGCGTTGTTCTCACACACAGCAGCCCGAACACCGGCGTGCAGATTTCCGGCAGCATGCTTCCCGGAAAAGAGGAGAAGACGACGCAGTCCTATGAAGTCGCAGAGTACGCAATGGCGAAGTATTTCCCGAAATGTCACAGCATCTACGCGACAAGAGAGTGTGCGCTGGACTACCGCACCGGAAACCTGATGCATTGGGATCTGGAGCACGGCGTGCTCAAGGATCCGGACGGATTCGTGGCAATGGAACCGAAGGAGATCATTGACGCTGTACTCGGCTGAGCCGTACAATGTGTATATATTTCAGCACATGCAGCTTCCGGCCGTGAACCGGCTGCGTGCAGCCGTGTTCACGGACAGAAGCTGCATGCGGACAGGGCCCGGAGGGCTCCTGACCGGAGACATCCTGATTTCCGAAGGAAATCAGGGATGGTGCTGAAATATAATAGTGTATAGAAAGGATTGTACGGAAAATGAGCAGTGAGAACGAAAAGCGTCTCGACGTGATCAAGCTGTCGGACGATGAGAAGGACGTCATCATTCTGGATCAGACGAAGCTTCCCAACCACGAGGAGTATCTGCGGATTCATGAGGAAGAGGTAGCGTGGAAGGCCATCAAGCTTCTGCAGGTCAGAGGGGCACCGGCCATCGGCATTTTTGCCGGATATGCGATGTATGTGCTGGCACAGCGCTATGAAGAGCTTCCTTATCCGGAGTTTCTGGAGAAATTCCGGAAACAGGCGGATTACCTCAACAGCTCCCGTCCCACGGCAGTGAATCTGTCCTGGGCCTTAAAGCGCCAGGTGAAGCTTGTGGAGGACAACAGCACAAGGCCGGTTCCGGAGATCGTAAGGCTTCTTGGAGAAGAGGCGAAGAAGATCGAGGAAGAGAACACCGAAATGACGCGGAAAATCGCGGAATACGGCGTGACACTCATCAAGGATGGCGATGGAATCCTGACTCACTGCAATGCAGGTTATCTTGCCTGCCTCGGTTACGGTACGGCAACCGCTCCGATTTATTATGGGGCGGAAAAGGGCATGAAGCTGCATGTTTTCTCCGATGAGACAAGGCCGCTTCTGCAGGGCGCAAGACTGACGTCCTATGAGCTGCAGAAGGCCGGAATCGATGTCACCCTGATCTGCGACAATATGGCCTCGATCGTGATGAAGCAGGGGTGGGTGAACGCGGTTTTCGTCGGCTGCGACCGCATTGCCGCAAACGGCGATTTTGCCAACAAGATCGGAACCTCGGGCGTCGCCATTCTGGCAAAGCACTACGGAATTCCGTTCTATACGCTGGGACCGTCCTCTACGATTGACTTTGACACGCCGACCGGTGCGGATATTCACATTGAGCAGCGCGATCCGGCGGAGGTCAAGGAAATGTGGTACGCGGAGCCGATGGCTTTAAAGGAAGTAAAGAGCTACAATCCGTCCTTTGATGTGACGGATCACGAGCTTCTGACCGGTATCGTGACGGAGCGCGGCATCGTATATCCGCCGTTTAAAGAGAACCTGAAGAAACTGTTTAACCGATAACTGCACCATAGGAGGAAGGATTTTATGGAACCGAAGGAAAGTATTTCTGCAAGCATTGTGGTCAAGGATGAGCTCGCGAAGGTTGTTCTGATGCCGGGCGATCCGCTCCGCGCGAAGACCGTTGCGGAGAAATATATGACGGATGTCGTCTGCTTCAATGATACCCGCAATATGCTGGGCTTTACCGGCACCTATAAGGGAAAGAAAATTTCCGTCATGGGACACGGCATGGGTGTTCCGTCCATCGGACTGTATACGCAGGAGCTCTACAGCCAGTTCGGCGTGGAGGCAATCATCCGCATCGGCTCCGCTGGCGGTTTGGACATGGATGTTGACGCGAAGGATGTCGTCATTGCGGAGGCAGCATCCTCCAATTCCAATTATGGCAATGCCTATGGAATTCCGGGACAGCTGGCTGCCTGCGCCGATTATGACATGCTGGCGGAGGCTGTAGAGAATGCCAAGGTGCAGGGCTGCAACTACAAGGTCGGCAAGGTCTATACCTCGGATTTCTTCTATTATCCGCAGTCCGGTATCAACGAGAAGCTTCGTGATTTCGGTCACCTCTGCGTGGAGATGGAGACGGCAGGACTGTACTGGACGGCCTGCGCAAATCATAAGAAGGCTCTGTCCATTCTGTCGATTTCCGATCATCTGTTCAAGCCGGTGGCGCTTTCCGCACAGGAGAGACAGGACAACTTCACGGATATGATGGAGATCGCACTGAATACCGCCGTGAAGTTCGCGGACTGATTGGCTTTGGCTGATTCCGCCGCGCTTGTCCTATTGAATTTTGCGGCCTCAAAGCCACTCGCCGCACCGCAATTCAGCAAGCGATAATCGACAACTTAAAAATGCTGAAAGGGCCCGGGAAAGCAGCATTTCCTTATGAGCCCAAGGTTTCAAAAAAGAATTGGTCTGATCGATGCAACTGTCGATCAGGCCTCTTCTGCTGTTTGAGCCAATCAATATTTCCAATGAAAACAGCACACCGTTCCTGTAAAATAGAGGTATTAAGAAAGGTGGTGCGCCTTTATGCAACAACAGACTTTACTGATGTTGCATAAAGCCTCTGGAAGAAGAAAAAGCACAAAGCATTCTGCCAAAATACTTATAACACTGTTCGAGGGAGTGGACCAAGGAGGCACTTGCAATGATTTTATACCACCACCAACCGTGATCAGGCAGTGAATTTTGCTCAAAAGGTCACTGACCGCCGCAAAACAGGAGCTGCTATGCTGAATATTTATTCCGTAGAGGAAGCAGTGGCTTTCAAGGAGTGCAGTTTGCTGCGCTTTGACAGCCCAGATGAAGCATGGCTGGATTTTGTAGCCGAGAACCGTCAGGGAACCTATCAGGGAAAGCAGCATGACCTGATTTATGGTGCTGTGGCAAATGATGATGTGTACCGCACCATTACCCTGTATATGACCGGGGTGTTGGATAAGGAACAGACACTGGCGGCACTCAAGATTCGGAAATTGTTCAACCAGCTGGTGTTTGCAACTGAGAAGTCCCTGCAATACTTGCATTTTGAAGGGAGGGAGCTTGTATGAACGAAGATCAGTTCAGTGCAATGCTTGCAATCATTGTGCCGCCCATCATCGAACAGATTACAAAAAACAGCAATGTGGATGATGAAAAGGCGATTTCCTGCTTTTATCAGTCCAAGCTCTATCAGGAGCTTTCGGATGAGAAATCAAAATTGTGGCACTACAGCCCGATGACGCTGTATACCATGTATCAAGATGAACTTCTGACAGGCTCCTATGACTACCCAGAGGAGGCGTGAAGTTTGAAAGTGACATCGATATGTCACTTTCAAACAGCAGCATCGGTACTGACGCACCGGCTGCCACATTCGGCAAAACCGCCTCGCGGATTTTGCCTCAGTGAGGTATAACGATGAGCAAAGAATCCAATTTTTTGATTTATTGCATGGAACGGTACCGTCATTTCAAAGGGCTTTCCGGTGCGGGTGTGGCCAAGACCTTTGAAGAGTATGGCATCTATGGGTATATCACAAAATATTTTGAATCCTTGCACACAATGGGGGATCGTTGCATCGTGCAGGATATTGACGATTATATTAGCAGCATCACAGGCAACAAACGAATCAAGGCGTAACTGCCTTTATGATATTCCCTAAAGCGCGGAAGCTATCAAATAAAGAAATGGATATGGCAAATTAAATCTGAAATAAATGACAGTATCGGGATTTCAAGTGCATCCGCTGCTGATCGGCTCTCTTTGTGGGAAGGAAGGTCATTTCCCGGCCTATTACGGGAAGAAGGGGAGAATGTTTTTTGTTTCTGTTTTTCCGGAAACGTCCATGCTAAAATCGAAATGGCTTTTCGGAGGTGTGAACCGGTGAAGAAAATGGAAAACAACAAAAAGACGGATGAGAGAGATCAAAACGAAGCGGGCAGGATAACCGGCCGTTGGTTTCTTGCCTATACGCTTTTGTATCTGCTGCTCGCCGGGATTCTTGTTCTGTTTTTCAAGGTACAGAACCGGTCCCTTGTGTATCATGCGGATGCGTGGCGTCAGCACCTTCGGGCGCTTGCGTATTACGGAAAGTGGCTCCGGGGAATTGTCCGGGATCTTTTTTATCATCATTCACTGTCTGTGCAGTCCTGGTCGTTCGGACTGGGATACGGCGCGGACATTTTGACAACGCTTCATTACTATTGCATCGGGGAGCCGCTGACGTTTCTGACCATTCTGGTTCCGGAAAAGTACACCAAGTATTATTTCGAATACCTGATTCTGCTGCGGCCCTATCTCGCGGGGCTTGCCTTTTCCTTTTATGCAAAATATATGCTTGCCGGAAGGCATTCTTTGGCGGAGCTTTGTCCGGAGAGGAAAGAAAACGGAGAGAATCCGCAGAATGCGGAGGCTCAAACGCAAATTTGCGCAGGGATGAAGGATACTCCGGAAATGGAATTCCGTACCGGGATGGGGATTCTCGCGGGGGCACTTTGCTATGCCTTTTGCGGGACCGTTCTGTACCTTGGGATGCTCCATCCGTTCTTTGTAACGCCGATGATTTATCTGCCGCTTCTTCTGCTTGGAGTCGAGCGGGTTCTTCGGGAGCGCAGACCCTTTGTGTTTCTCATTTCCGTGTGTCTTGCTGGGCTTTCCAATTTCTATTTCTTCTATATGCTGGCACTTCTGACTGCCGGGTATGCGGTGGTCCGGACGGCGGCCTGGGCCCGGGGAACGAAGCCGGCAACAGCGACCCGGGAAGCGGGGAATGCTGCGATTCCGGTGGAGGGAGAAAAAAAGAAGGCAGCGCAGCAGACACTTTCGGGAAAAGGGAGAAAATGCACTTCCGACCGGCAGGAGGACTCGTTTCGGAAAAGGTTTTTCGGGATGCTCCTGCAGCTTGTCGGATACGCTGTCTGCGGAACCATGGCGGCGGGAGCGGTTCTCGTTCCGATTCTTGTGCAGTTCCAAAGCGACCCACGCAGTGCAACGACATACGGCCTGCCGCTTTTTTATGAGAGCGAGTATTATGCGGAGCTCTGGAAGAACGCGGTGACGTTTCTTAACCACCCGTTGTATGATACGGAGCTTTGCCTGTCGGCAGTTTGCATCGGCGCGGTGATTGTTTTATTTTTCATGCGGGGGCACCGGCTTTTGAAGGCCGCAGTGCTCATCGTGCTCCTGATGCTGTGCCTGCCGGCGGCGGGATTCCTGATGAACGGAGGGGCCTATGTTATCAACCGCTGGACCTTTGCCGCGGAATTTTTGTTTGCTTTTGTCCTTACCGTGGTGTGGGGGGAAATCTCCTGCGGGAGAGCCGAATGGATCCGGAGAAAAAGTCGGAAAGTGATATCGATAAGCCGCTTTCCGGCTGCAGCATCGGTGCGGCGGCCTCGGCGAGGCAGAAAGGAGAACCTTTGCAGGGCTGGGATCCTGACACTCATGCTGGTGGTTCTTACGATTGCAGGGAACATTGCTTATGGGTATGCGCGCATTCCGGCAAGGGCAAACGGCGATGGCGGCCGGAACGGCTTTCCGTCGGAGTTCACGGATGAGCAGACTGCGGAGGAATATGAGGAGGCCGCCTACCGGAATGAGGCGGCTGCCGCGGGAAGGTATGCGGCAGAAAACGGGACAGGCTTTTATCGCTACACGGGAAGAGACCTTACGTACAACGCCGGGGCCCAGGCGGGAATTTCCTCGACGCAATTCTGCTGGAGTCTTGCAAACGGTGCGGTGGCGGAGTTCTTCCAGGCACTTGGAGTCTGTGAGGAGCAGAATTTCAGCTACACAGGTGTTGACGACCGGGCGGCGCTGGAAGCGCTCGCGGGGGTAAAGTATTACACCATTGCTTATGACAACGACTATGAGAAGCAGTTTGTTCCCTACGGATTTGCGGACTGTGGGACGATGTCCGGAGATTACGGACTGGGTCTTATCGGAGAAAATGCAGCTTCTTCCATTTCGGAGGAATCCGGGGCGGTATACGGAGATGACAGCTGGGAGCCGGTTGTACCGACGTATCACCTGTATCAAAACGCCTTCGCACTCCCTCTTGGCTATACGTATACCGGCATGGTTTCGCGGAGCGAATTTGATGCCATGGATCTGACAAAGCGCCAGGAGGCGCTGCTTCAGGGCGTCGTTTTGGAAGAGGAGGACGAGAAGAAGCTCGCCGGGAGCTATGAGACGGTTTCCTGCGAATTTTATGAAGAGAAACGGAATTTTACAGTAGAAACGGAAGAAGGCGTGCGGTATTTCGGAGGAGAGAGCGGGAAAACCGCAGATCAGGAAAGCTCTTTGACCGCGGGGAAAGCAAATGGTCAGGAAGGCGCTGCAGTCACGGAAGAAGCAGCAAACTGTGATCCTGACGGGGCGAAGAATACACAAGCCGCATTCATCGTGACCGCGCCTGGAGCCAAGGCGGTGCTTCATTTTGAAGCGGGGAAAGACGCGGAAACCTATCTGGTTCTGAAGGATCTCAATGTGGAGCCGCTTTCCATGGATGCGGAAGAGGCTGGGGCTTTGGGGAAGGAAGCAGCCAAAACGGATGAAGCCAGTGAGAGCAGCGGGCAGGACAATGAGCTGCAGGAGCTGTATCCGATCGTTGTGACGGCCCAAAGAGACGGCGTCTCCCTCACAGACAAGACACTGAATTACAAGACTCCTCTTAGTCAGTATTACAGCGGATGGAAGAATTTTGCCCTGAACATGGGATACCAGACAGAGGGAGTGGATACTCTGGAGATTACCTTCCAAAATCCCGGGGTCTATTCCGTGTCGGAGCTTTCCGTGGTTTGCCAGCCGGTGGAAGAAATGATGAAGAACGCGGTGGAGCGGTTCGTGTGCACGATGACGGAGACAGATCTTCACCAGAATCCGGTCTCTCTGGCAAGCCGCGAGATCACCGGAACGGTGAACGCGGAGCAGGACCGGTATCTTGTGTTCTCCATTCCCTACAGTGAGGGATGGGCGGCCTATGACAATGGAAAGAAGGTAGAACTTCAGAAGGCAAATCTGATGTATCTGGGCATGCCGCTTTCGGCGGGAAGCCATGAAATCCGGCTCGTTTATCACACGCCGGGAGGAAGAGCAGGGATGCTGGTATCGCTGGCGGGTGTCGTGCTCATTGCTCTTCTGGGGAAGAGAAAAAGAGTATGTTCGTGATGATCCAGCGCAGCTCGAATTTCCCTACGGAAATCCCTGATGCTGCTATCCAGAGGCGCTGACACTCGAAGGCACCCTCTGGTGTCTTTCCCTGTTTGAAGTGAATCACTTCAACTGCATGCATGGATTTCTCCTCATGCCCCGGCCACATGCTGAAGCATTAAAAATTTACGACAATGACGCCGTCCACGATCCGGATGGAGCCGGAGGAGGGATAGCGCGGAACCTGCTCCTTTTCAAGATAGCCGTCATACTGGCCGGAATCCTCAATGACGGACGGGGCGAAGCCGCAGTGAATGCGAAGAAAACTCACCCAGGAGTAGTCGTTGATGATTTCGTTCCCGCCGTACGGCGTCAGCGTGACGGCGGAAAGCTCCGGATCCGAGGAGAGGAACGAGGTGTCCTTGTCCAGATCATGCACGAAGCAAATGGGAAGAGAGGGATCATACCCCTCCGTTCCTTGAATTCTTGCAATCAGGGCCGTATCGTAGGAGACCGCTTCCTCCTGCATACGGCCTGCTTTGTAATAGCAGAGATTGTCATAGCGCACGTAGA
>ERZ808246.2076-NODE-2076-length-13095-cov-61.398926_pt1 | contig 13095 bp, 6 predicted proteins | sample MGYA00521083_ERZ808246 | MGnify/ENA primary metagenome ERZ808246 (study PRJEB31516, sample SAMN03275577) | gut metagenome | biome: mammalia-associated habitat; material: feces | host: Papio cynocephalus | place: Kenya | collected 2012-07-07 ...
TCAGCTGGCGCAGGAAGATGTCGGAAGAGTAGACGCCTGCGGGGCCGGCGCCGATCACAGCAATACGAAGTTCGTTAGTTTCAGTCACGCGCTCTAGCCTAGTGCATTCCGTGCATTTCCAACAGGGGGTAGACGCGCGGATACACGGACATGCTCGGCCGCAACCGACGCGGACACGGCAGCGTTCGGGTAGACGCGCGGATGCGAGGACATGCTAGCCGACGCGAATCCGCACGTCGTTCCTCACATATATGGCGACATCATCCGTGACGACCCACGTTTTCCATGGCACATGCTTGGTGGCGACGACGACCGTGTGGTAATCGCTCATATGCAACCCAAGCCGTTTGAAGAAGTACGCGGGAAAATCGGTGTCGCCGACGATGATCTGCGGACGGCCCTTGGCTTCGCATCGGGCGATTTCCTGATTCATCTGCCGTTTCGCGGGCACTTCGTTCGGCACATACGCAAGACCTTGGTAGGTGCAGTCAAGCAGGTTGCGCGAAAAATACGGATTGGCCGCGAGCACGGGCCAGCTGTAGCGGTGCGTGTCTTCCATACGGTCGGTATGCGTGCCGTCCGGCCAGTACATATCGGGAAAATACCGCCACATCGACACCCACCGGTCACGTTCGAGACCGTTGCGACGGATGAACGAGGCGAGTGCGCGGGCACCGGAATAGTCGTACCGGATGTCGCAGATGACGGAGTTGGCGGTCCATATCAGGCTTGGCAGCAACGCGATGATGACGACGATTCGCGCCAGCCATGTTCCGCGCATCGTCGGCATCGGTTTTCCGCGCATTCCGCACGCGGACAGCGGCCGCCCGCACGATGTTTCCACCGGCCTTTCGCACACACCCGATATGTCACGTTCCGTACGTTTCGCGCCCGATTCCGAAGATTCGGGCATCCGCGCATCCGTTCGGATCCTGCGCATATGCGATTTGACGGAATCGGATATGAACGGCAGATCAGAAAGGGACAGCGGCTTTTCGCGCACGCCGATCCACAATTGCGCGATGAACAGCGCGAAGACGATGCCAAGGTGATGCATGCTGAAGTACCGCGTCGCGAACAGCGCCAGCATCGTGTACGTCGCCAGCAGGATGTCGAGGTTGCCGCGACGCCGCGCCAGTCGAATGAGCGCCGCCCATATCAGCGCGGACAACGCCACGCACAGCAGCAGTTGCGGAATGCCGAGGCGCACCGCATGCAGTGAGGAATCGCCCACGAAGGCGGTGAACATGCTTTCCGATGGCACGACCACCCAGAACAGCACGAACTGTGATAGTGCCGAGGCCACGCCGCCGCCGGGATTCGCGCCGAACGTATCGGACCGCGGCAGGATGCACACCGTCACCGCGATGCCGACGATCATCAACAACAGCCACGCGGCGAATCGTCCGGAATCCGCGACAAGCGCGCGAAGACATGGCGCTGCTTTCGAAGCGGTGTCCGCCACGCCTGGCGAGCCATCAGGCGAGCCATCGGGCAAACCGTCAGCCGGTGAGGTCTTCCCCGCTCTCCCGCGCCGTCCCGCGATAGCCACTCGCGCGACCCACACCAGAGCGAACGCGCACGCCAATACGATGCCGTAACTGCTCGTCGCGCACAGCAACGCCAAAGCGAGCGTCAGACGCCATGGATGCTCGTCGCGCGAGCGCCAGCAATCGGCCGCGATGAACAACGCGGCGCACAGCAATGCGTATGGGCGCGAGGTGACGCCGTATTGGTAGCACAGGAAATAGGTGAACGGCAGCAGCGCGGTCATCAGCCGCGGCAAAGGCGAGCGGAAGACCAGTATCCCCGCCATCAGCGCGGAGCACAGCAGTTCCACGCCTTTGAGCCCCCATTCATAGGGCACGCCCGTTTTCGCGGGAATCGACAGCATCAGCCACCACAACGGCGGATGCCCCTCGTAATGCGGCCGGATGAGCAGCATATCGCGGTAGGAGCCGTCACGTGCGATCAGCCAGGATTGCGCTTCGTCGAACCACGGCTCATGGAACACCATCGTGATGCAGACCACAACAAGATAGGCGACGAATACCAGCGCTCTCCAATGCGTTCGGCATAGCCGGTATCCGCTACGCAATGAGCCGATGCGACCAATGCGTTCGCAAGCCGACGAGGCATCCACCTGCAATAGCCCGATTGGCGTCTCCCGTCCAACCATACGACCGCGAGGCCTCCCTCTCCATCTCTTGTCTCTTCGTCCGCACGCATTCGCATGGCCTTTCATGCGCCCATGCGCGACACCTGCGGCGTTCGTCCCGCGATAAGACCAAGCCACGCGCCCGCGGGACCCGTAGCATCCCCGATGCTTCCACAGACAACCGTGCCATGCGCCCACATAGCGCGGGACACGTAAGCCATCGCCGCGCAGCACGCCCACCACACGTCTGATGCGTGCAAACAGCATCCAACATCGTAGCGCACGCCCGCCACGTCCGCTCCATCGACGAAACCACATTCAGGTAACAGGATTTTCCTATACTGGTATGCCGGAATAATGCGCGGTCAATTGATCGACTCGCTTCGCCGGGAGATTTGCGATTCGCACAGCGCGGCACCATACCGCGCGGGCACAGTACGCAGTGTCCGTGCGACGCGTGCAAGCGCACGCATTACGACGCATACAACCGTATATATAAGGGAAAGAACGATATGAGCAACAACGGATCAAGCGCGCATGACACCGCGCAATCCACCGCAAATCCCACGGGGCCGACGCGGCGGGACGCGACACCGTCGCAGCGTGGCGCCGTGCGTGACAAAGGCGACGCCGGCTATGCAAAGGAACTGAAACCACGGCACATCCAGATGATCGCCATCGGCGGTTCCATCGGCACCGGCCTGTTCCTCGGCGCGGGCGGGCGCCTTTCGCAGGGCGGCCCCGGACTCGCGTTCGCGTACATCGTCTGCGGCATCTTCGCATTCCTCATGGTGCGCGCATTGGGTGAGCTGGCGATCCGCCGCCCGTCGTCCGGTGCGTTCGTCTCCTACGCGCGCGAATTCCTCGGCGAGAAGGGCGCGTACATCACCGGATGGATGTTCTTCCTGGATTGGTCCGTGGCCGTCATGGCGGACATCACCGCCGTGGCCGTGTACTTCCACTATTGGCAGGCGTTCCAGAACGTGCCGCAGTGGCTGCTGGCGCTGATCGCGTTGGCCGTGGTGTTCGTGCTGAATCTGTTGAGCGTGAAGATGTTCGGCGAGGCCGAATTCTGGTTCGCCGCGATCAAGGTGGTCACCATCGTCGCGTTCATGCTAATCGCGATCTGGGCCATCGTGACCGGCGCTCCGGTGGGTGACACCCATGCCGGCGTCGCGAACATCACCAATAACGGCGGATTGTTCCCGAAGGGACTTCCCGCGGTGTTCGCATTGACGTTGGGCGTGGTGTTCGCGTTCGGCGGCACCGAGATGGTGGGCGTCGCGGCCGGCGAGGCCAAGGACGCGGCGAAGGTGCTGCCGAAGGCCATCAATTCGATGATCATCCGCATTTTCGTGTTCTATGCGGGTTCCGTGACGTTGATGGCGCTGGTGCTGCCGTATACGGCGTATTCCTCCAATGAGTCGCCGTTCGTCACGTTCTTCTCCGGCATCGGCATCCCCCATGCGGGCGATGTGATCCAGGTGGTGGTGCTGACCGCCGCGCTGTCGTCGCTGAACGCCGGACTGTATGCCACCGGCCGCACGCTGCGTTCCCTGGCCGTCGCCGGCTCCGGACCGAAATTCGCCGCGCGCATGAACAGGCACCATGTGCCCTACGGCGGCATCATCATCACCGCGGCGCTGGGCCTGATCGGCGTGGCGCTCAACGTGGTGCTGCCGGGCGACGCGTTCGAAATCGTCATGAACCTCTCGGGCATCGGCATCGCGGGAACGTGGGCCGGCATCGTCGTCACGCATCTCGCCTTCCTGAAGAAGGTGAAGGCGGGCGAGGAGACGCGCCCCGAATACCGGATGCCAGGCGCGCCGTACACCAACTACCTGTCGCTGCTGTTCTTCGCGGTGGTCGTATTGTCGAATCTCACCAGCGCGTCCGGACGCTGGACGCTCGCCATGTTCGCCGTGGTCGTCGTCGCCTTGGTCGCCGGCTGGTTCTACGTGCGCAACCGCATCGACGGCGATCTGCTCGACGAGATGCTCGACGACAACGCGAACGACGTTCCCGACGTGTTGGAGACCAGCGGCAAGCCGGGCAAGTAAACAGCATTGGCGGTTCGGTCCTAGCCGCGCCCGCCGATACCGGGCCGCCGATACCGGGTCGGTAATAACGCTTCGTCGGCAATACGGCGCGCTATCTGACGTGCATCGGCACGGCATGCCTGGGTACCGACGCGAACATACAATCGCAATAGCCAACAACGGCAAATAACCGTAATGGCTCTCGCTGAACGAGGGCCCCGTCACAAAGGTGGACCATATGCGCATTCACATCACATATACGGGCGGCACGATCGGCATGGTCGAATCGCCGCATGGCCTCGTTCCCGGCGCGGACATGCGCGGATGGCTGCGCCGCCTGCTCGATGACGCGCATATGGATCCGAGCCTGATCTCGTTCACCGAGCTCAGCCCGCTGATCGATTCGTCGAACGCGACGCCCGACAATTGGCAGACGATGATCGACGACCTGCGCGCGCACCGCGACGAAGCCGACGCGTTCGTGGTACTGCACGGCACCGATACGATGAGCTATTCGAGCGCGGCGCTGTCGTACGCGCTCACCGATTTCGGCAAGCCGGTGGTGTTCACCGGCGCGCAGCATCCCTTGGGCAAAATCGAATCGGACGCCGCCGCGAACGTCGCGGGCGCGTTGAACGCCGCGATGCAGTCCGTGGGCCGGTTCCATGGCGTCGGCCTGTTTTTCGGACAGCATCTGTTCGCCGGCAATCGTGTGAGCAAATCGTCCAGCTGGGCGTTCGAGGGCTTCTCTTCGCCTTCGTCCGAGCCATTGGCGCGCACAGGCACGCCGTGGCACTGGTATGCGGGCATTGCGGCGGCCGATGGGTGCGGCTGGCGCGATCCGAAACCGTACGCGCGGCATGACGTGGCCGTGATCGACATGGCGCCCGGCATCACCGCCGCACGGCTTGAGGCGATGCTGACGCCACGCCCGGAGGCCGCGATCCTGCGTGCATACGGCGTCGGCGACGTGCCGAGCGACGAACCGGGGCTGACCGATGTGATCGCCGATGCGCTGTGCGACGGCGTGCCGGTGGTGATCGCCTCGCAATGCCAGCAGGCCGAAGTGCTGCTGGGGCATTACGAGGTGAGCGACGCTATCGCGCGCGCAGGGGCCATCGGTTCCGGCGACATGACGTTGGAGGCCACGTACGCGAAGGTCATGTTCCTGCTGTCGCAAGGTGTGGACGCGGCCGATTTCGGCAGGTGGATGTCCACTTCCATCGCCGGCGAGATCTCGCCACGCTCGCTGTAGCCATATCGGCACCGGAACCGGTACGCATTTCTCACCCACAGCTCGGAATTTCCGTTAATCCGTCTCTTACGCATTGCAGATTCAAGGATTCGATTAGGGTAATCCAGCGTGTCAGATAACGGCATCATCCGTCTGCCGCCATCAAATTTCGCACGATTGGGAAAACCGATATGGCTAATCAAATCGTGCGAATGCTCTGGACCAAAACAGCCGATTTTTCCTCTGGATAAGCACTGTTTTGCGCTTGTCCCATACCCCCGAAGCATGGGTCGCTTCGCACGATTTGAAATTCGTCCATAAAAATCAAATCGTGCGAAGCAATCCCCCAAAAAAAGACGCCAAGCCGACTTGGCATCGGAATGTTTGGCATCGATGTTCCCATGCCCTCTTAGACCAAAGAGGCTCAAAGCACTGGAAGAACAGGAAAATCCATGCCCAGCATGTACAGCACGGACACCACGGGGCCCCTACCGGCGGTCGAGCAGCGCGGTGAGCGCCCACAGGATGCTGACCACGTCGATCGCCTCCTGCATGAACGCGCCGGCCACCACCGGAATCAGGTTGAAGGCCGCGGCGACCATGCCGATGATCGCCAGTCCGAGACCTGCCAGCACCGCCTGCAGCATGACCTTCTTCGTGCGGCGGGCGATGGCGATGGCGTTCGGCACCGAGGCGATGTCGTCGTTCATGATCACCACCTGGGCGGATTCCGAGGCCGCGGTGGACGTGCCGTCCGTCATGGCCATGCCGATGTCGGCGACGGCAAGCACCGGGGCGTCGTTCACGCCGTCGCCGACCATCATCGTCACCTGACGGGCCGTCGATTCGCCGGTCACGCGCTGCACGAGCCTGTCCCATACCGGCGGCTCGCGATGCGTGGCCTCCGTGGCGTTCCTGACCGCGGCGACCTTGTCTTCTGGGAAAAGCTCGGACTGCACGTCGTCGATGCCGACCTCATCGGCGATGATGCGCGCGGAAGCCGCCTTGTCGCCGGTCAGCATGGACAGTTCCTCGACGCCAAGGTCATGCAGCCGACGCAACGCGCTCTTCGCGTTCGCACGCGGCACGTCGCGCAGCACGATGCGCGCGGCCAACTGGCCATCGAGCGACACATACGCGGCCATCTCATCGGGTTCCAGCGGAGCGAACAACGAGTTCACGTCACGATGTCCTTGGGCGTTAGCGGCCTTCGAGCCGGTCGTACCTGCCGAGCCAGCCACACCAGCCGTAGCCGTCGCTCCTGTCGCTTGCGCACCCGGTTCCGCGGCATCCGCGGCATGTACGACGCCCGCGGCATTGGATGCATGGGCGGCATCGGCATGCGTATGCAGCACCGGCATGAATCCGGATTCGCCGGCCGTCGCGTATGCGAAACGTCCCACGCGCACCTTGTGGCCGTTCACCTCGCCGGACACGCCTTTGCCGGAGTCCTCCACGATGTTCTTCACCACCGGATACTCACGCCCATGCCCCGGCAGATCGCGTTCCGCGCATAGCCGCTGCCCGGCGGCATAGCGCGCGTACAGTTCGTCCATCGCCTTCTGTCCGGCGGCCGCGATGCCCTTCGACAGGATGTGCACCGAATAGCTTTCGACCACGCCGGCCATCATGAGAATGTGGCTTTCGTTGAACGGCGAGCGCCCGCCGACTGGCTTCTCTACTCGCACGACCTGCGGTTGCTTGACAGTAAGCGTACCGGTCTTGTCAAAGAAGATGTGCGACACGCGTCCAAGATTCTCCAGCACGTCCTGCGCCTTGATCAGGATTCCGGCTTTGGCGAGGCGTCCGGTGCCCGCGACGTAGGCAACCGGCGCGGCGATCAGCAGCGGGCACGGGGTGGCGAGCACAAGCACCTGGGCGAATCGCAGCGGCAGTCCCGAAACCGCCCATGCGATGCCGGCGATCGCCAGCGACAGCACGGTGAACGGCACGGCCAGCACATCGGCGGTCTTCACCACGGCCGGGCGTGATTCCTGCGCGGATGAGACCAGTTCGAGAATCTTCTGGTATTGCGAGTTCTGCGCGAGTTGGGTGGCGCGCATCGTCAATGTCGTCGATCCGTTGACCGCGCCCGACATGACGCGTGCGCCGGCGTACACTTCGCGTGGCACCGGCTCGCCGTTGATGTTGCTCAGATCCAGCGTAGCGGAGCCGGACAGCAGTTCGCCGTCGACCGGCACGGTTTCTCCGGGCAGGACGAGGATCACGTCGCCGAGTTCCACCCGATCGACGGGCACGGTTTCGAAATGTTCGCCCGATGCGTCATATGCGCGTGCGGCGGGCTTGGATTCGCCCGATTCCGAGGAATCGGACTTTGCGGATGCATGCGAAGATGCCGCAGCGGCGGAAGCCGCACGATCCACCACGCGGAATCCGTCCGCCGAGCGCGTGCGAGTGGCGTCGCCCATATGCGTCTCGTGCGCCTCGCCGCCTTCCGCATCAGTGCCATCCGCTACGATCCGCGCATGATTGCGCGCACCGGGCAGCGTGACCACATGCGCGGTGCGCGGTGCCGCGTCGATCAATGCGGTCAGGTTGCTTTCCGCTTTGGATTGCGCGAATTCCTCGATTGCCTCGCCGGAGGAGATCATCAGCACCACGGCCCATGCGGCCCAGTATTCCTGCACGGCCACCGTCGAGGCGATCGCGACGACCGCCAGCAGATCGACGCCGACGTGTCCGTGCCGCAAATCGTCGATCATGCCCTTGACCGTCACGACGATCGTGTATGCGACCAGCGCGATCACCAGCCATTGCCCGACGCCGGGATTGAAGGAATTCCAGCCGAACGCGGCGAACGGGGAACGCGCGCCCCACGGTCTCCACGATTCCCACAATGCCAACGGAACGGCGGCGACGATGGTGATGGGAAGTAGCGGCACTTCCTTACATAAAGCAATGATTCTACGCATGAGAATCTCCTTACGCTGGTATCGGACGCCTTGTTAACCCATCGGCGTCCCGCTGCGCGGATCGTCGATACACGGCGTAAAAAGATATTTCCAGCGTAACAGATATGCGTGATGCCCGTGTCGTGCAACGCGTGGAATCGCTATGGGCCGACACGAGTGAATCGATTGGCATGAAATTTGGCGGATGCGAATATAGGAAAAACAGGAAGGGGCCGTGCGATTGCTCGCATAGCCCCTTCCACTGTTGTTGCGTGGGTTTCACGGCTTCGCGCAGACTTGCCGCGGTTTCACGTCATTGGCGATTCTGCAGATTCCCGCGACCAGCCCGCAGCGGTTTACCACATGCCGAACGGGTCGAAGAGACCACCATTGTCTCCGTCGCTGCCGCTTCCACTGCCATCGCCGTTGCCGCTGTTGTCGTAGCCATTGCTACCGTCGTTGCCGTTACCGCTATCGCCCTGGCCGTTCTGGTCGTTCTGGCTGTTGCCGTCGTTCTGGCTGTTCGACGAGGAAGTGCTCTTGGATTCTTCCTGATCCAGCGTCACGTCGAGGTCAACGGTGTGGCCGTCACGCACGACGGTCAGCTTCACCTTGTCGTTCAATGCGGAGGCGCGCACATAGCCAAGCAGCGAGTAGTTGTTGTTCACCGCCTTGCCGTTGAAGGCCACGATGGAATCGCCGGCCTTCACGCCCGCCTTGGAGGCCGGGCCGCCGTCCACCACGGACTGCACTTGGGCGCAGCCGCGGGTCACGCCGTCGGCTTCGACCGAGGAGCTCTTGATGGTGATGCCGAGCGCCACGTGCTTCACGGAGCCATTGTCGATGATCTCGTTGGCCACGCGCTTGACGAGGTTCGACGGGATGGCGAATCCGATGCCGATGGAGCCCGCGGAGCTGGATGACGACGCGGTGGATGCAATCGACGAGTTGATGCCGATCACCTGGCCGGCCGCGTTGAACGTCGGACCGCCGGAGTTGCCGGGGTTGATGGCCGCGTCGATCTGCACGGCGTTGGTGACGATGGCGTTGTTGTCGTCATCGGTCACGGTCACCGGGCGGTTGAGCGCGGAGACGATGCCCGTGGTGGCGGTGTCATCGTAGCCGAGCGGGTTGCCGATGGCCATGACGCCCTCGCCGACCGCGAGGTTGTCGGAATCGGCGAACTTCACCGCCGTCAGATCACTCGGCGGATTCTCTAGCTTGATGACCGCGAGGTCGGTGGTGGTGTCGGTGCCGACGAGCTTCGCGGAATAGATCGTGCCGTTGGCGAGCGTCACCTGGATCTGCTGCGCGCCGGAGATCACGTGGTTGTTGGTGACGATGTAGCCCTTGGTATCCACGATCGCGCCGGAGCCCTTGGCCTCACCGTCGCTGGTCGCCACGTCGATGGCGACCACGGAATCGGAGACTTCCTTGGCCACGGCGCTCCAGTCGATGGACTTGCCGGTCTTCGCGGTGGCGGAACCGGAGCCGGAGGTGTTGGACTTGACGTTGGCCAGCGAATTCGAGGACGGTACGCTGACCCAACCGTTGGAAATCGCCGTGAAGCCGACGCCAAGGCACAGGCCCGCGGACACCAGCGCCGCGACGACGACGGTGACGACCTGACCGGCATGCTTGGACTTGGCGGCCTTGGCGAACACACCACGCTTCGGTTGGCCTGGCTGGTTCGGCTGGTTCGGCGCGCCGAACGGATTGCCGAATGGGTTGCCATTGTTCGGGGTCGGCGGCACGCCTTCGCCATTCTGCCCCTGCGGGTTCAGGAACGGGTTGCCGTTGTTCTGCTGCGTGTTGCCCTGCTGGTCGTCATTGGCATACGGGTTGCCGAAGAAGGGATTGCCGTTCTGCGGCGGCATCTGCTGAGTCGGCGCCCCCTGCGGCTGGCCGTACGCGCCGTATTGCGGCTGGCCCGGCGCTGCGTTTCCGTTCGCGCCGGTCTGTTGTGCCGGCTGTGTCGGCACAGGGCCGTACGCGCCGTATTCCGGCGCGGGGCGATACGGACTGTTGGCCGAGATCTCCGAAGCGTCAGGCGTCGGGCCACCGACCACCGTACTTTCGCCGGCCGCTGCCGCGTAGTTCGGCGCCACTTCCGAATCGTTCGTCGGCGCCGCGGCCGCGACGTTGTCCTGATCGGCCTTGTCCGAATCATCCAAACCATTCACCGGCAGCGTAATCGTCGGCTGCTCGTCCTTCGGGGTCTCGCCCGATTCGTGGAAAGTCTGCGCTTGTTCCGGAGCTGACTCAACCGGCTGCATCGGCACGGTCTGCTGCTCGTTATCCTGCGGCTGTGCGGCGTTCGGCTCGCGATTTTCTTCAGCCATTTTTGCTCCTTATTCGTCTCGCGGCATTTCACATAGTCAGCAATCGTGCCGCTCGAACTGCTATCTAAGAGTAAAGATAACCGCTCTGGAAGTTTCCTGAATGTTTATTGAAAGGAACACTCGAATCGTTCGTCAGGTCCCTCCGCAAAATCCACGATCGTATGAATTCGCGAACCAGATATAAGCCTCCGCGCACTTTTCAGGGACAATTCCGAAGCCTGCCGCAATCCATTCCTGGGAACAATTCGGCAGCCCCTCCCTAGAGCAAGCCCATTTCCAAGAACAATTCAGCAACCTGTCCCAAGGGCAACACCCATTCCAAGAGCAATCCGGCCCCGTCCCAAGAGCAACACCCATCCCCCAAAGGCAATCCAGCAACCCCTGCAACCCATTTGCGCTATATGTGGCAGAAGCAAGGTCATGCAAAAACTCGTTTACGCTATATGTGGCACTTCTCGATACGAGAAACCTCAAATAAGCTGCACAGATACCCCCTAATGTCCTTGTGCTCGTAGGGAACTGCCACATATAGCGAAAATCACATTCTCCAGCAGGGTAAACCTGCCACATATAGCGAAAATCAACCCATATCAGAACGAACAAAGCGGCCACCGCCGCAATCGGCGCTATCGCATACAGTGGGGAGCATGACAAGCATGAACGACTCACAAGCCAGTGCATCGGAAGCGCCCACCGCCATGGATGCCAGTGCGGTCACGCCCGCTGAGAACCTCATCGAGCACCCGCGTGGAACGGAGCCCGGCAAACCAGGCCGTCGCGACGCGTTTTACTTTGAGCAGAAAACCCGGTTGCCGAACGCCGCCGACGGCAAAGGCCGCGGCGGCGCGCGCTACGGCCGTACCGGCATCATCCACACGCCACACGGCGACATCCACACACCGGCGTTCGTACCGGTCGCCACTCAGGCCGCGATGAAGGCCGTGCTTCCTGAAACCATGAAGGACCTCGGCGCGCAATGCTTGCTGTCCAACGCGTTCCACCTGTTCGAGCGTCCCGGCGAGCAGGTGCTTGACGAAGCGGGCGGCCTCGCCAAATTCATGAACTGGAACGGTCCGACGTTCACCGATTCCGGCGGCTTCCAGGTGCTGTCGCTCGGCGCGGGCTTCAAAAAGACGCTCGCCATGGACGTGACGGGCATGAAGTCCGATGAGGTGATCGCCGAAGGCAAGGAACGCCTCGCGTTCGTGGACGAGGACGGCGTGACGTTCAAATCCCCACTCAACGGCGACAAGCACCGTTTCTCCGCCGAGATCTCCATGGGCATCCAGCACAAGATCGGCGCCGACATCATGTTCGCCTTCGATGAGCTGACCACGTTGATGAACACCCGCAGCTACCAGGAACGCTCCGTGGAACGCACCTACCGGTGGGCGCAGCGCTGCGTGGCCGAGCACAAGCGGCTCACCGAGGAACGGCTCGGCAAGCCGTATCAGGCGCTCTATGGCGTGGTGCAGGGCGCGAATTACGAGGATCTGCGCAGGCACGCCGCAGAGCAGATCGCCTCGCTGGATTTCGACGGTGTGGGCATCGGCGGCGCGATTGAGAAACGCATCATCGGCGACACCTGCGCATGGATCTGCGACGCGATGCCGGAGAACCGCCCGCGTCACGTGTTGGGCATCGCCGCGGTGGACGACATCTTCGCCTGCGTGGAGAACGGCGGCGACACGTTCGACTGCGTGGCCCCCGCGCGTTGTGGCCGCAACGGCGCAATCTTCACGCGTCGCGGACGCTATAACATCAAGCGAGCGCAGTTCAAGCACGATTTCGGCCCGCTTGAGGAAGGCTGCACCTGCTACACCTGCACGCATTATTCGCGCGCCTACGTGGATCATGCGTTGCGCGCCCGCGAATTCAACGGCTTCACGTTGGCGACGATTCATAACGAACGCTTCTTCGTGAAATTGCTCGATGACATCCGCGCTTCAATCGACGGCGGCTATTTCGACGAATTCCGCGACGAGACGCTTGCGAAGTTCTACGAGAACGGTTCAAAGGGCTGACTCGGCGCGTGTGCCGACCATGTTTGCGGTCGGCACACTCCATACGTTTCCCAACCGAACTGCCCGCTGGAATTGTCGGCTCGCGGCTCGTTCCGCTCGCTGCGACAATCGCGCGACACGCCGATTTGCTTATTCCAATGCCGAAGAGTAAATTAGTCGATTGTTCGCGAGCGTGGCGGAATGGTAGACGCGCTGTCTTCAGGTGGCAGTGAGCGTATGCTCGTGGGGGTTCAACTCCCCCCGCTCGCACCATGAATCAAAACCCCGAATCGTTGAAATTCCAACGATTCGGGGTTTTCTCATATCTGCTCGAAGGCGAAAATGTACTAAGAAATATGACATTTTGACTATAACCCGGTATTTTCAGTGAGTGTCATCTACCGGTT
>ERZ808246.2078-NODE-2078-length-13087-cov-14.872928_pt1 | contig 13087 bp, 9 predicted proteins | sample MGYA00521083_ERZ808246 | MGnify/ENA primary metagenome ERZ808246 (study PRJEB31516, sample SAMN03275577) | gut metagenome | biome: mammalia-associated habitat; material: feces | host: Papio cynocephalus | place: Kenya | collected 2012-07-07 ...
CAACGGCTACGATCACCCGGATTACACCGACTGGGTCTACTCCGGCGTGAACACCAACAAGCAGGGTGCTGTCTCCGCTACCGCCGCTACCGCCGGTGATAACGAGTGAGTCCAGACTTTCATAGTCTGAATGCTTGATGAAACCCCCAAGGGAGATTCTCCCTTGGGGGTTTCATAACAAATGGGATATGTTGGTTCTGACCCTTGTAAAATCCGAGCGCGTGTCCACTCCTGTTCGCGCATTACAATTGCTGAGTGTGCGAACAATGCAGTATCGCATCCCGAATATAGTGAATAAGGAGACACCGTGAGTCTTACTAGCGTCACCATCATCAGTCCTGAAGCCGCAAACGGTCGTAACGTCGTAGCCCTTGGCGTAACCAAGGCTTTTGCTGCGGTAGGGAAAACCATGGTGTTCCGTCCAGCTGTCTGCAGCAAGGATACGTTCACGGACGTATTGCTCGGCTCCGCCAATGCTGGACTGTCCAGAGAACAATGCGCGGGCGTCTGCCCGAAGCAGGCGCGTAACGATAAAAGCGCAGCAAGAGCGGATATCGTTGCAGCATACAATCAGGCTGTCGAATCCGCGCATCCGGAATTCGCGGTGATTGTCGGAACGGATAAGTCCTCCGTCAACGATCCGGCGATGTTTGCTTTCAACGCCGATGTCGCCGCCGACCTGAAATCGCCGGTATTGCTTGCCGTATGCACCATCGGACGCACGCCTGAGCAGGTCAGGGAAACGGTCGAGGCTTCCTCTAGAACCATTGAAGACGCGGGTAGCGCGGTTGTTGGCGTATTCGTCACCGGATGTGATGACGGGCAGATTGATCCGCTAAAAGCATGTTTTGAGGATTATCCTGTTCCGGTGTGGATGCTGCCAGCCGTCGATTTTGAAGATGATGATGCGATTGCTGAGGCTGCTGAGGTTTTTGCCGCGAACGTCGATGCCACCGAACTGCTCGTGGCGGTCCAAGCGCCGTTTGAGGTGCCGACCACGCCGTACGCGTTCCAATACAGTCTGCTTGACAAGGCAAAGGCCCATAAAAAGACCATTGTGCTGCCGGAAGGCGCTGAGGATCGCATTATCAAAGCGGCCGATTACCTGTTGGCGCGCGATATCGTTGATTTGATTATTGTTGGCGATAGGGAAGCCATCCTCACGCGTGGCGAGGAATTGGGGCTGAAATCGCTTGGCAAGGCCGTATTCCAGAGCAAGGATGATGAAACCGTGCTGGGTCCCATGGTCGCCAAGCTGTGCGAGCTCCGCGCCAAGAAGGGTATGACCGAGGTCCAAGCCCGCAAGCAATTGACCGATGACAGCTATTTCGGCACCATGCTTGTGGTGATGGGCATGGCCGATGGTTTGGTGTCCGGTTCCATCAATTCCACAGCGAACACCGTACGTCCGGCGTTGCAGGTCATCAAGACCAAACCGGGAGCCTCGTTGGTCTCCGGCGCCTTCCTGATGTGCTTCAAAGATCATGTGGCCGTGTTCGCGGATTGCGCCATCAACCTCAATCCCAATGCCGAGCAGCTCGCTGAAATCGCCATTCAATCCGCCGAAACAGCCAAAGCGTTCGGCCTGGAACCGAAAGTCGGTATGCTGTCGTATTCCACATTGGGATCAGGCAAGGGACCCGATGTCGATCTTGTCGAGGAAGCCACTTCAATCGTCAAGAGTAAGGCTCCGGAACTTGCCGTGGTCGGTTCCATCCAATTCGATGCGGCTTGGTCGCCGACCGTAGCGGCCACCAAAGCCAAAGGGAACCCGGTCGCCGGCCATGTCAATGTGTTCGTGTTCCCCGATCTGTGCGCGGGAAACATCGGTTACAAGGCGGTCCAACGGTCCTCGGGCGCTGTCGCAGTCGGTCCCGTGCTGCAGGGACTCAATCGTCCGGTGAACGATCTGAGCCGAGGGGCGACGGTTCAGGACATCATCAACACGGTCGCCCTGACTGCCATCGAAGCCCAGTAATGCGGTGTTTTGTAGCAAGCAACGAGTAATCTAACTTTTGGAAAGTCGCGCAAGCGGCACATCGATTAACACATGGAGGATGCCCACAATGGCGAAAACCGTCCTTGTCATCAATTCCGGTTCCAGCTCTATCAAGTATCAGCTGGTTGATCTTGAGACCGGCGAAGGTATCGCTTCCGGTCTGGTCGAAAAAATCGGCGAACCGGTCGACGGCCACTACAAGCACGAGTACAACGGCGAAAAGCATGAGCTTGAGGAGCCGATTCATGACCATGAGCAGGGTCTGAAGCGCGTGCTCGGCTTCTTCGACGAGTTCGGTCCGAAGCTCGCCGATGCGGGCATCGTGGCCGTCGGCCATCGCGTGGTGCAGGGCGGCTCGATCTTCCCGAAGCCGGCTTTGGTCAACGACAAGACCATCGGCCAGGTCAAGGACCTCGCCGTGCTCGCCCCGCTGCACAACGGCCCGGAGGCCAAGGGCGCCGAAGTCATGCGTGCCCTGCTGCCGGACGTTCCGCAGGTCTTCGTGTTCGATTCCTCCTTCTTCTTCCAGCTGCCGAAGGCTTCCAGCACCTACGCGCTGAACAAGGAAGTCGCCCAGCAGTACCATATCCGTCGTTACGGCGCCCACGGCACCTCCCACGAGTTCATCTCCTCCGTGGTGCCGTCCGTCATCGGCAAGCCGGCCGAAGGACTCAAGCAGATCGTGCTGCACATCGGCAACGGCGCCTCCGCCTCCGCCGAGATCTCCGGCAAGCCGGTCGAGACCTCCATGGGCCTGACCCCGCTCGAAGGCCTCGTGATGGGCGGACGTACCGGCGACATCGATCCGGCTGTCGTCTTCCACCTGATCCGCAACGCCCACATGAGCGTCGACGAGCTGGACACCCTCTTCAACAAGCGTTCCGGCATGATGGGCCTGACCGGCTACGGCGACCTGCGTGAGGTGCATCGTCTGGTCGAGGAAGGCAACGAGGACGCCAAGCTGGCTCTGGACATTTACGTGCATCGCATCGTCGGCTACATCGGCAACTACACCGCCCAGATGGGTGGCGTCGATGTGATCACCTTCACCGCAGGCGTCGGCGAGAACGATGACGTCGTCCGCAAGATGGTCTGCGACAAGCTCGCCCCGTTCGGCGTCAAGTTGGACGAGGAGAAGAACGCCACCCGTTCCAAGGAGCCGCGCATCATCTCCGCTCCGGATTCCGCGGTCACCATCTGCGTCATCCCGACCAACGAGGAATTGGCCATCGCCCGCAAGTCCGCCGCCATCGCCGAAGAAGGCAAGGACACCTACGGCAACGTTTTCTCCAAGTGAGTCCCCGCTGTCATGTCGCGGCTCCAGTCGCGCATGACGGCAGTTGACATGTATTGCGCCGCTGGTTGCGGTCGATGTTCTACCATCGCCGGCAACCAGCGGCGCAATGCGTATGGAGCATGTTCTTGTTTCTGGACACGGCCGTTTGTGGGGGATCGCCAGGTAGTACGATACGACATGCTGTGCTGTGCATACTGCGCAGGAAAATGGACAAAAGAGAAGTGGTTGGTTATTCGTGGCTACTAAACGGCGTTTTGTCGGTTTGGATGGGCTCAAAGGCATAGCTCTGATTGCTATCGTGTTGTACCATTGCGATGAGGGCGTGCTCCATGGAGGCTTTCTGGGAGTCGATGTCTTCTTCACCATTTCTGGTTTTCTGATATTTTCGTCGTTGCTTAACCATATCGATGCCGGCAAGGGGATAAACCTAGGGGAGTATTATCTCAAACGATTCCGCAGAATCTACCCTGCATTATTCGCTTTGATTCCGCTTACGGTGACCATGGCATGGCTGATAAACCGCGATATGCTTGTTGGCGTTCGAGATCAGATAATAACCGTGCTGCTGGGATGTTATAACTGGTACGCCATCAGTAGCGGTGACAGCTATTTCTCTCAGATGAATCCGGATATGTTCCGTCATCTATGGTTCATGTCTTTGCTGATGCAATTTTATTTGCTGGCTCCGTTAATCGTCTGTTTGCTGCGTAAAATCATCAACAGATGGGCCCCTGTATGCGTATTGGTGTCATTCGCTATCGCCAGCGCGATATCCATGGGCTTGCAATACCATCCTGGTGCGGATCCGACACGTGTGTATTTCGGCACCGATACGCACGCGATGGGACTGTGGTTGGGAGCCGCACTGGCTTGGACGTTGCCCATTCTCAGACATGAGGATGGTCGTGTCGGAGAACCTCATATGATGGAGCGGTTCCATCGGGCGTGGGGGCGTATTGGACCGGCACTGGCTTTTGCCGCGTTATTGGCGTTGCTATGGCTGCTGCGGCATGTTGGGCAAGGCCCTGTGGCATTCAGAGGGGGCATTATCACAGCTTCTGTGCTTGCTGTGGTATTGATCGCAGGTTCCATACCATTCGGTTCCTGGATGCAGGACCTGCTGGTATTCAAGCCGCTTGCCCTTATCGGACACTATTCATACGGCATATACCTGTGGCACTGGCCACTATGGTTATTGGTCAAGGCCGTTTTCCCCCAGTGGGGGGCGCCACATGCGAACCGGGTCCTTCTTATCACGGTGGCGCTGACTGTTTGCTTCGCTGGAATGTCGTGGTTCTTGTTCGAACGTCCGGTGCTTCGTAATGGTTTTGGAGCCTTGTTTGGCGTGTCCGACGAAAAAAGCCGTCGCGTCAAGGCCAGAAAATACGTGACGATTGCTGTGACGATAGGTTTCTGCATAACAGGTGGGTACGCGGTCGTTCATGCGCCGGCATGCACCAGTGTGGAGCAGGCTTTACAGGCCAATGCCAAACTGTTGCTTCGCCAGCAGCGGCATTCTCCATTGGCGCGGCGTAATCCGCCGATGCCGAGAAAACCATTGCATAAGATGCCGAACGGTGCACAGATGTCGGCCATTGGTGATTCGGTGATGCTGGCGTCGAGCAAAGGATTGCAGGACCTGTTCCCCAATATTATCGTGGACGCGGAGGTCTCACGTTCAATGACCAAAGCGGAAGGATTGGTCAACCAATTGAAGGCACGAGGGAATCTACGCTCTTGGGTGCTGATAGGTCTTGCCACCAATTCCGTGGTGACGGATGACCAACTCAATGATCTGTTGAATGATATCGGACCGGATAGGGTGCTGGTGCTCATCAACGCGCACGCACCGGTGTCGTGGGTCCAAGGAACAAACGAGGTATTGAAAAATTTTGCGGCGGCGCATGCCAATACCGTCGTTCTGGTTGATTGGGACCAAGCCATTTCCGCTCATTCCGATGAACTTGCCGGCGACGGCATCCATCCTGGAATGAGCAATACCATTTACGCGCAAGCGGTCAAGGATTCCATAGCGGCTTGGATCAAGCAAGGACACTGATTTTGCGCCGGTAAAGATGGGACCGACGAAACCATAACGAATGGGCTCAACCCGATTTCGGCGGGTTGAGCCCATTCGTTTCCAAACATGAGGATGAGGAGAATTGCGCATCACTCCTGCGAGTGCTGGGGAGCGGATAGGAAATGTTCCTCACCGGGGAGCACCGCATTGAGAATCACGGCCACCACAAACGATACCGCGATGCAGTTGGAAGCGAAAATGGACTGGAACAGCGCCGGGAAATTGGCGAAGATGTCACCGACCTGAGTGAAGCCGATGCCAATGGTCAGGCTCAGCGCCGCGATGGTGATATTGCGTTGGGTATAGCCGGCTTCGGAAATCATCTGGAATCCGGAAAGGATGATGTTGCCAAACATCATGATGGTGCAGCCGCCAAGCACCGCCTGCGGTAGAGAGTTGAATACCTCCGCGACTGCCGGAACGAAACTGGCGATTACCAGAATCAAACCGCCGGAAAGAATCACCTTGCGATTGACCACTTTGGTCATGGCCACGAGACCAATGTTTTGGGCGAACGAAGTCAATGGCAGGCATCCGAATAGACCGGATACGGAGGAAATCAGACCGTCTCCTGCGATAGCTCCAGCTGTTTCCTTGTCGGTGGGCTGACGATCAAGACCGACCTTGGTGAGGGCGGCAGTATCTCCGAGAACCTCGACTGAGGAGACCACATACAGCAGAGCGAAGGAAATGATCGCGCCCGGATCGAATTCAAGCTGGAACGGCATGAAATGCGGCACGGATACTACTTGTAGATTGCTGAAACCGGAGAAGTCAACCTTGCCCATCATGATTGCAACCACATAGCCGACGACAAGACCGAACAGCACGGAAAGCTGTTTGGCGGTACCCTTCATCAACAGCTGGAAAGCGAGACATGCCACTAGGGAAATCAAGCCAAGCGTCAGATTCTGCCAACTGCCGAAGTCCTTGGCTCCGGAGCCGCCGCCAAAACTGGTGGCACCGACGGACAACAATGAAAATCCGATGGAGGTGACGACGATCGCCGAAACGATTGGAGGTACGAAGCGACGCCAATATTTGGCGGTCAATCCGAGTACCACTTCCAGCAGGCCGCCCAGTACCACAGCTCCGGCGACGGCACCGTAACCCTGATGTTGAGCAATCGACATGGCGGCGGCCACATAAGTGAAGGAAATGCCGGTGACCATCGGAAGACGCGAGCCAATCAGCCATATGCCATATAGCTGCAGGCAGGTGCCAAGACCAGCGACCAGCAGGCCAGCCTGGATAATGGCGGCTGACTGCGCGGCGTTCATCTTGGCGGCGGAGGCCACTAGGAAAATCGGCGCGAGATTCGCTACGAACATGGCCATGACATGCTGCAATCCGAACGGAACGCCCTTCCAGAACGACACCGGTGCGTCAAGGCTGCTGAGCGCCTCGACGGAAACTCCTTTCTTCGCATTCTTAGATTCTTCAGTCTGCTGTCCTTCTCCCACGTGAAAACCTCTCTTACCGGTTGAAATGTCAATCAGGAACGGAACTCGATAGTGCCGGTCTCCGGATTCATCGATTCCACAATCGCCAGGGAATCGACGTCATAGCCCGCCTCGCGCAGTTTGTCGCCGCCACCTTGGAAACCTTTCTCCACCGCGATGCCGATGCCTTCAACCGTGGCACCGGCTTTATGGCACAGTTCGATTAAACCCGTCAACGCTTTGCCGTTGGCGAGGAAGTCGTCGATGAGCAGTACATGGTCGCCCGTATTGAGATAACGTTTGGACACGATGACGGGGAATTCCCTCTGCTTGGTGAACGAGTAGACGGTGGTCGTGTACTGGTCTCCATCCAAGTTGATGGATTGCGCCTTCTTGGCGAACACCACCGGGACATTGCCGAAATGACGCGCTGCGACGCATGCGATGCCGATGCCGGAAGCCTCGATGGTCAGAATCTTGTCGATGGTTTTGCCACGAAAATGCTCGGCCCAGGCGGCGCCCATATGGTCGAACAGCTCGACGTCGCACTGATGATTAAGAAAAGCGTCCACTTTCAGTACGTTGCCAGGTTTGACGGTACCCTGTTGCGCGATTCGCTCTTCAAGCTCCTTCATGAATCCCCTTAGTCTTGTCGGCCGCGAAAGCGGCATCCGATGATGACATACGGCGAGCCGTATATAGGAGTTCAGCATACGCGCCTCAATTGACTGATGGGCTGATGCTCTGACCTGCTCATGTGGTAGACATGAGACCTACGAACAAATGTTTGAACGCAAGCGCTGCGAAGAAAAGAGGAACTGGTGGAACGGAGCATGGGGCCTGTGATGTGCGATCCGCGGAATCTGATCAAGGATCTCAACCCCCAGCAATTGGAGGCGGTGAAGTATTACGGGCAGGCGCTGCTCATCGGAGCCGGTGCCGGATCGGGCAAGACCCGTGTGTTGACTCGCCGTATCGCATGGCTGCTGGCCCATGGTTTCTGGGCGAGCAGCATCCTAGCCATCACCTTCACCAACAAGGCGGCCGCGGAGATGCGCGAGCGCCTTGTGGCGTTGGTGGGTCCGGAGGCGGAACACATGTGGATTTCGACTTTCCATTCTGCCTGCGTGCGCATCCTTCGTCGTGATGGTAAGGAGATCGGCCTCAAATCGGGATTCTCGATTTACGATACCGCGGACAGCGAGCGGCTGATCAAGCTGATCGGCGCCGATTTGAATATCGACATGAAAAGGTATACGCCTCGCATGCTGCTGGGGAAAATCTCTGATTGCAAGAATTCGCTGATCTCCTGGAAGGACCGGCTGAAAGCGGTAAATTGCGATTACGTTCCCGGACAACGTGGATACCAGGTAAGCTCAGGCGACATCGATGAGCTGGTCGCCGTTGTCTACGCCGAATACCAACATCGTCTGGCGCTCGCGAACGCGGTTGATTTCGACGATTTGATTATGCGTACCGTGGAATTGCTCCAGCATTGTCCGCAAGTCAGTGAGTACTATCGTCATAAGTTCCGCTACATCTTTGTGGACGAGTACCAAGACACCAATCACGCCCAATACGTGCTTGTCCGTGAACTCTCCGGCATCGATGCCGGAGAGATGCCCGATCCCCAGGCCAAGGGAGCCGGCCGCATCGGACCGGGATGGATTACCGTGGTCGGTGATTCCGACCAGTCCATCTACGCTTTCCGAGGTGCGGATATTCGCAATATCCAGGATTTCGAACAGGATTTCCCGAATGCGAAGACCATCATGCTTGAACAGAATTACCGTTCGACGCAAACCATCCTTGACGCGGCGAATGCGGTGATTGCGAAAAACGAGAACCGCAAACCGAAGAAGTTGTGGACCGCTCTCGGCGAAGGCGACAATATCATTGGATATGCCGCGGACAATGCGCAACAAGAGGCTGGATGGATTGCGAACGAAATCGCGAGAATCCATACTGAGGAAGGCGCCGCCTACCGAGATATAGCCATCATGTATCGGGCCAACGCGCAATCACGCTCGTTGGAGGAGGCGATGATCAACGCTAACCTGCCATACCAGTTGGTCGGCGGCACCAAATTCTACGAGCGCAGGGAAGTCAAGGACGCCATCGCCTATCTGCAGGCCATCGTGAATCCTGCGGACAATGTGAATGTACGCCGTATCCTGAATGTGCCGAAGCGGGGACTCGGGGCCCGAGCGGAAGGCTTGGTAGCAGGTTATGCGGATTCGCACGGCGTCACGTTCTTCGAAGCCATCGAACATTTGGAACAGATTGAGGGCATGACCGGACGTACCGCCAAGCCTTTGGGAGCATTCCGTGATCTGATGCACGAGCTTTCCGATTTTGCCAGGGAACATGATACGAAACCATCCGAAGTGGTGGCCGAAGTGCTTTCCCGAAGCGGCCTGCTGGAGGAGCTGCAACGCTCCGAAGATCCGCAGGACGCTTCGCGTGTCGACAATCTCTCGCAGTTGCAGTCCGTAGCCGCCGAATTCGAGCAGACTACTCCAGACGCCACATTGGCTGGTTTCCTTGAGACCACGGCATTGGTGGCTGATTCGGACCAGCTTCCGGGCGAGAGCGAGGATTCCGGCAAAGTCACGATGATGACGTTGCACACGGCCAAGGGTTTGGAATACCCGTACGTGTTTTTGACGGGCATGGAACAAGGCACCTTCCCCCACCAACGTGCCTTGGAGGATACCGGCGAATTATCCGAGGAGCGCCGACTCGCTTACGTAGGCATCACCCGTGCCAAACGCCGGTTGTACGTGACCCGTGCAGCAGTGCGCGCTCAATGGGGTCAATCCAATGAGATGATGCCCAGCCAGTTCCTCGATGAGATCCCGGATGGGCTGATTGATTGGAAACGACGCGAGACCAGCATGGAACGTATGCGTGCCGGCTGGCAGGATGATGGCTTCGACGACGAATTCGGCGGTTGGGGCGATGACGATTTCGGTTCCACTTCATTCGGCGGCTCATCATATGGCGCGTCGTCGAATGGGTTTGGTGCTCGTGGCCTCGGCTCCACGCGTGGCGCGCGTTCCTACGGTTCGGAGCATTCCTTTTACGGGTCTGAGATTCGCCGTTCTTATGGAAGTTCGCGTTCGAGCGCTTCGTCGTACGGGTCGTATGGTTCCTTCCATGGCTCGCCACACGGGGTTGGCAGGACTTCCGGTAAATCAGGCAAGGTCACGACGCGTCGCTCCAAGCCGAAGGATCTGACGAAAACCACTCCGGCGAGTTCTCTGGATGGCAATAATGGTCTGAGTATTGCGGATTTCCAGATTGGGGACAAGATCACCCATGATCGTTACGGTTTAGGCACGGTCGTAGACATGCAGGATAAGGGAGCGAACTCCGTGATCACCGTCGATTTCGGCACGGACGGGGTGAAACGTCTCTTGCTGCGCGTGGCTCCTATCGAAAAACTTTGATTTCGAGGTCCCTATAGGGGGCCACTTTGCCTGCAGACGAAGTTTTTTAGCATAGAATGCGTGGAAAAACAAGTCTTTTCTTTCGGGGAATGCATTGCCATAATGGTGGCGTTTGTTTTCTGAGAGGAAGAATCATGCATAGAAAACTGTTCGCAGCCGGCACGCAGATCGTTCTCGGATCGTTGATCGCGGTCGCTCCAAGAACCTTTGCCCATGTATGCACGGTCAAGACCATGCCTATGGCATGTCATTACACCGCGCAGGCCACGTTGGGACTCGGCCTTGCCGTTGTGGCGTTAGCTGTGGCGGGACTGTTCGTCACTGATGCCGTCAGGGCTGGTCTCGATATCGCCAACGCCGTATTGGGCGTACTCGTCGTATTGGTCCCCACCGTACTGATCGGCGTATGCAAAGGCGCCATGATGCATTGCCATATGGTGACGTTGCCGACGCTTGTTGTGCTAGGCGTGCTGCTGGGCGTGTTCGCCGTAATCGCCGCATATTGCGACATCAAACCGGTGAGGGGTGCCTGACGTGTCGCATATTACGCTTGCAGGACTGCCACTGGTCAATCTGAAGCGAAGACCATTTCGCACGACGGCGCTCATCATCGTTACGGTGATGCTCACCGCAGCATTTTACGGGGGATCGCTGTTGTCTCTGAATCTGGACAATGGACTGAGCAGCATGCGGGCGCGCATGGGGGCCGACCTGATGATCACTCCGCAGAACACCGCTGGCCAGGCCGAGGCCTTGCTCGCCGGCAACTCCTCGAGCACTTTCTATTTCACCAACGACATCGGCAACGGTGTCGCCAAGGCCGATGGCGTGGCCGAAAGCACTGCGCAGACATATATCTCGTCGTTGGCAGCATCCTGCTGCGACGAGAAGGTGCAGATTATTGGATTCAACCCCGATACCGACTTCGTCATCATTCCTTGGATCACATCACAGTTTGACGGTGGGCTTCATCGCGGGCAAATTATCGCGGGCTCCAATATCAATGTGTCCGATAGCAATACGGTAAAGCTGTATGGTCACGAGTTCCCCGTTGCTGCCCAGCTGGCCAATACAGGGACGTCGTTGGATAATTCTGTGTTCGTGAACGCGGATACGGTGCCGGACGTGATCTCTTATTCCGCGCAGGTTGGGCATGCGGCGATTCCTGAGGAATACGCCGACAAAGCGGTATCTGCTGTACTTGTCAAAGTCAAGGACGGGTATTCCTCGCAACAAGTGGCCGCGAACATCGCTAAGGCCACGGGGCTGAACGATCTGGGATACGTATATCCGGGAGGCGTTACAGCCACCATGAAGACGAATCTCAAAGTGGTCGTTCGATATGCCGTGGCATTCGTTGGGGTGTTCTGGCTTATGGGTCTGGTCGTGATGCTGGCCGTGTTCTCCTCAACTATGAACGAGCGCAAACGTGAATTCGCCGCGTATCGCATCCTTGGTGCCAATCGTGCGATCCTGGTGGGCATCATTGTCAGGGAATCGACGATGATCGGAACGTTGGGAGGCGTGGTCGGCGTGGCCTGCACTTCGTTGGCGATATTTCCGTTCAACACGTTGATAGCTAAGGAACTGCAGCTTCCATATCTGCAAACCGGCATCGGCGTGGTGCTGGTGCTGATGCTGGCAAGCGTCCTGTTCGCCGTGGCCACTGGCCTGATCGCTTCCATCATTACCGCGGCACGACTTTCCGCGCCGGAAACCTATCTGACTTTGAGGGAGGGGGAATGACGACGGAACGCGCGATTCTGCAAGTCCGTGGGCTCACACGCGAATTTATTCGCCGAGGCAGGACTTTCTCCGCGGTGGATGGCGTGGATCTCACGCTTTGCCCGGGCGATTTCATTGCCATTGTCGGCAGGTCCGGAAACGGCAAAAGCACCCTGCTCAACCTTATCGCGGGATTGTTGAAGCCCACGTCCGGTTCGATTATGTTGGAAGGCAACGAAGTGACCGCGTTGAACGACAGACGCATGTCGGCATTGCGCAACCGTGCCATTGGCTTCGTCACCCAGAGCCAGACTTTGTTGCCGAATCTCACCGTCATCGACAACGTGATTCTTCCGGCGGCAATGCGTGGTGGCGCCGTGGCTGTCCCGGTTGGCGGGCAGCGGGATTCGGCTCACTCGCAGCATGTCATAACAGACGCGATCGAAGATCGTCTTCCGGATGTCATCCATCCGGTCGAGACGGACAGGATGTCCGCAGCGTCGGAGCCGGACGAGTTGGAGGAACGGGCCCATGGGCTATTGCGCCGACTGCATGTCGACGATCTTGCCACGTGCTATCCAAGGGAACTGTCCGGTGGCGAAATGCGTCGTGTCTCCATCGCCCGTGCGTTAATGAACCAGCCGAAACTGCTGATCGCCGATGAACCTACCGGCGATTTGGATGCCGACAGTACGTCGGCCGTCATGCGTCTGTTACGCCAGACCGCTTCCGATGACACCGCGGTGTTGATGGTGACCCATGACCCGGATGCGCTTGCATACGTGGATGGCATCTATCGCATGGACAGGGGAGTGCTTACGCGGGTCTGATTGCCGTGACATGCCGGTGTGATGAAGAGTCCGTCCCCCATGTGTATTATTAGCATTCGGTGTGTGTCTATCAGGCGCATGCTGTCTGGAGCCTTAGCCCATCAGTGGGTCGGCGGCCGGTTCACGATGTTCACACCGTGGTTTAGACCGTTCGTGCTTGCACGACGAAGCACTGGAGAGGCTGGCTCAGCGTGTACCGCAACCGGTATGCGTTCCGTTCAGACAACGACAGAACAAACAAAGGATTAAACCAATGACGAAC
>ERZ808246.2079-NODE-2079-length-13083-cov-3.035462_pt1 | contig 13083 bp, 10 predicted proteins | sample MGYA00521083_ERZ808246 | MGnify/ENA primary metagenome ERZ808246 (study PRJEB31516, sample SAMN03275577) | gut metagenome | biome: mammalia-associated habitat; material: feces | host: Papio cynocephalus | place: Kenya | collected 2012-07-07 ...
TTAGATAAGGTCGACTTTAAAACAAATGGAGCTTGTTTATCTCCCACTAAATCAGCATAAACCAATTTATGAGGTTCTTTTTTAAATGTTTTAAATATAGTTGTAGCTCTTAATAGCCTGCTTGTTACCGTAACATTTGAACTAGACAAAACCCTAGTTACCCCTAAATCGGTAAGCAAAAGGACTTTGCCGTTATAGTTAGGATCAAAAGGCAAAATAGAAACTATGCTTGCCCCATGGAAACTAGCAGCCTTAATCCCACTTGACCCATTGGAAGTAATGCTAATCTCGTTTTCATTGTACATAGTAGCAAGCCCATTCTCGCTTAATAAAAGCAAATTAGAGTTCCCGGAAGTCAAACAAACCGAGGCCACCTCGTCATTGGCAAGAAGTTTCATGGCCTTGACGGGCCTATTTGTACGTGTAACGGGGAAAGAAGAAAGCTTGCTTCTTTTAATCTGGCCATTTTTAGAAACTATTACGATATTTAAGTCGTCTCTGAATTTCCTTACGACCATGCCTTTTACTATCTTTTCATTCGGAGACAAAGAGACGGCATAATTAATATGGAATCCTTCATCTAACCATTTACCTACTTTTAATAAATGCACCGGCAAATAGATATATTGACCCTTGCTAGTAAAAAGCAAAAGAAAATCCGTCGTCAAGGCAATTCCATCATAAACTAAGCTATCCCCTCCTTTTAGACCGGGATAAGTTCCATTATGCCCATTCGAGCCCTTCCAAGAAGCAAGAGAGGAACGCTTAACGTAGCCATCTCTAGTAACGACAACCATGACTTCTTCCTTAGCGATTAAATCGCGTTTATTCACTTGCCTTAGTTCAAGGTTTTCTTCTTCAATCAAAGTCCTTCTAGAATCGCCATATTCTTTGGCGATGCGTTTTAAATCCGCCGCTATGGCCTTATCTAGTTTTTCTTCGCTTTCTAAAAGTTCGACAATAGAGCTAATCTGTTCATTTAAGGTATTTTTTTCATTAAGCAAGACTTCAATGTCGGTGTGACTTAATTTATATAAAGGCATCATGACAATGGCTTCGCTTTGATCAGGCAAGAAACCATATTCTTTTTCTAAGTTAAGCTTAGAATCAGCTTTGTCTTTGCTTTTTCTAATAATGGCGATTACTTCATTGATTATTGAGGCGGCTTTGATTAACCCTTCAACAATAGAAAGTCTTCCTTTGCATTTTTTTAAGTCAAAATTTAACCTTCTAGTCCATACTTCTTTTTGATGGGCGATATAGGTATCGCAATAAGAAAGCAAGTTTAAAGTCTGCGGTCTACCATCGACAATAGCTACCATATTGGCGCTATAAGAAGACCGTAATTGGGTCTTGCTCATTAAATAAGCCAAAATGGCCTCGGGCTTAAACCCTTTTTTTAGGTCAATAACAACGCGTAAACCGTTTTTATCCGATTCATCCCTGACTTCGTCAATGCCATCTATTTCCTTATCATGCCTAATCTTATCGATAGAATAAACTAGTGAGCTTTTAACTACGCCATATGGAATCTCGCTTATAACAATTTGAACTAGGCCGTCTTTTCCTTCGACAATTTCATATTTTGAGGCAACATCAATCCTGCCCTTGCCCTTTGTATAAATGTCTTGTAAGCCAGAACCTTTATAAATAATTCCTCCCGTAGGGAAATCAGGGCCAGGAACAAAACGCATCAATGTTTCTATTGGGCAATTAGGATGCATTATCCTATAGGTAACGGCATCGGTAATTTCATTTAAATTATGCGGAGGTATCTCTGTAGCAATACCAACAGCAATTCCGCTTGCACCATTAACAAGCATATTGGGGAAATGGGCTGGCAAAACCGTGGGCTCGAATTCAGTATCATCAAAAGTAAGCCCCATATCGCAGGTATCTTTTTCTAAATCACGGACCAATTCTTGAGAAACGGCACTCAATCTAGCTTCGGTATACCTATAAGCGGCAGCCCCATCGCCATCCATTGAGCCATTGTTACCCTGGAAATCAATTAAAGGCAATCTAACTCTCCAAGATTGAGACATCCTTACTAAAGCATCATAAATCGAAGAGTCGCCATGAGGGTGATACTTACCCATGACCTCGCCGACAATGTGTGCACATTTTTTTGTCGGTTTATCGATTGTATTGCCAGTTTTATACATCGCAAAAATTATGCGCCTTTGAACTGGCTTTAAACCATCCCTAGCATCTGGAATGGCTCTTTCTTGAATAACGTCCTTGGCATAGATATCAAACCTATCGCCCATCAATTCATCTAGGGCACTAGGCAATATGTTTTCCTTTATTGTAGAGGTCACTTCTTTTTTCTTGCTCATTTTTTTACCTCCTCGATAAAGGAATCCTTATCATTGAATTTGACGTTTTCTTCTATCCAAATCCTTCTTTGCGAAGCATCGTTTCCCATTAAAACAGAAATTCTTTTTTCAACGACCAAGGGGTCATCAATTTGAACTTTTAATAACTGCCTAGTAGCCTTATTCATTGTGGTTGCGGCAAGCTGATCAGCATTCATTTCCCCTAACCCTTTATATCTATTTATGCCATAACCAGCCCCGATCTTAGCTTTTGCTTCTTCTAAACTAGAATCATCCCAAGCATAAACAAATTTCTTTGGATCTGATTTCTTATATACCCTATATAAAGGAGGGCAGGCAATATAAACCATCCCATTTGTAATCAAGGGTTTCATATAATTATAGAAGAAGGTCAATAAAAGAATTTGAATATGGGCCCCATCAGTATCGGCATCGGTCATTATGATAATTTTGCCATAATGAGAGTCTTCTACATCAAAATCAGCTCCAACTCCAGCCCCAATAGTTTGAATAATGGTTGAAAATTCAGTATTTTGAAGCATTCTTTCCATTGTAACCGAATCGGTATTAAGTGGCTTCCCTCTTAAAGGCAAGATAGCCTGATGAAGCCTATCTCTTCCAGTCTTGGCTGAGCCTCCAGCTGAATCACCTTCGACTATAAACAATTCATTATTCTTATAATCCTTAGATTGAGCAGCCGCCAATTTATCGGAAATAATGGCATCTACGCTCTTCTTTTTACCGCTTCTAGCGCTTTCTTTAGCTTTTCTTGCCGCCTCTCTAGCTTGCTTAGAAGCCTGGCATTTATGTATCAAGTCGATGGCAAAATTCTTATGTTCGGCCAAATAATGGACTAAATTTGTATATGCAAAATCGCTTACCAAAGGCAAAGCATCAGGGGTTCCTAACTTTCCTTTTGTTTGACCTTCATATTCTAGTTTATCTTCTGGAATCTTAACCGAAATAACAGCGGTCAGCCCTTCCCTAATATCCATGCCGTCAAGCTTTTGGCTTTCTTTTATAACTCCATTTTCTAAAGCCCAATCATTTACGGCTTTGGTAATGCCGGTTTTTAAGCCAGTTTCATGAGTACCGCCATCATGAGTACGGACGGAATTAGCATAGCTATAAACATTTTCGTTATAATCTTTGTTACACCATTGAAGTGCAAGCTCCATCTTTATATAAGAAGCATTGTCTTCAAAATCTATTGTTTCCCCTATTCTTTCCTTATTTTGGGTTAAAATGGAAACATATTCACGAAGTCCGTTTTCATAATAGAACTCATGAGACAAATTCGCTCTTTCGTCTTTTAGGAAAAAATGTACTTTCTTCAACAAGAAAGCTTCTTCTTGAAGATGGTTATAGATAGTGTCCCATTTAAATTCAACAGTTGAGAATATCGTTTTATCGGGCTTAAAGTGAACCAAAGTACCATGTTTTTTTGTAGTACCAATAACTTCTAGAGGAGTCACTAGCTTACCGCCATGTTCAAAACGAAGGTGATATATTTTTCCATCTCTAAAAACAGTAATGTCTATCCATTCGGACAATGCATTTGTCACAGTCGCGCCTACTCCATGCAATCCGGCCGAAGTAGAATAAGCCTTACTACTGAATTTTCCACCGGAATGAAGAGTGGAATAAACTAATTGGACTGCAGGAATGCCGGTTTCTTTATGAACGTCGACTGGAATGCCCCTCCCTTCATCTTCAATGGAAATCGAACCGTCTTTATGAATGGTAACATAAACGCGGTCGCCATAGCCGTTAACGGCCTCATCGACCCCATTGTCTACTATTTCCCAAACCAAATGATGAAGGCCCTGGGAATTTGTTGAGCCTATATACATGCCAGGGCGTTTCCTAACCCCTTCAAGTTCAGATAAGACTTCAATATTGTCTGAAGTATATTGCTTCTCTGCCGCTAATATGTCTTGCATTTAGAAAAATCCGTTTATTACTCGCACATTATAACGCAAGATTTCTTTAAAAATAAGTATGAATGAGTCATAATTTGTTGGATATGGAGTTTAAAAGATGGAAGTATATTTAATCAACTCGTTAGCCTTTCTTCTTTCTATAGTTTTTGGTTACCTTTTGGGCTCTATCCCCAACGGGGTCATAATAGGGAAATTATTTTATAAAAAAGATCCTAGAGATTACTATTCGCATAACAGCGGAGGGACAAATTCTGGTAGGGTCTTGGGCAAGAAAATTGGAATATTGGTTACAATTTTAGACATGCTTAAAACGATTGCGTCTTTATATATTGTATTTGCAATCCTTGAATTTACAGGTATTGAAAACTATTTTATATGGCAAGGTTATGATGCAAAACCATTATTTTATTTTGGCTCGGCTTTCTTTTCTATTATAGGGCATTGTTATTCGATATTCTTAAAATTTAAAGGAGGGAAGGGAGTCGCATCTACTTTAGGGCTTAACGGATCAATCTCCCCAATATTATTTGGATGCGATTTGATGTTCTTCCTCTTCTTAAAAAGAAAAAAGATTGTCTCGCTTTCTTCTATTCTAACAAGCGTAACTCTATCTATAGCGACTTGGATTATTGCGATTACTTGTTATTGCCTTTCTTATTCATCGATTAATTTAACTTGGAGTTTTGGCTTTCTTGTTTTTCCTAAGATAGGTTTTGAGTTCGCCATCATGAATACTTTAATAAGTCTACTTATCATTTATAGGCATAAGGAAAACATAAATAGAATTAAGAATGGGACTGAAAACAAAGTAACTTGGATAAAGTAGTATTTTAGTTGATTATTAGTATTAAATATATCTATGTGAGTATTAAATGTGAATAAGTTTAATACTCTTTTTTATTCGATTATATCTATGTTTTTCATTGACATTATTTTTACAATATTTTGACAAAATAGTAAATTGACTATTTTCAATAAGTAATTGTTTTGCCTTAAAAATATAATAAAAAACTTATAAAACAATTATTGATTTGCTCGCTTCATCCCCTACCTCTATTAAATTGTCTATAATAAACGCATAGACTAATTTTAGCCCCTAGATAATTAATTAAATTGAATTAATATTTAGATGAAAAAATTAAAAAAAGCAGTCGATTGCTCGACTGCCACAATTCCTTTTTTTATTATAAGTTATTGTTTTTCTTCATCGAATTCATGACGGCTCTAATGTTGGCTTCAGTTGGCTTCCTACCCATCTGAAGGAACATGGCCCTAATCATTTTTTCATTAATTGGAGGATTCTTCTCCAATTCTTTCTTAATAAGCTTTCTTGCTCCAAGAAACCCAACAATCAAACCGATAACTAAGGCGCCGATGACTAATCCAAACCATCCGCCATCCCAAGACATTAAAAACATCTTGATTAGGCCCTGCCATCATATTTGCCAGTTGTTGTATCAACGGCAATCTTATCACCTTGATTAATGAACAAAGGAACGCGAATTTTCATGCCGGTTTCCAAAACAGCATCCTTGGACCCACCATTAGAAATGGTATCTCCCCTGACTCCAGGTTCACATTCAGTGACTGTTAAAATGGCTTTGGCTGGAAGTTGGACACCAAGAACTTCATCATCATAAGAAATGATAGTTACTTCGCTATTTGGAGCAAGGAAAGGAATTTCATGCTCTAAATTGTTCTTTGGCAATTCGATTTGTTCATAAGTCTTGCCATCCATAAAGCAAAGTGTCTCGCCAGTATCATAAAGATATTGCATGACTTTCTTATCAATATGAACGTCTTCGACTCCGTAACCAGAGTTTCTGGCTAGTTCAATAATGGCTCCAGTACGTAAATTCTTTACTTTTACCTTGGCAACCATCTTTCTCATGGCTGTTTTGTTAAGAAGAATGTCAATGACTTGGTAAAGATTTCCTTCATCAATGAAGTAATTGCCAGGTCTTAATTCTGTAACGTTAATCATCTAATAATTTCTCCTCGCCCAGAAAATAAAGGCATTGGTATTTTATACCAACTAGTCTTTCTTATAAACCATTATTTTTCTTAATATTGCCTAAAATAAGGGTTATATTTCAATTCATTGCCTATAGAAGAGTTGCTACCATGTCCAGGATATATCTTAACCAAAGGATCTAATCTTTTTAACTTTTCTAACGAATTATTTACTTCTTTTGCCTCATTTCCAGGCAAATCCATTCTTCCAATGCCCAAATGAAACAAAGTGTCCCCACTAAAAAGAATCTTTTCTTTTTCAAATAAGAAGCAGATGCTGCCTTTTGTATGGAATGGGGTTGCGATTACTTCAAAGATGAAATCGCCTAATGTTAAATGCCCTTCTTCAATCTCATTTATTCTCAATTCATCCTTTATTATCAATTGTTCTCCATCTAAAAAAGAAGACAAATTATATTTTGGCGAATAAAGGCAACGATAATCATCTTTGCTGATATAAACTGGAAACTTTTGGGGAGTTTTCAATTCATTTAAGCCCATTATGTGGTCATAATGGCCGTGGGTTAAAAGCAAACCGAGGCAATTATATCCATGTTTTTTTAAATATTCTTCTATGTAATCGGATTTGTTATAGCCTAGATCAAAAATTAAACATTGATTATTTTGGTTTACTAAGCAATAAGTAATCCCGAGTTCGGGAGAACGGTTTAAAGTTATTACTTTATACATCTTATAAATAAAAAAATAAGGCGATTGCGATGCCTTATTTCTTTTCCTTATGAAGTGTCATCTTATTGCACTTTGGGCAAAATTTGTTAATCTCCATTTTGTTGGGATTATTTCTTTTGTTCCTAGTGGTAATGTAATTCTCATCACCACATTCGGTGCACTTGAGTATAACTTGATCGCGTTTGCTAGCCATTCTCTTTTCTCTTCCTTTCGGCGTTTAGAAGTCTAGCATAGGATTAAACGAAAATCTATAATAAGATTTAGGTGAAAAAAATGTATAAACGCATAAATACTAAAAAAATTAGAATCGGGAATACTTTTATTGGCGGAGCAAATCATGTTTTGGTCCAATCAATGTGCAACATTAAAACCGAAAACTACGATGAAGTCATAAAACAGATAAACAGATGTACCGCTTTAGGAGCCGAGGCCATGAGAGTATCCATTCTGGACCAAAAAGATGCCTTAAGCGTTTCTAAAATCAAAAAAGAAATCAAGATTCCCCTAATCGCCGATATCCATTTTGATGCCGACCTAGCTTTGACTTGTATAGACAATAACATCGATGCCATACGAATTAATCCAGGCAATATAGGCAAGATAGACAAAATAAAAAAAGTAGTCGATGCCGCTAAAAACAAAAAAATACCGATTAGAATCGGAGTCAACGGAGGCTCATTAGACAAAGATATTTTTAATGGCGATAGCAAAATAAAAGCCGAGTATTTATTAGAATCCGCATCTAAACATATAAAGATTTTAGAAGATTTGGGTTTTTTTGATATCGTAATTTCTTTAAAAGGATCAAACGCAATAGAAACTATACAAGCTTATAAAATGGCTGCTGAAAAGTTTCCCTATCCCTTGCATTTAGGCGTAACGGAAGCCGGGCCAAAAGATATTGGCTTAATTAGATCTAGTGCAGGGTTATCCCCACTTTTGCTTGAGGGAATCGGCGATACTATAAGAATTTCTTTAAGCGATGAACCCGAAGAAGAAATCAAAGCCGCCAATAGGTTACTTCATGATTTAGGTTTAAAAAAGGATTACCCTACCTTTATATCTTGTCCGACATGCGGAAGAACGCAAGTAGATTTAATACCCACCGCTAAGATAATCCAAAATTACCTTGAAGAAAACAAAATAAATAAAACCGTTGCCATCATGGGCTGCATTGTAAATGGGCCCGGTGAAGCTAAACACGCGGATTTAGGTGCGGCTGGCGGAAATAAAAGCTGGGTAATTTTTAAAAAAGGCAAAGTAATTCGGAGTGTTTCAAACGAAAACATTGTCGAGGAATTAATAAAAGAAATCAATTTATTATAAAGAGCTCATCCAATCTTTCTCGTAAACTCCAGTTCGAAGCATCTCGATTTCTTTTTCGTAGGGAGCCTTACCATTAATATACGGCGTTTCTAAAATTTTTGGAACATTGCTAATCCTATAATTTTTAGCAATTCCTTCTAAAATAGAAAAACCTATTGTTCCATTCCCGATATTAGCGTGTCTATCTTTATGGGAAGATATGGGATTAGAGGAATCATTTAAATGAATAACCTTTAACTTGTCTAAGCCAATTATTGTATCGAAATCATCTAGGACTTTGTCAAATTCAGCTAAATTATAGCCAGCATCATTAATATGACAGGTATCTAGGCAAACTCCAATCCTACTTTTATCTTCAATGTCGTTGATTATTTGAGATAATTCAACAAAATCCTTTCCTATTTCATTTCCTTTGCCAGCCATGGTTTCTAAACAAATCGTCACATTTTCCTTAAAGGAAGAAAATATTTGATTAAGGGCAAGGCAAAGCGCTTCTTTTCCTTTTAAAAAGCCTAACCCTTTAGAGGAACCGGGATGCAAGACCACTTTATTGACATTAAAAAAAATAGCCCTGGTAAGTTCTTCTAGCAAAAAACGTTTTGCAAAATCATAATTAGATAAATTTTCCTTATTAGCTAAGTTAATTATATAAGGGGCATGGATAATTATGTTATTTTCGTCGAAGTCATTTTCTTTTAAATAGCGCCTGCCTTCTTCTATTTTTAACTTTTCTATAGGCAAACGAAAAGAATTGGCAGGAGCGCCCGTATAAAACATAAAGGCATTTTCCTTAAACCTTAAAGCAGATTTGACGCTGCCTAGATAATAATCGGGGGAGCTAAAAGAAACGTGGGAACCAATAAGCAAATCAGTCTTCTTTTCCATAGGCTTTTTTCCTTATGGCCTTCCCGATGGCTTTTCTTTTGTATTTGTTTTTAACTCTTTCCACCGCCCATTTTTGTTTTTTCTTATAGGCCGGTTTGACTTTATCGCTTCTATTTTTTGCTTTAGCAATTTTAATTTCTTTAGCTTCTTCCTCGCTGAAAGGCTTTTTCTTGCTAAACTTTTTCTTTGGAAGCAATCCAACTGGATCGTTAACAAGGCAATCTTCCTTCAAAATAAGAAAATCGAATTTGACCCCTTTATTAATTAATTCCAAAGGAAGCTTGGTTGAATCTGCATTATAAAAAACATAGGAATCACCTTTTTTTCCAAACCTGCCTGTTCTGCCAGCCCTATGGTAGTAATATTCCAAATCGCTAGGCAAATCTAAGGAAATAACTTCGCTTATATCATCAATATCGATGCCTCTAGATAACAAATCGCTAGCAACGATAAGCTGGAACTTGTTATCTTTGATTAATTTTATCGTTGACTTTCTTTTCCTTGCATCTAAGTCCCCAGAAAACATGGTAACTGAATAATTATTTTCCCTTAAATCTTCATATACCTTTTTAACATCTTCCTTTTTGGAAGCGAAAATAATGGCAAGGTAAGGATTTTTAATTTTCAAAAATCTTTTCAAAGCCTCTATTTTACCAACATGCTTAATATTGACTAAATGATGCGAGACATTAGAAGAACTTTTGTTATCTTCATTATCAAAAGAGAAATTGACTCCCATATATTTTTCTAATCTATGTTTCAAATTCTCTTCTAGAGTAGCAGAAAAAACCATGGTTTGTATTTTTTCAGGAAGCAAGGAATATAACGAGTCGATTGAATCAAAATATCCTAATTCCATAAGCATATCGGCTTCATCTAGAACCAAAGTCTTGACTCCATGCAAATCAAGCTTATAAGAATCAATCAAAATATCTTTTAATCTTCCGGGTGTTCCTATAACAATATGAGGAGGGACACTTAAACCTTGGCTAGAAGAAGTTCTATCTTCTTCAGAGGTAATAAGCTTGATCTTTAATTTTTGGAAATAGTCTTGAAAAGGCTTGGCAAATTCATATACTTGCCTTGATAATTCCCTGCTTGGGGTAATGATAATGGCTTGCAAGCGAGGCAAAGAAGTATCTATCCTATCTATAATTGGTATTAAATAAGAATGGGTTTTGCCGCTTCCGGTCTCGGCTTGGCAAAGCAGGCTCTTCCCTTGCAAGGCCTTCGGAATAATGCGAAGCTGGACAGGAGAAGGCTCAAGATATTTTTGCTTCTTAAGCGAATCAAGCATCGTCTTAGATAAATTTAATGAAGAAAAACTGCTCATAATGATAAAATTATAAAGGAAAGGGAGAGGATTTTCATTCATTTACGTATGGAAGTACACATTATTTCACCATTTGGTTTTTGCTCAGGGGTTAATAATGCAATAGAAATGGCAAAAAAAGCAAGAAAAAGCTATAGTAACGGCATTTATTTACTCGGCATGATAGTCCATAACGAAGATGTGGTCAAAGAATTAGAAAAAGAAAACATGCACATAATAGACGAAAGAAAGTCCAATCTCCTTGACGAATTAAAAAAAATACCCAACGGCAGCATTATTATTTATTCAGCCCATGGCCATCCTTATATATATGAAGAAATAGCAAAAAAGAAGAACTTAATTCAAATAGACGCCACTTGTCCTTTTGTAAGTTTAAACCTAAAAGAAGCCAATGAATTTGAAAAGGGGACAACTATTTATATAGGAAGCAAGAAACATTTGGAAGCCGCTTCTTTCTATTTCAATTGCCCTAGTTCATATTTTTTCGATATCGATACTTTTTCTTTCCTAAGAAAAGGGGAGAAAAAGCCAAAACACGTCATTACCCAAACTACTTTATCGGAAGACGAAATAGAAAAAGCCATGGAAATAATAAGGAAAGAGTATATGGAGGCATCATTAGAAAAAAGTGTTTGCTTCAGTACGAAAAGTAGACAAGATGCCATAAAAAAATTGCCGAATGAATACGATGCAATCCTAATTCTTGGTTCCACTTATTCTTCTAACACGAATAAATTAGCCTCAATTTCTATAGACAAGGGCTTTAAAACTTATCGCGCCCTTAATTTAGAGGAACTAAAAAAATTAGATTTGAAAGGGATTAAAAAAATAGCCGTGGCCACAGGGGCAAGCACTTCGAAAAAAACATTAGAAGAATGCTCTTCTTATCTAGAATCACTTTAAAGCAGAGACAATGACTCTATATAAGGCCAAAGCTTGATCTCTTTTTTCTTTCGTTAATCCTTTGTTTAATAAAGAAGAGACTTTTTTTCTTTGCTCCTCAAGCCAAAGCAAAAAAATAGGTTCTTTTTTTATAAGCAGCTTAGGGCCAAGCAATAGTTCTTTTGTAGAATAGGGTTTATCTATTTTGCCACGCTTAAATTTAACGATAAAATAATAAACCTTATCTTCGTAGATTATCGTTTCATCGTCTATATAAAACCCTAAAGAAGAGACTTTTTCCCTAACTAGTTTTAAATCCCTATGAGGATCGACAATTATAGTTTTAATGTTATCTAATTTATCTAAGTTAGAGGAAAGAATTTGATAAGTCAAAACCCCGCCTAATCCACATAAAGATAAAGTATCGACATCATTGCTGATTTCTGATATTCCATCACTTTTACTAGCAAATATTTTAGATGAAAGCCCGGCTGATTCTATATTGGTTTTCATTCTGATGAATGGACCGATTTTATTTTCTATGGCTTGTGCATATTCTATTTTCTTCGACTGCACCAAATAAATAGGAAGATGGGCGTGATCGCTTCCAATGTCGGCTAAAAAAGAATGCGGATCGACAAAATCAGCCACCGCTTGTAAACGCTTGGACAGTTTAAAACCCATCTACTTCTCCCGATCTAACCCTTTTTTCATTCTCAAAAGAGCTTGTTCTTTTATTTGCCTTACTCTTTCTCTAGAAATCCCCATTTCTTTTCCTATAGCTTCTAATGACATTGGATCTTCCTTATTTAAGCCATATATTTTTTCTATGACCTTTTTTTCTCTATCCGGTAAATAGCTTAATCCCTTTTTAACGGTTTCTAAGACATCTTCTTGATCGATGTTGCTAGAAATAGAATCATCATTAGAAGGGATAAACTCGCTTAATTCGCCATCTTTATCTTCGCCGACAGGCTGATCTAAATCAATAATGGAAGTCGGCAAGGAGAGTATCGTCTCGACCTCATCTTGGCTAATGTCCCCTAAATCATTCGCGATTTCTTCAATAGTCGGTACTCTTCCTAATTTTTCTTCTAGATCGGTTTCAACTTTTTTTATCTTTGCAAGTTCTATTGATTTATGAAGAGGAACCTTAATTGGCCTAGATAATTCGGCAACGGCTTTAGAAACAGCTTGGGTAATCCAAAAATGGGCATAGGTAGAAAATCTATTGCCCTTGCTAGAATCGAATTTCTCTGCCGCTTTATAAAGTCCTATATTGCCTTCTTGAATTAAGTCTAGAAGAGGGACACCCCTACCTTGATAATGCTTGGCAATAGAAACAACAAGTCTTAAATTGGAATTGATCAAAGTAGTTTTGGCTAATTCAGCCTTGTTTTTTTCTTCCTTTGTTGCGTTTTCTTTGTTCCCATTAGCAATTTCAAGGGCTAGCGCAGTTTCTTCTTCTTTACTTAAAAGCGGATAACATCCTATGGAATGAAGATAAATGGAAAGTGAATCGCCTTTTTTCGAAGGAGGCAAAGGCAAAGACTCGTTTAGTAAAGACTCAATTTGCTCGTCGCTAGCTTCGATCGGCTCTTCCTTAGGGGAATCGGCCAATTCTTTTTCCTCTTCTTCGCTTAAAGAGGAAGAATCATCTAAAATTTCATTT
>ERZ808246.2080-NODE-2080-length-13082-cov-3.640746_pt1 | contig 13082 bp, 8 predicted proteins | sample MGYA00521083_ERZ808246 | MGnify/ENA primary metagenome ERZ808246 (study PRJEB31516, sample SAMN03275577) | gut metagenome | biome: mammalia-associated habitat; material: feces | host: Papio cynocephalus | place: Kenya | collected 2012-07-07 ...
TTCTTCAAACTCCCTGCGCATACAAGAATAACGGTTTTCATTTCTTTCAAAATGTCCCCCTATTCCTACGCATTTCCCTTCATTAGGATCGTTTTTCTTTTTATTCCTACGTAAAAACAAAATGGAATCGCCAAATAAAGCATAGCCTAATGTTGTTTTTGTTTTTATATTCTTTTTCCTAGAACAAATTTTTAATCTTTCTTGATGGGTAGAGATTATTTTTTCCATAACCCCATTTAAATTTTTTTCTATTTCAAAGCCATAAAAACGTAATGTAGTTACACCCATTTTTTCTAAAGCCTTGTTTACTTCCTTATCCCTAGCTATATTTCGTTCTATTTTCTTTATCCAAAAAGATGCATTGGTTTTTATGCTTTTTTTAGCTTCTATAAAATTATATCCATGCCAAAACTCAGAATCGGCAAAAATAGCCAAATTAGAAGAAGGTATATAAATATCCGGTTTGCCAATTAACCCTTTATAATTTTTTCTATAACGTATCCCTAATTTAGTTAATTCTTTTCTTAATGCTAATTCTATTTTAGTATCCTTTCCTTTGATGGAGGCCATTATTTTATGATTTAAAGATGGATCGCGTTTCACTTTCTATCCTTCTTTTTCTTTTTGCTTTTTTCACTTAATAAATTAATTTTTTCAATAAGGGCATTAGAAGAAGAAGCAGCTTTGTTGCAGCTATCTACAATTGCCTTTAAATCGCATTTTTCGATTTCCTCATTTAAGGAATCCATCTTTTGCTTTATTTCTTCCATTCGTTTTATGGATTCTTCTAATCTAGATAAAGAACCATTCAATTTATCAATAAGGGAAGAAATGGCTTTGACGTTTTTAAAAGAAGACTCGATTCTTTCTGAAAGGGAGGAGATCTTATCTTCAAAAGAGTCTTCTATTTCCTCTACCCTTTCCAAACAAGAAGAAATCTCTTCAAGGTTTGTCAAAGTTCTTACTAACTTATCATCTGTATTTTCCATTGTTTAATTAATCTCCTTTTTAATTTTATTTAGAAGAAGGGAAGAAATCTTATCGAAATAAAATACCTTCTCTTGATAAGAACAAAGTTCTACTGATTTTTTATATAGTTCAACTAGTTCTAGAGTCGAACTATCGTTATCGAAGACTTTTAGCAAAAGATTTAGTTTTTTTCTATTCCCACTTCTTTTATAACAATCTTTTAAATTTCCAAAGTCATTCCTAGAAATAAACAAATCAATATATTCACTAGAATTAGAGAAATTGTTTTTATTGAACTCCTCCTCATAATTTGAATACTTTTTTGCAATTATTAGATCGCTTGTATTGGCTTTTTCTTTTGCCCTAAGCAAAGATAGATAGGCCTGTTTATATTGACCATTATAAAATAAGGATTTAGCATAGCTAACCCATGAATAGCAAGGTGAATCAAGGAAAAGTTCATCTAATTCCAAGGAAGAAGAAATATGTTTTGGAATGGAAAGAAAACAATCCTTTATTGAAGACGTAATATCGTTTTCATAAATTACTATTTTATTTTTTGCCCTAGTCAAGGCTACATAAAACCTATTAAAAAGCATTCTATGGAAGGAAGAATGCTTTCCTTTTTTATTTAACAACATGGAATTAAAACTGTTCTTTGATGAAGAGAAGAAACGAATTAAGACGACGCTATCCCACTCCATCCCTTTTGCCTCTTCTATTACAAAAGCCATATTTGATAATATTTCTCTATCTATCCCAAGTTTGCTATAGGTAGTGATAAAGTACTCTTTCTCAAATAAAGAAGGGAAAATATAAGATAAAGAAGTAGAAGTCAAAGACCTCTTTATTAAATCTAGTAAAGTTTCTTCCTTATCTATATAGCTGACAAATAAATCATTCTCGTCATCCCTTAAAGATGATTCAGTTTTATCTATTTCTTCTTTTTGCTTGCCTATGCATTCCTTTTTCTTGATATTAAAAGAATTAATATAATCAATTAAAATAGGACCGCTCCGATAGGAAGAAGGCAAAAATATTTTATTTAATTTCAAAGAATGGGATATTTGTTCTTTTAAAATGGATTCGCAAGAAGCAAAGCTAAACAAAGTTGGTTGAATTGTTTGATTATCGTCTCCAAACATATACAAAGACAACGGATGATTCCTTTTTAATAAGGATAAAACGGAAATAAACATCAATTCGGTTAAATCTTGATATTCATCAATTATTAAATTATCAAAAAGAGGCTTATCCTTCTTTGCCAATATAGCTTTAGCCAAAAGGCCATTCGAATAAAACGAGTTTGCCAAAAGATGGTTATGGTACGACTTGCCAATTAAATAAAAGTCTTTACGTATATCAAGTCCAAATGCCTCTTCCTTTTTAGTTAAGCGCAAGAATTCATCTTCACCTAAAATAGAATTAGTAGAAGAAGATAAAACCCTAGAGCCTTCCATAATCCCATTAAAGAAGCAATAACAGGCCAAGCAAACATCTTCTTTTTCATCTTTAAAAATAGAAAAATCTTTCTTTAAGGATTTGCTAGAATCAACAAAAGATAAAAAATAAGTCCTAAAATAATCAAACCCCTTATATCTAGAGGCTATTTCTTCACCTAAAATATAGCTCGCTAGGTTTAAATAAGTATAAGTAGAAGGCGTTTTTATCTTATAACTAGAAAGCATTTTATCAACAGATTGAAGCAAGCCTGGTTCATAAGTCAAATATAAAATCGACTCATTTTTATCGAGTAAGTCAATATATTGAGCAACAGACATCAAAGTTTTTCCAGTTCCTGCCGAGCCAGTTAAAACACTTGGCAAATTTTTATTGGCTTGCTTTAATTGGCTAAATTGGACATTGGATAAATATGGGATATCTTCTTTTGAATTAGATCCGTTTCTTAAAAAGAGCTGATGCAATTCTTTATCATTATTTAAGGCTTTAATGCCATTAAGGGCTACGTCAAGCTGATTATCATGTTCGCCTTGAAAGGAAAATCCAATAATGATGATATCTCTATAATCAAGTCTTCTTTTGCAATCATAGCCATGGCAATAAAATAAACGGCTAGCTTGGTATTCTTCATTGTTACCAAATTGAAATTTCAATACGGTTTCATTGGAAAATGAATTAATTTTTTTATTATCCCTACTTCTTAAATAAGCATTAAGCTCCTCATCATTATAAGAAAGCAGCTTTTCGATTGTCTGATCGAAATCAAATTTAGCATAAGGGCTTTTTTGAAAAAGCTTTTGAAATTTTCTTAAAGTCTTGCCAAGGATAAAAACTCTTCTATAAGCAACCTTGTCATTTGTAATTTCTTCTTCTTTTAAAATAGGCTTCTCTATTTTTTCTTCCTCAACTTTTTCTTCTTCCTCGATTTTTTTCTTTTTGTTTTCGCTAGAAGTAATTTTTAATAAGGAAGCAAAATCAAGGTATGGGTCTACTAAACTAACCCCAATTGAAGAAAAGCCCACAATAGAAGCTTCTTTATCCGCAGAACAAATAAAACATAAATTAGGTTCTTTTTTATAACTTAATAAATATGAAAAGGGGCGAGAATAAGCATCAACACTAGCGCATAATAAATTGAAATTATTAACGTCGAATTTCGAGGCTAAAGAATACGCTATCGACCCATTCAAAGGCTTGCCTGGGCAATATCTAGTTCTTTTTGTCCAATTGATTCTATTGATAGATTTTAATTTTTTATAAAATTCGTCATGGTAAGGCAATAAGGCTTCGTTATCGTTACTAAAAATAAAAATCCTGGAATTGAAATCAAATTCCCTCTTTTTATAAATATATTTTTCAACATTTAAAGATTTTATCTCATTAATGTTTTTGGGCTTTTCTTTTTTATTAGAAGAAAAAGAAGCGACAGGTAATGAAGTAATTTCCTTGGGCTTTCTTATTTCTTTTTTCCTAAAATTCGGATTAACGTTTAAATTGGCTATTTTGTTTTTGGAATTTGGAGAAAACGAAGGCGTGACTAAAGGCACATTTACATAGTCTTCCTCTTCTTCATCTTCGTCTTCCTCTTCTATAAAATCGTTAAATTCATCTTCATCATTATCCAAATTTCTAATAACATTCTTCCTAGAAGGGGTAAAACTTTCTTTTTCAGGAACAATATTAGGGGTTTCTTCATTTTCTTGCTTTTCTTCGTTATGGATAAGTTCTATTGGTTTACATATTATTCCATTCATTTCTATCAACGCGCCTTCCTTAGAAAAGGAAAGAAGGCACCTATTAATAACATCGACTTCCAAATATTCATTAACCAAGCTTTTATTTTGCAATAAAGCACGAAGCGGTATTAATTCATTGTTAAAAACGCAAGAAATTACTTTATATGAAGAGAAAGAAAAAGTGAAAAAGCCTTTCTTTAAATATTCTTTTTCTATAGAAGGAGGGAAAAAGTTAGTAGAGGCAAAAGATAGCTTCCTGATGTTGGCTAATTTTAAAATAAGGGAAGTGAAATAAGGGCTAGAAGAAAAAGGCATCAGCATCTCTTCAATTGAATTTTCCTTAAATATTAGCTTGTCTAAATTCCCCATATGATTAATTTTACTATTTTATTTAAATCTAGTAACCTAAATTGGTATGGATTATTTAATTAGAAAAGGGAAAATTGAAGATACTGCATTAATCAAATCATTTATTTTGCAAGAAAATGACTACATGTCTTCATTTAATTTGCCTAATATGCCTTTAATTAACTCTATAGAAAAAGAAATAGAAAATCAAAATGTCTATGTTTTGAAAAAAGGCAGAAACTTATTAGGACTAGCCATAATTTCTAAATCGATAATAGATTCATATTTTTCATTTTCCAAATCTAGCCAAAAAGAATTTGACTTGCTTTATTCTCTTCCTTGGAATGGAGAAGAAACGTTGATTATTAGCTATTTCGCAGTAGATCCAAATAAGCAAAATAAAGGATTAGGCAAAATGTTATTAAAGGCATTAAAGGCAAAATATAAAGGATACCTATTCTTAACTTGCTTTAATAGGTTTAATAATCCTTATATAAATTTTTTGACGGAAAATAACTTTATCGGCCCAATGGAAACGTTAGGATTTGAAATAAGCGAAAAAAGTGCAGTTTTATATTATTTGCCTTATAAAAAAGAAGGGATTTGCAGCGATCCTATATTTTAGCTAAGCTGAGATAAATATAGATTATAGAAGAAACCTTTTTTGTTCATGAGTTCATCGAAGTTGCCATTTTCAATCATTATCCCATCTTTTAAAACAACTATTAAATCAGCATTTTGAATAGTTGAGAGCCTATGGGCTACAACCAAAGAAGTTTTTCCTTTCATTAACGAATCAAAAGAAGAAGAAAGAGCAAGTTCGGTACGTAGATCAATATTTGAGGTAGCTTCATCTAAAAGAACGATTTCTGGTTCTAATAACATTATTCTAGCAACACATAGCAATTGTTTTTCGCCGCTAGATAAATTTGAAGAATTGGAAATGTAAGTATCATACCCATTTGGAAGTCTTCTAATGAATTCATCTGCATGGGCTTTCTTGGCAGCTTCTACAACTTCTTCTAATGTGGCATCTTTTTTTCCAAAGGCAATATTATCCCTAATCGTTCCATGGCTTAGCCAAGTGTCTTGCAAAACCATGCCAATATGAGAGCGTAAATCATGCTTGCTATATCTAGTAGATGGCTTTCCATTTATATAGAAGCCACCATTCTGGGGGTCATAAAAACGCATTAGAAGATTTATAATGGTTGTCTTGCCACACCCAGTTGGGCCAACGAAAGCAATCTTATGTCCGGCATATATATCCAAATTGAAATCGGAAATGATTTGTCTTTTGCCATCATAAGAAAAGTTAATATGCTTTGCCTGCAATGTCTTTACTTTATCTCCTATTATTTCTTTTCCTTCATCTATATCTTCTTTTTCAAAAAGCACTTCATTTACTCTTTTTAAAGAAGCCAAGGCATATAAAATATCGCTAGACGCATCGCTTATTTCATTAAACGGGGTCATATATTGCAAAGAATATGTCAAGAATGAAGAAAGAGCCCCGACACTAAATGGAACTCCCAAAGGTAAGTCTTTAATCAAAATAAAGGAACCAAATAGAATCAAGATGGCATAGATGGAATTATTGACTACCCTTGTGGCTGGATTGATCCAGCTAGCGGCAAAAGCAGCCTTAAAATTCTTACTTTTTACTTCATTATTCTTTTTATCGAATTCCTCTTCCCTAGATGACTCTAATTGATAAGCTTGGACGGTTTCTAAATTAGAAATTGTTTCCAATCCAAAAGAAGAAAGCTCACCGAGTTTGGCATTTTGATCTCTAAAATATTTAGCATTCCTAGAAGAAATGAATTTAGAAACAAGCAATGAAATAGGGGTTAAGAAAACAACAGTCAAAGCCAAGGCATAATTTAAATAGAACATAAAAACCAAGGTAACTAAAATTTGAACTACGCCTTCATATAAGGCCCCTGCCCCATTTATTAAGCCCGTTTGAACGTTTTCAATATCCCCAATTAGCCTAAGTAACAAGTCTCCATGAGTATGGGTATCCAAATAAGAAACGGGGACCTTGTTGAATTTAGTAAAGACGTCATCCCTCATCTTCTTAACAACGTTATGACCTAAAATAGAAACCATGATATCGAAAAAATAACGGAAAATAGAACCTAAAAGCAAAAAGGCAAAGGCAACGAAAAGATAATTCATTATTTCAAAATTGCCATTCTTCATTTGGTCGATAACCAATCCAGTGATAAATGGTATCGATAATTTTGATATAACAGATAAAGTTGCAAAAAGCAAAGAGAGAAAAGCCAAGCCCAAATTGCCTTTTAAATATTTTTTTATGCTATTTAGATTTTTCATTCTTCTTCACCTGCGCTTCATAAATCTCTTTATAGACCAAACAAGAGGAAAGCAAGTCATCATGTTTGCCTTGCCCTATTATTTTTCCTTTATCTAAAACATAGATGCAATCGCAATTTCTAATAGAGGTGGCTCTTTGGCTTACTATAATTGTCGTTAATCCTTTTATTGAGGAAATATTCTTTCTTACTTGAGCATCGCTTTTATAGTCAAGGGCCGAAGTAGAATCATCTAAAACTAGAATTGGTCTATGGCTTAACAAGGCCCTTGCAATTAATAGCCTTTGCTTTTGCCCACCGGAAAAATTAGTCCCATTCTCTTCTACTTCATGTTGGTAATAATCTTTATATCTAGAAACAAACTCCATTGATAATGACAAAGATAAGGCTTCTTCTATTTCTTCTTTGCTCGCATTAGGATTGCCTAATTTTAAATTGGACTCGATTGTTCCTTTAAAAAATTCGGGCTTTTGGAAGACAATGGCAAATTGGCTTCTTAATTGTTCTAAGTTCAAATCCTTTTCGTTATCGTGACCAAAATAAACCGCGCCTTTACTAGGATCGCGAAACCTATTAAGCAAACTAATTAAAGTTGATTTGCCTGAACCCGTACCACCAATAAGTCCAATTGTTTCTCCTTTTTTTATAGTTAAATTTATATTATCCAAGGCATTTGTCTCGCCACCAAAAGAAACGCAAACATCTTTTAAAGTAAGCAAGGACTCTCCTTCTTGAATTTCTTCTATTGCTTTTGTAGAAGGAACGATATTGCTTTCTAGGGCAAAAAAATCATCGACCCTTTTCTTTGAGGCAAAAGCCTTTGATAAAGAAGTTACTAATCTAGTAAACATAATAAGAGCCGCCAAAGATTGAGTCAAAAATGACATAATGGCAACTATTCCACCGATTGATAAAGAAGAAGACAGCCCGTCTTTAGCGCCTATATAGATTATTAAAACAATGGCTAAATTAACAAAAGCAAAGGTCAATGGGTTTATAAAAGCATTGATTTTTGAAATTAGGATGGCTTGTTTTCTATATTTATTGGTTTCCTTTTTAAAAGAGTCGATTTCTTCCTCTTCTTTATTAAAGGCGCGTATGACTCTCCCACCGACAATATTGTCATCGCCAAATCCGTTTAAGCAATCCAAATGCTTTTGTAGCTCGCTATATTGCTTAGGCGTTAAATATATAACCAAAAAGATAACCCCCGCGCATAAAAGCAAAGAAATCAAAACAATAAGTCCTGCTAAAGGGGAAATTAAAAAAGAGCACACTATCGAGCCTACTACCAAAAATGGAGCCCTAACTAGCAAACGCATAAGCATAAAAACGCCATTTTGAACGGATATTGCATCGGAAGTTAGTAAATTCAAAGCCTTCGATTTTCCAAATTCTTCCACTTGTGAAATACTAAGCGTATTTAAATGACTGTATATCTCCCTTTTTAAATCATAGCTATAGCTAGTAGAAGTCTTTGAAGATATATATTGAGTTACCATCGTGGCAAAAAACCCCGCAAAGGCAAGAGCAAGGACAATTAGGCAAATTGATATAATGTAACTAGAATCATGAAAATTACTTCCCCCGTCAGTTAGGCCATTATCTATAACGGCCCTTACTAAAAACGGAACAAGAAGTTCGCAAATTACTTCAACCCCTTTTAAAATGGGGGCAGCAATAACTTTAAAAGAATATTTTTTTAAAATGCCTAGGCAAGAAAGTTTTTTATTATTTTTCATATCAATTATTTCTATTCTTTTTTATTAGATGTAGAAGAGGCAAAACGAATTTCATTTTCCAATTTTTCTTTTATTTCTTTTAAGGTAGGCTTAAAAACCACACTTCCGCTTTTAATCGAGCCAGAACCGGTATACTTATAAAAGCACATGGTTCCGTTTTCTTCCATTTCTATTTCATCAAAACCGGCGCCTTCTTTTAAATTGCATGCTTCGATTTGATCGGAGCTAAAATGAATTAAATTGCTAGAAGAAAAGCCAATGGAAAAGGAACCCGTATCGATTAAAAGCTGAGGGCATTCGCAAGATAAGTCAAATTCCAAAACGCCTTTTTCCTGATTGAATTTGATGTTTTTGAATTTCCTTTTCCCTACAGGGGGCATATTAAAAAAAGAATCGAAGAAAGTATCAAAATCCAAGGCGATGTTACTAGAAGAAAAATCAGGATTGCTCTTTACTCCCAAATCTTCAAAAAGGGAAAACAATTGTTTTCCGGAATAATGCTTATCATTCAATAATAAAGGGGTTGGTTCGAATTCACCCGATTTATTATGATAATCTAAGGCAAACATGCTAAGAAGGACATAACGCAATAAAACTTCGATGGGTGTATCTTTAAAATTTCTTAAAGAAATTAAACAAAATGCAAAACAATAATCAGAAAAAATACCCGGATTCGTCCTATCTTTTACAAAATCATAATATAAGTCTTGAAGCTCATCACCCAATAAACATAACGCGTAATTTGGATCAGGAATTACATATTCCCCCATTCCAAAACATAATGCATATTCCAATATGCCTCCATAATTTCCCGACATTGCACTTTTAGAAAAGCAAGCAAACGAATCAATGCCTAGATAATGTTTAGGGGCATAGCCATTATTTATATAAGATCCCATAAAATAATTAGCCACCCCATCACTAGATAAACTAGGGTCAGCAAAATATTTGAAAGCCAAGCGATGGTTTACTTTGCCAAAGTTACCACCCGTATGGTAATAAATGCCTAATAATATATTGGCTTTTTCAGGTGAAAATTTCTTTAACTTCCTTAAATTTTTTAAAAATAAGGCTTCCGTTTCTTCGCTTTGATCTATTTTCTTATCCACGTAGGCATCCACCGTGTCTAATAAAACAGAAGCATAAACGTAACAATGATCGGTTATATCCTTTTTTATTTGCATCAATGAGGAAGCAGAGCAATCAAGCATCGAAGAAGAACAAATTATGGTCGGCAAACCACAATGAGGACATAACGAGGTTTCTTTGCCGTTACTAGACTTATAATGCTTTATTTCTCTTGCATCCATCTCTTTTTGGCACATAAAGCAATATGCCTTATCCGATTTAAGCAAAGATAAAGAATTGTTCTCGCTTTCTTTTATATAAGACAAGGTTTTTTTGCTAAATAAGGGATAATATTCTTTTTTTAATTCCATAAAAAAATAATACCACAATAAAGAAACGGAAAAATACGTTCTTTATTATATAAATAAGCTTATTTATGTTTTACTATCGCTTAAAAAAGAGCAAAATTAAAACGAAGGTCATAAATATGAAAATAATGTTAGATTGTTTAGGCGGAGACTTTGCTCCAAAAGCCACTATTGAAGGCGCTAAAAACGCTTTGAAATCAAGCGCTACACTAAATTTGGTTTTATTAGGAAAAGAAGAAGAAATCAAAGAAGGCCTAGGAAATAATTTCGACCCAAATAGAGTTGAAATCATCAATGCTCCAGAAAGTGTTTTAAATACCGATCATCCTGCCCTTTTTTTAAAACAAAAACCAAATTCTACTTTAGCCGTTGCTTATGAACAATTAAGAAAAAGGGAAGACATTGATGCTTTAGTATCGGCTGGTCCTACCGGGGCCATTTTAACCGGAGCCGTATTAAGATTAGGCAGAATAAAGGGAGTTGAAAGGCCAGCCCTAGTGGCAACATTGCCAACTAGAACAGGCAAATTGGTTAGAATAATCGATGCCGGGGCCAACATGGATTCAAAAAGTAGCTATTTGGTTCAATTTGCCATCATGGCCGATACTTATTTAAAGCTAAATGGGGTTTCTAATCCAAGAATAGGACTATTAAATGTTGGCGCAGAAGAAGGTAAAGGAAATGAATTGGCCAAAGAAACATATGCCCTCTTAAAACAAACAAATGTTAATTTTATAGGTAATGTTGAAGGCGACCATGTCCTAAAAGGCGAAGCCGATGCGGTTGTCTGCGATGGATTTTGGGGAAATGTATTTTTAAAAGCAACCGAAGAAGCTTGCTATTATGTATCCGATTTATTTAAAGAAGCCATCTTTAAAAATATATTCACAAAAATTGGAGCCTTATTCCAATTAAAAGGTTTAAAAAAAGTAAAAGAACCCTTCAATTACGCCAAAAAAGCCTGTGCCCCGTTATTAGGGACAAAAAAGATAGTTTTAAAATGCCATGGTAAATCTAACCAAGAGACAATAAAAGAAACTATATTAGAAGCAGAAAGACTAGCAAAAGATGGTTTGATTGAAAAATTAACCAACGCCTTAAATTTAAACGAGACCGAAAGTTCGATTCATCCAACTGCTAAATAAAGAAAAAAGAAGTGAAACAACTTCACTTCTACCTTTAAAAATATGCGTAAGATAACCTATTGTGACGCAAAGTGCGTAAACCCATTAAAAAGTGCATACAGTTTGTTCAAAAATGCGTACAGCTGAAAAAGAAAAACATCCCAACAAGCAGGAGGCTACAGCTGTATCAATGCTTTAATACTGTCTACTTTTATGGTATCACTTCAAAAGCATCTATAAAAATAAATGAGGTAAATTTTCAGGTGATTGCTGAATATTTGTACCCGATCAATTAATTATTAATATTATTTTAATCTAATATAATATGTTGCCTTGCCAATACCTTCTTTTTTTATCTCGCCTAAGTCGCACAATTCTTTTAAACTTCTTTCAATACTTGTTGATGATATTGAGGGAACAAGTTCTAATATATCTCTTTTTGTAAATTTTCCCAATTTAGAATTTACTGCCATTCTCACCACTTCAATGCTTGGCTTCTTATCAGATATTAATTCTATTCTTTCTTCAAAATCATTATATGCATTAACAATCGTACTTAGTATGTATCTTATAAATGGAGTAGCATCATCTTCGTTTTCGTGCCATCCAATTTGAGAATCACATAATGCATCATAATATAAATCTTTATTCTTAGCTATTTTAGCTTCTAAGGATATATATTTACCTACATAATAACCTGAGTGATATAAGAGTAAAGTTGTAAGTAATCTAGACATTCTTCCGTTTCCATCAATAAATGGATGGATGCATAAAAAATCGTGAATAAATAATGGGATTAGAATAAGAGGATCTACTATACCTTCACCAAGGGCTCTATTATATTCATCACATAATTCTTGCATTGCGATTGGAGTTTCAAATGGTGATAATGGTGTAAATAATGTATATGCTTCACCTTTTTCATTAGTGGCACTTATATAATTTTGAACATTTTTATATTTTCCACCATATGAAGTCGATGTATGAGATAACAATACTTTATGTAATTGAAGAATAAAATTAGGTGTAATAGGTATTGAATCAAAGTTTTCATGCACAATATTTAATGCATCTCTATATCCAGCAATTTCTTCTTCAGCTCTATTTTTAGGAGCTGTTTTTTCATTTACTAATTGTTTTAATCTAGTGTTAGTTGTTCTAATGCCTTCAATTTCATTAGATGATTCGGTACTTTGTATCTTTGCAATAATAACTAATTTTTCTAATTCTTCAGGTTTTTGTTTTAGAAATAATTGTTGTTTACCTTTTTCTTCATGGATTTGTGTCAAATAATTAATTATTTTAATATCCCATGTTTTATTTTTTAAATCTGAGTAATTAAATTTTTTCATTTTTCTCACCACCATTACTGTTTACGCACCATTTATATCATTTTTGGGGAGAAAATCAATTATTTACACTTAGATACTAACAGTTAATTTCAAATATTTCCTCATTTAATAAAACTTTCTCGTAAATTTACATATTAAATGTGAGAATTAATTGTAATTGTATCTTTCGTTTTTCTAGTAGGCCATTCGTGATCTAGTAAGAAGCTAAAACACTAAAACTAATAACAAAATAGTCATTTAGGGTTTCTTGGGTTTCAAAATAAAACTCCCAATCAGTCAAAAAGCCCATAACTATGCCACTTTTAGAGAAAACAAAAAGAAGTGACATTGTATCACTTCTGTTGTTCTAATATGGCGGAGGCGTCGAGATTCGAACTCGAGCACCGGGAAACCCGGTCTAACAGGTTAGCAACCTGCCCCCTTCGGCCTCTTGGGTACGCCTCCGTGGCATTTAATATACAACGAAGAGAAAATAAACTCTACTATTTTGTTAATAAACACCTAAAAAAGATAACCAAACAATGCCAATTGCATTAAAGAAGTCTATTAATAGGCCTTGGCAAAATAAACAACCT
>ERZ808246.2081-NODE-2081-length-13072-cov-5.394177_pt1 | contig 13072 bp, 10 predicted proteins | sample MGYA00521083_ERZ808246 | MGnify/ENA primary metagenome ERZ808246 (study PRJEB31516, sample SAMN03275577) | gut metagenome | biome: mammalia-associated habitat; material: feces | host: Papio cynocephalus | place: Kenya | collected 2012-07-07 ...
CTGCGCAGCAGGCAGACCGTTGGGGATCATGATAGGCATGGCGTGGGTTCCTTTCCGTGAATATGTGCAGCGGCTCAGCCGAGCGCCTGCGCGAGATCGGCAATCAGATCTTTGGCGTCTTCCAGTCCGCAGGAGTAGCGGATCAGATCCTCGCGGACGCCCGCGGCCAGAAGCTCCTCCGCGTTCATCTGCCGGTGCGTGGTCGAAGCCGGATGCAGGCAGCAGGTGCGGGAGTCCGCCACGTGCGTCTCGATCGAAGCGATGCGGAGCTTACTCATGACGGCTTCTGCCGCGGCTCTTCCGCCTTTGACGCCGAAGCTCACGACGCCGCAGGAGCCGTGCGGCAGATATTTCTGCCCCAGCTCATAGTATTTGTCGCCCGGCAGGCCGCAGTACTGCACCCACGAGACGTTCTCGTGCTGCTGCAAAAACTCTGCGATCTTCTGCGCGTTTTCGCAGTGGCGCTGCATGCGCACGTGCAGGCTCTCAAGGCCGAGATTCAGGTAGAACGCGCTCTGCGGCGACTGCACCGCGCCGAGGTCGCGCATGAGCTGCACGGTGGCCTTCGTGATATACGCGCCGGCAAGACCGAAGCGCTCGGTATACGTGACGCCGTGATAGCTCTCGTCCGGCTGGCACAGGCAGGGATATTTTTCCGCGTACTTCGTCCAGTCGAACCGGCCGGAATCCACGATCGCGCCGCCGAGCGCGCCCGCGTGGCCGTCCATATACTTGGTAGTGGAATGCACGACGATATCCGCGCCCCACTCAAACGGGCGGCAGTTGATGGGCGTGGCAAACGTGTTGTCCACGATCAGCGGCACGCCGTGGCGGTGCGCCGCCGCGGCAAATTTCTCGATATCGAGAACGGTCAGCGCCGGATTTGCGATCGTCTCGCCGTACAGGGCCTTCGTGTTGGGGCGGAAGGCGGCATCCAGCTCCTCCGGCGTGCAGTCGGGATCGACGAACGTGACCTCGACGCCCATGCGCTTCATGGTGACGGAGAAAAGATTGAAGCTGCCGCCGTAGATGCTCGAGGAGCTGACCAGATGGTCGCCCGCGCTCACGATATTGAAGACGGCAAAGAAGATCGCCGACATGCCGGAGCCGGTCAGCATGGCCGCCGTGCCGCCCTCCAGCGCGGCAATGCGCGCGGCGACGGCGTCATTCGTCGGATTCTGCAGGCGGGAATAGAAATAGCCGTTCGCTTCCAGATCGAAGAGCTTGCCCATTTCCGCGCTGCTCTCGTATTTGAAGGTCGTGCTCTGCACGATCGGGATCTGCCGGGGTTCGCCGTTTTTCGGGCTGTAGCCCGCCTGCACACAGCGCGTGCCGAGACCGAGTTCTGCCATGATATCCTCCTGAAGAATCGGAAATACGGGCGCTTGCGCGCCCGTATTATTTTACATTAAAACAGCTTATAAGTCCAGCCCATTGTATCGGGCACAGTGCCGGTCTGCATGCCGTAGAGATTATCGTACAGCTTCTGGGCGACCGGGCCGACCTTGCCGTCGGCGACCTGGATCTCTTCGCCGTTGTAGTTCAGCCAGCCGATCGGGGAGATGACCGCCGCAGTGCCGCTGGCGAAGATCTCCTGCAGCGTGCCGTTCTTTGCGGCAGCCTCGATGTCCTGAATGGAGAGCTTGCGCTCGGAAATTTTGACGCCCCACTTCTGCAGCAGCTGGATGACGGAGTTGCGGGTGATGCCGGGCAGGATCGTGCCGGAGTCCAGCGGCGCCGTGATGACCTCGTCGGCGATGCGGAAGAAGGCGTTGGAGGTGCCGATCTCCTCAACATACTTGTGCTCCGCCGCGTCGAGCCACAGAACGTCCTTGCAGTTATATTTCATGGCGTCGAGGCTCGCGCGCATGCCGCCGCCGTAGTTGCCGCCGACCTTGGCATAGCCGGTGCCGCCCTGCGCCGCGCGGATGTACTTGTCCTGCACGTAGATGCGCGTGGTGGTGATGCCGCCGTCGTTGGCCGCGTAGTACGAGCCGGTCGGGCTGAGGATGATCATGAACTTATAGTGCTTGGCCGGCAGGACGGAGAAGGAGACCTCGTCGCCGAAGATGAACGGACGGATATACATGGCCGTACCGGGCGCGGACGGGACCCAGTCCATATCCTCGTGGATGACGGCCTTGACCGCCGCAAGGAACAGATCGCCGGGCAGCTCCGGGATGCACATACGCTCGTTCGTGCGCTTCATGCGGGCGATGTTCATGTCCGGGCGGAACAGCTGGATGCCGCCGTCCGGGGTGCGGTAGGCCTTCATGCCCTCGAACATCATCTGCGCGTAGTGCAGGACGCAGGAGGCCGGCTCAATGAGGAACGGCTCGTGCGGCACGACGCGGCCGTCATGCCAGCCCTGTCCCTCGTCATAGTCCATGACGAACATGTGATCCGTAAAATATTTTGCAAAGCCCAGCTTGGTCTCATCTTCGGGACGGGGCTTGGGATGCGTGGTTCTGGTGACCGGGAATGTGTATTCCATGATAGTTCCTCCTTAATATAGTCGGCATAATCGGCTTCCCCGAAGGGGAAGGCTTTTTTGTTTATGTTACACCCGGTACAGCTCCGGGCGGCGGTCGCGGAAGACGTTGATGGAGGTGCGGATACCGTGCAGGACGGACAGGTCGCAGTCTGCCGTCAGGATCTGCTCCTGCGCGCCGGCGGACGCCAGCTCCCTGCCCCACGGGTCGAGGATCACGCTGCGGCCGCCGTAGACGGTCTCACCGGCCGTGCCGCAGGAATTGCAGCAGGCAAGAAACATCTGGTTCTCGATGGCCCGCGCCGTCGTCAGCGTGCGCAGGTGCGCGTCCCGCACCGCCGGCCACTGGGATACGACGAACAGCAGATCCATCCCCTCCAGCGCCATCGTCCGCGTCAGCTCCGGGAAGCGGATATCGTAGCAGATGAGAATGCCGCAGATCACGCCGTCCAGCTCGAACCGGCACAGGTGATCGCCGGGGGTAAAAAAGTCCTGCTCGCCCATGGGCGTAAACAGGTGCGTCTTGTCATACGCACACAGAAGCGCGCCGTTCCGACCGAAGACGCAGGCGGTATTGTATACGCGCCCGCCGCACGCGTTGGCGACGCTTCCGGCCACGAGATTCACGCTCAGCTCCTTTGCCAGCGCGCCGAAGACCGCTTTGGTCTGCGCGCAGCCGCAATCGCAGAGGGCTTCCAGCCCCTCGCGCGGGAAAAATCCGGTGTTCCACGTCTCCGGCAGGACGATGACGTCGGGCTTCTCTGCTGCAGCCTGCCGGACGAGGGCTTCCGCCCGCCGGAAGTTTTCCTCCGGCCGGGCGAAGGCCATGTTCATCTGTACGCAGGAGATCTTCATCCCTGATAGTCCTTTCCCGCCTCAATGGCTTTCATATTGGCGTCGAACAGATCAGCCTTGCGGGCCGGGATGACCTTGTGCAGGGCCGGTGCGACGGAATCGAAGCTGACGCAGCCGGTCTTTTCGATGAGCGCGCCGAGCAGCAGCATGTTGGCAAGCGTCGGCATGCCCATCTCACCGGCAAGGCCGGTGGCAGGGATGTAATAGGCTTCGACATCGGTGCGGCGCACCCTGCGGGAGATGAGCGTGGAATCCACGAAGATCCTGCCGCCGGGGGCGACCGCGTCCTCATACTTGTCGAGAGACGGATTGTTCATGACCATCAGCACGTTCGGGTGCTGCACGATGGGCGAGCCGACCGGCGTATCGGACAGGATGACGTTGCAGTTGGCCGTGCCGCCGCGCATTTCCGGGCCGTAGGACGGCAGCCAGCTCAGCTCCCGGTTTTCGAGCAGACCCGCATAGGCCAGCACCTTGCCGGAAAACAGCAGTCCCTGCCCGCCGAAGCCGGCGATGACGATCTGGAAATCAGCCATTTGCTTCACCCTCCTTATCGCGGTATACGCCGAGCGGATAGTACGGGATCATTTTCTCATCGATCCACTCGAGCGCCTTCTGCGGCTCAAGGCCCCAGTTGGTCGGACAGGCGGACAGCACCTCGACCAGCGAGAAGCCTTTGCCCTGGATCTGGTTCTCAAAGGCCTTTTTGATGCAGGCCTTGGCGTTCCGGACGTTCTTGACCTTGTTGACCGTCACGCGGGCAAGATATGCCGGCGCGTCGAGCGTGGCAAGCAGCTCGCAGATACGGATGGGGTAGCCCTGCGTTTTGACGTCGCGGCCATAAGGAGACGTCTGCGTGATCTGGCCGGGCAGGGAGGTTGGCGCCATTTGGCCGCCGGTCATGCCGTAGATCGCGTTGTTGATGAAGATCACGGTGAAGTTTTCGCCTCTGGCGGCGGCGCTGACCGTCTCGCACAGGCCGATGGAAGCAAGGTCGCCGTCGCCCTGATAGGTGAAGACGACATTGTCCGGCAGCGACCGCTTGACGCCGGTCGCGACCGCGGGCGCGCGGCCATGGGCGGCCTCGATCATATCACAGGTAAAATAGTTATAGGCGAGGACGGAGCAGCCGACCGGCGCGATGCCGATGGTCCGGCCCTCGATGCCGAGCTCGTCGATGCACTCGGCGACCAGGCGGTGCACGATGCCATGGGTACAGCCGGGGCAGTAGTGCAGGACTGCATCGGTCAGAGATTTCGGTTTTTCAAAGACGGTCGTCATGCGTTTGCGCCTCCTTCGGCCATAGCTTTGATGCTTGCAAGCACTTCATCCGGGGTGGGGATCATACCGCCGACACGGCGGCAGAGCGAAACGGGCTTTTTGCAGCGGACCGCCAGCTCGACGTCCTGCTTCATCTGGCCCATATTGAGTTCGACGCACACGAAGCCCCTGACCTTGTCTGCGGCGGCAAGAAGCGGCTTGTCCGGGAACGGCCAGAGGGTGATCGGGCGGATCATACCGGCCCTGATGCCCTGCTTTCTCGCCTCCACGATGGCGTTGCGGGAGACACGGGCGGTAATGCCGCAGGAGACGACGCAGACGTCCGCGTCCTCCATCATAAATTCCTCCCACATGGTCTGCTCTTCGGCGAGCTTCGCATAGCGCTCGAAGCGCTCGATGTTCTTCTGCTCCAGCTCCGCCGGAGAGAGGTACAGGGAGTTGATGATGTTGTGCTCGCGTTTGCATTCCGTGCCGGTCACGGCCCAATCGGGCGCGGTCTTTTCCAGGACGGTCTCCTCCGGCAGAACGACCGGCTCCATCATCTGTCCCATCGTACCGTCGGCCAGCAGCATGGCCGGCATGCGGTACTGGAATGCCAGCCGGAACGCCTTCTGCGTCAGATCCGCCATTTCCTGCACGGACGCGGGAGCCAGAACGAGCACGTGGAAATCGCCGTGGCCGGGGCCTCTCGTCGCGAGGAAGTAATCGGACTGTGACGGCTGAATGCCGCCGAGACCCGGGCCGCCGCGCTGGACGTTGACGATGAGCGCGGGCAGATCCGCGCCCGCCAGATACGAGATGCCCTCGCACTTGAGCGCGATGCCGGGGCTGGAGGAGGAGGTCATCGCCAGCTTGCCGGTGGAGGCGACGCCGTAGACCATGTTGATGGCCGCGATCTCGCTTTCCGCCTGCAGGAACACGCCGCCAATCTTCGGCATGCGCTTGGCCATATAGGCCGCGATCTCCGTCTGCGGAGTAATGGGGTAGCCGAGGTAATGGCGGCAGCCGCAGCGGATGGCGGCTTCGGCAATGGCCTCGTTGCCCTTCATCAATACTTTTTCCTGCATAGTCCGCTCCTTTCTCACTTTTCGACCGTGATGACGCAGTCCGGACACATCGTTGCGCAGAACGCGCAGCCGACGCAGGCATCCGGATCGGTCAGCTCGACGGGCGTATGTCCCTTCTGGTTCAGCCGCGTTTTGGACAACGCCAGCAGATGCTTGGGACAGGCGTTGACGCACAGCCCGCAGCCCTTACAGAGCTCTTCCTGAAATGTTAGTTTCGCCATTGGACGCCTCCTGAGTCAGTTGATAATATAGTTTCTGAAGATGCAGCGGGAACAGGTTCCCGATCCTGCCCTTCAGGCTCGGATACAAGCATTCGGCACAGCAGGTCATGAAGACCGGCAGGTCGGTCTGACGGCTGATGGCTTCGGCGTAGGATACGCTCGCAAGCACGTCCTCCGCTTCGGTCTGCTGGCCGAGGTTGGTGTTGTTGACGATGCCGGTGAACGGCAGGCCGCAGGCGGCCTCGATCTCGCGCATGACGGCCACGGTATCTGCCGGCGTGCGCGTCAGCGGGCGTGAGCGGTTCACGACCAGCAGCATCTCGTAGTCATTTTCCTCCCGGATCTCCGGCGTGTACCGCCCCAGCGCCAGCGCGCCGCGGTCGTCACCGCCGATATCGAGAACGCCGTACTGCGTGCGGCTGTCAATGAGCGCGTAGGTCTCCTTCGGCATGGCAGGCACGTCCAGATTGGAGTTTGCGAAGGGGGAGCAGATCAGCCCGATCCCTTCGCTCGCCAGCTGGGCTTCGCTGTCCTTTGTGCGGAAATACGGATTGACGATATCCAGATCCGCGATTGTGACGGGCAGCCCCTGCGCATGCAGGAAGCACGCGTAATTGAGCGCGATATTCGTTTTTCCGCTGCCGTAATGCCCGGCAAAGAGCGTCAGTCGTTTCGGTTTCACGGCGTTCACCTTCCTGATGTTGCTTTTTTCGTATTCTCCGGCTGGGAAAGCCCCTTGGCTCTCCCTCCGGGAGAGCTGCCGCCGCAGGCGGCTGAGAGGGCACGTGGCTCTCACTCCGGGAGAGCTGTCACCGCAGGTGACTGAGAGGGTATTGGACGCTCCCCCATTTTCCCTCTCCGTCTTCGCTTCGCTCAGCCACCTCTCCCAAAGAGAGAGGCAAGGGCGGCAGAAGAGTTTCAGTCTTCTGCCGGTTTTTCTCATCCGGCGCTTTGGGCTGGCCTTACAGCTGATTCCGGATGATCTTTCCGCTTGTCGTTTTCGGCAAAGACGTGCAGAACTTCACGATGCGGGGGTATTTGTACGGAGCGGTGTGCTCCTTGACGTAGGTCTGGATCTCCTTCTTGAGTTCCTCCGTGCCGTCCTTGCCGGGAACAAGGACGATGGACGCCTTGACGACCTGACCGCGAACCTCGTCCGGGGCGGCGGACACGCCGCATTCGAGCACGTACGGAAGCTCCATGATGACGTTTTCGATCTCGAACGGCCCGATACGGTAGCCGGAGGATTTGATGACATCGTCCGCGCGGCCCACGTACCAGTAGAATCCGTCCTCATCGCGCCACGCAAGGTCGCCCGTGTGGTAGAAGCCGTCGTGCCACGTCTTTGCCGTGACCTCGGGGCTGCCGTAATACTCATAGGCAAGGCCGCAGGGGATGCCGCTTTGGATATTGATGCAGATCTCGCCGTTCTGGCCCGCGGGCACCTCCCTGCCGTCCGGGTCCAGAAGATGCACGTCGTAGAGGGGGACCGGCTTGCCCATGGAACCGATCTTATGGCTGTCGCCGGCAAGATTGCCGATGATGAGCGTCGATTCCGACTGGCCGAAGCCCTCCATGATGCGAAGGCCGGTCGCCTTTTCAAACTGACGGAAGACCTCGGGGTTCAGCGCCTCACCGGCGATGGAAGCATGCTCAATGGAGGACAGATCATACTGCGACAGGTCCTGCTTGATGAGCATGCGATACATCGTCGGCGGCGCGCAGAACGTGGTGATGTGGTATTTTGCAAACAGCGGCAGGATCTTTGCCGCGTCGAAGCGGGTAAAGTCATAGACGAACACGGCGGCTTCACACAGCCACTGGCCGTAGAGCTTGCCCCAGAGGGACTTGGCCCAGCCGGTGTCGGAGATCGTCAGGTGCAGCCCGTCCGGGTTCACGCGGTGCCAGTATTTTGCGGTGATATAGTGGCCCAGCGGGTATTTGTAGTTATGCGCCGCGATCTTCGGATAGCCGGAAGTGCCGGAGGTGAAGAACATGAGCATCGGATCATCGCCGCAGGGGCTGTCCGGCCGGCGCTCAAAGTGGCGGGAGAACAGTGCGGATTCCGCGTCGTAAACATGCCAGCCGTCCCGCGTGCCGCCGACCATGATCTTGGTAAGCGGCTTTGCGTAATCCTGTTCGGCCAGCTCCACCTGGTGCGCCGTATCGCCGTCTGCGGTGCAGATGATGGCGCTGACGCCGGCGGCGCCGAAGCGGTAGGAGAAATCGTGCTCGACCAGCTGGTTCGTCGCCGGAATGGCGATCGCGCCGAGCTTGTGAAGACCGAGGATCGCGAACCAGAACTGATAGTGCCGCTTGAGGACCAGCATGACGCGGTCGCCGCGCCTGATGCCGAGGGAGGTAAAATAGTTGGCTGCCCGGCTGGAGGCTTCCTTCATATCCCGGAAGGTGAAGCGGCGCTCTGTCCCGTCCTCTGCGATGTGGAGCATCGCCAGCTTCTCGGGCTTTTCCCGGCCGAGCGTGTCGACGATGTCAAAGGCAAAGTTGAACCGGTCTTCGTCCCGGAACGCGATGGCCTGCACGAGGCCGTTTTCATTCTCCGTTGTGCGGATAAAGCGCTCGGCCACGCGGGTCTTCCGGTCGGCGGTGCGCTCCTGCGCGGCGGGAAAGCGGTCGGACGGCGCCTGCAGCGCCGCTTCCTCCTGCGGCCGCAGGACGATCGCATAAAACAGGCAGTCCTCACCATTGGCTGCGACCATGCCGTGCGGAATGGAGCTGTCGTAATAGATGCAGTCGCCCTCATGAAGGATCTCGATATGCTCGCCGACCTGCACCTTCATGCAGCCCTTGATGATGAGATCGCATTCCTGCCCGATGTGGCTGGTCAGCTCGATATCGGAGTGGAACGCACGGTCGGAATACTTGTTTTCCACAAACAGGGGATCGGCGATCCGGTTCTGGAAGTCCGAGGCCATGTTGTAGTAGATCATCTCGTGCGCCTGCTCGATCTTCTGCCCCTTGCCCGCGCGCGTGAGCGTGTAGGAGCGGAGCTTCGGGCTCTGGCCCTCGATGAGGTCGGTCACGTCGACGCCGAAGGCCAGCGCACACCGGTAGAGAAACGCAAACGTCAGATTGCTTCCGCCCGCCTCGCAGAGGAGATATTCCTCGATGCTGACGCCGGTCTTCCCGGCCATCTCAGCCGGTGTGAAGCCGGATATCTCACGAAGCTCGCGGATACGGCCCGCCATCTCCCGAATTTTGTAATCAAGTCCTGTCAGCTGCTGATTTGCCATTGCGGTACCTCCCGGGTAAAGAAAAACCCGTCCCAAAGATTTCGATAGAATCAGAATCTTTGAGACGAGCTGAATATATTCCGCCCGCGGTACCACTCAAATTGCATACACCTCACGGTGTATACCACTCATCGGGTTCCAGCAAACCCTAAGCACTGACGCAGCTGACGCGGGAGAGGTCTACTTGCGGAAACCGCTTTCTTCTCTCCGGCTCGGGAGCTACAAATCGGACGCGTCTGCTCCCGGCTCGCACCGACCGCCGGTTCTCTGAAGCAGAAGCTGCGTCGAACCCTCTCCGTCGTAGCCTTTTTGTTGGGAAGACTCTATCACACGATAATTGATTTGTCAATAGGAATTTTTAAGAATGCACTGTGGTAAAGAACGCTGTGTTCCATCGGAAGCCGGAGGGCACTTGGCTCTCCCTCTGGGAGAGCTGTCGCCGCAGGCGACTGAGAGGGCTTTGCCGTCTTTCGCATTTACCCTCTCCGTCTTCGCTTCGCTCAGCCACCTCTCCCAACGGGAGAGGCAAGGGGATGCCGGGGAAGGCTTTTACAGCTGATTCCGGATGATCTTGCCGCTGATGGTCTTCGGCAGCTCGTCGCGGAAGACGACGATGCGGGGGTATTTGTACGGAGCGGTATGCTCCTTGACGTAGTTCTGGATCTCCTTTTTCAGCTCCTCCGTGCCTTCCTTGCCGGGAACAAGGACGATGGACGCCTTGACGACCTGACCGCGGACCTCGTCCGGGGCGGCGGACACGCCGCATTCGAGCACGTACGGAAGCTCCATGATGACGTTTTCGATCTCAAACGGCCCGATGCGGTAGCCGGAGGATTTGATGACATCGTCCGCGCGGCCTACGTACCAGTAGAATCCGTCCTCATCGCGCCACGCAAGATCGCCCGTGTGATACCAGCCGTCGTGCCAGACGGCCTCGGTGCGCTCCTTGTCCTGATAATAGCCGAGGAACAGGCCGCAGGGCAGCTGCCCGCCGCTCGTCTTGATGCAGATCTCGCCGTTGACGCCGTCGGCGACCGGGTTGCCGTCCGGGTCGACCAGATCGATGCCGTAGCCGGGGATGGGCTTGCCCATGGAGCCGGGCTTCATGAGGTTGCCGGTCAGGTTGCCGATGCCGAGCGTCATCTCGGTCTGGCCGTAGCCCTCGGCGATCTGCAGGCCGGTGGCCTTGCGGAACTGATAGAAGACCTCGGGGTTGAGCGCCTCACCGGCGGTCGTCGCGTGCTGGATGGAGGACAGGTCATACTGCGACAGATCCTGCTTGATGAGCATGCGGTACATGGTCGGGGGCGCGCAGAACGTGGTGATATGATATTTGGCGAACATGGGCAGGATCTTCGAAGCATCGAAGCGGTCAAAGTCGTAGGTGAAGACCGCGCCCTCGCACAGCCACTGGCCGTAGAGCTTGCCCCAGAGCGCCTTGCCCCAGCCGGTCTCGGAGATCGTGAAGTGCAGGCCGTCGGGCTGCACCCAGTGCCAGTATTTCGCGGTCACGAAGTGGCCGAGCGCGTATTTGTAGCTGTGCATGGCGATCTTCGGATAGCCGGTCGTGCCGGAGGTGAAGAACATGAGCATCGGATCGTCGCCGCAGGGCGCGTCCGCTTCGCGGACAAAGCGGCGGGAGAAGAGTTTATACTCGTCATCGAAGCTGTGCCAGCCCGCGCGCGTGCCGTTGGCCACGATCTTGGTGATGGGAAGCCCCAGCTCGTCGATGGCCTGCTCGGCCTGATGAGCCGTGTCGCCGTCTGCGGTACAGACGATGGCGCTGACGCCGGCGGCCTGGAAGCGGTAGGTGAAGTCATGGGTCAGCAGCTGATTTGTCGCCGGGATGGCGATCGCGCCGATCTTGTGAAGGCCAAGGATCGCAAACCAGAACTGATAGTGCCGCTTGAGAACCAGCATGACGCGGTCGCCGCGCCTGATGCCGAGGGAGGTGAAGTAGTTGGCTGCCTGACTGGAGCCGTCCTTCATGTCCTTGAAGGTGAACCGGCGCTCGGTCATGTCGTTCGCGACATGGAGCATGGCGAGCTTGTCCGGGCTTCTTCTTGCAATGCCGTCGACGATGTCAAAGGCAAAGTTAAATTCGTTCTCGTGCGCAAAATGCAGCTCCTTGAGACTGCCGTCCTCGTTTTCGGCGGCCTGCACGAATCTGGAACAGAGCAGCTTTTCCGGCTCGATCTCTTCGACCGCGCGCGGGCGGACGACGATGGCCTGCTCCTCCTCGGTGCTTGCCATGATCATGGCGAGGAAGGTGCAGTCCGCGCCGTCGACGGCGATCATGCCGTGCGGCGTGGAGCTCTTGTAGAAGATGCTGTCGCCCTCGTGCAGGGTCTCCTCATGGTCGCCGACGCGCACGCGCAGCGTGCCCTTCAGGACAAGGTCAAATTCCTGGCCGCCGTGGGTGGTGGTATGGATGGGCTTCTGCTGCAGCTCGTCGGAATACTGATACGTGACCCAGTAGGGCGTGGCCAGTTTCTGCCGGAACAGCGCGGCCATATTGCGGATGGTGATGCCGTCTTCGGCGGCTGTCACAAGGCCGCAGCCCTTTCTCGTGACGCTGTAGCTCGAGAGCTTTGCCGACTGGCCCTCGAGAAGGTCGGTCAGCTCGATGCCGAAGGCCAGCGAGCACTTGTGCAGGAATGTGAAGGGCAGATCGACCGTGCCGGTCTCGAAGCTTCTGTACTGCTCCTCGGTCACCTCGGTCTTTTCCGCCATCTGCTTTTCCGTGAAGCCGGTGATGCGGCGCATTTCACGGATACGGAGCGCGATCTCCATCAGGGGGCTTACGGCTGCGGTCGTGGTTGTCTGGGTCATCATGGGGTAGTTCCTCCTTCGAAAATGAAAACAAAAAAGCTCGCCTCAAGAAACTCTTGAGGCGAGCTGAAAATCAAGCCCGTGGTACCACTCAAATTGCGGCAAAAAGCTCTGCCGCCGCTTCAGATCCCAACAGATCCTATCCCTTAACGCGGGCGGACGGAAGACGCCTACTTGCAAACTGCAATGTGTTCGGGTCTTCGACTCGGAAGGGATGGGTCTGTGGAGATCCTGCTGCCGGTTTGCACCAACCACCGGCTCTCTGAAAGCAGTCTGTCCGACCGTCTTCGTCATCGTCTTTGCTGATTTGAACTTGCCCCATTTTTATCACAGACAACGCTGTCTGTCAAGACCTTGTGAAATTTTTATCGATCCTGCAGTGATATATCCCTTCGTTCCGGGCCTGATTTATTGGATTTGCTCAGCCGTTTTCGCCGTGTCGATGCCTGCCGCGCCATCAAGGCCCAGCTCCCGCGTCGCATCCTCGCGCATTTTGTACTTGAGGATCTTGCCTGCGGCGTTCATCGGGAAGGCATCGACAAAACGGATATACTTCGGCACCTTGTGCCGCGCGAGGCTGGCCTTGATATAATCCAGCATCTCCTCTTCCGTCACGCTGCCCGGCTCCTTGAGGATGATGCAGGCCATGGCCTCCTCGCCGTATTTCTGATTGGGCACGCCGATGACCTGCACGTCCCTGACGGCCGGATGCGTGTAGATAAACTCTTCAATTTCCTTGGGGTAAATATTTTCGCCGCCGCGGATGATCATGTCCTTGAGGCGGCCCGTGATGCGGTAGCAGCCGTTTTCATCGCGGCAGGCCAGGTCGCCGGAGTGGAGCCAGCCCTCCTTGTCGACGGTCGCTGCGGTGGCCTCGGGCATCTTGTAATAGCCCTTCATGGTGTTGTAGCCGCGCGAGCAGAACTCGCCGTTGACGCCGTCAGGCACCTCCTCGCCGGTCTCGGGGTCGATGATCTTGCATTCGATGTGCGGGAAGGCGTAGCCGACCGTATTGCAGCGCAGCTCCAGCGGGTCGCCGCAGGCGCTCATGGTGCTGCCGGGGGCGGATTC
>ERZ808246.2082-NODE-2082-length-13068-cov-5.407823_pt1 | contig 13068 bp, 15 predicted proteins | sample MGYA00521083_ERZ808246 | MGnify/ENA primary metagenome ERZ808246 (study PRJEB31516, sample SAMN03275577) | gut metagenome | biome: mammalia-associated habitat; material: feces | host: Papio cynocephalus | place: Kenya | collected 2012-07-07 ...
CGTTCCGACCTAACTTCCGACCAAGTTGGTCGGAAGTTAGAGACCGCCGAGATTATTGCACAGCAGTCCGATGACAGCAAATCTCAGGTGCGGCGCTATATCCGCCTGACCTATCTGATTCAAGAGTTCCTTGAAAAGATGGACAATAACGAAATCGCCCTGTCTGTCGGCGTGGAGCTGTCATTTCTTGACGAGCAAAATCAACAAGAGGTATTGGAACAATGTGCCATCAATGACTGCACCCCGTCCTATTCACAGGCTTGGCGGATGCACAAAGCTGACCGGGAAGGGACACTGACCCAAGCAGTCATTCAAACCATTATGTCGGAGGAAAAAGCCAATCAGAAGGCCCGCCTCAAGATTCCTATGGATCGCATTCGCAAGTATTTCCCGCAAAGCTACACTGCCGCCCAGATCGAGGATGCCGTGGTGAAGCTCTGCGAGCGGGACTACCGCCGACGAACCAACCGAGAGAGATAAGGAGGTGCGGCCTATGTCTGAGCAGATTACCCAAGAACAGACCGTTGAGGTCACCACACAAGTTGTCGAGGACTACGGCATGCAGCTTCCGGAGTATGTTGTTCGCCGGCTTGCCCGTTTCCTTCTCCCCAAAATACAGGAGGAGTCGCAGTGGAATGAATAAAAACCGTACGGATGGCAGCAAGGTTACCCTGTTGCCATCCGCACATTTGAAGATAAAAACAAAAATCGATATGATTGATGCAAAGGAGGAATCGTATGAACGCAGTGATCTATGCCCGCTACTCATCGGACCGGCAGCGGGAAGAATCCATTGAAGGCCAGCTTCGGGAATGCGCAGAGTATGCAAAAAAGAACAACATGATATTGCTGGGCACCTATATTGACCGTGCGTTGTCTGCCAGAACTGCGGACCGTCCCGACTTCCAGAGGATGATTGCAGATAGTGCCAAAGGTCTCTTTGATATTGTACTTGTCTGGAAACTGGATCGTTTTTCCCGTGACCGCTACGATAGTGCCCACTATAAGCATATTCTGAAGAAAAACGGTGTCCGGGTGATCTCTATCAAAGAAAACATTTCCGAGGGGCCGGAGGGCATTATTCTGGAGTCCATGCTGGAGGGATATGCCGAATACTATTCTGCCGAGCTTGCCCAAAAGATTCGGCGTGGCCAAAAGGAGAACGCAATCAAGTGTATGAATAACGGCGGTAATGTTCCCCTTGGTTACTATGTAGACAAAGCAACTGGGAAATTGGATGTTGATCCCGAAACCGCTCCATATGTGCAGGAATTGTTTTCACGGTATGCTGACGGTGAGCGGCTGACTGTATTGCAGACAGAAATGAAAAAGCGAGGTATCCGTTCCAAGCGGGGCAATGCCTACTCGGTCAGTGTCCTGAGTGCGCTTCTGAGGAATCGCAAGTATATCGGCGAATACAAATACGGGAGCGTTATCACACCGGGCGGTATTCCCGCAATCATCGACAAAGAATTATTTGAAAGGGTGCAAATGCGTATGGCAGCAAACAAAAAAGCTCCGGCGAGGTCGAAAGCGGAGGAAGAATACTTGCTTACTACGAAGCTGTTTTGTGGCGATTGCGGACGGCTGATGGCCGGCGAAAGTGGACGGGGCGGTAGAGGTGTTGTGTATCATTACTACAAGTGTAGCGGCGCAAAGCGGAAGCTGGGCTGCAAAAGAAAAGCCATCAAAAAGCACTGGATTGAGGATGTAGTCGTAAAGCTGACCGTTTCCCAAGTATTGACCGACACCGCCATTGACCGGATTGCAGATGCTATTGTTGTTATGCAGGAGCAGGAGGACACCGTCACGCCAGTGCTGAAACAGCAGCTTCAGCAATGTGAAACCGAGATTCGGAATGTGATGAAAGCTATTCGGCTTGGCATCATCACGGATACAACCAAGGAGTGTCTGGAGGATCTGGAGGCCCAAAGAGAATCGCTGAAAGAAAGCATTGCGCAGCTGCAGCTGGAGCGGCGCAGTTTTTCTAAGGAGGAGATTGTGGAATGGATCAGCAAATACAAGAACGGCAACATCAATGATCCGGATTACAGAAAAGAAATCATTGATACTTTCGTGAACTCCGTCTATGTCTACGATGACAGGCTAATACTTACCTACAACTATAAAGACGGTAGTCAGACGCTGACTTTGCAAGAAATTAATGCTGCCTTAAGTTCGGATTTAACTGGTATATGTCCACCAAAAAGTTCCCGGTTTCGTTTGAAACCGGGAACTTTTTTCGTTTATTTGGTGATGTGGGTCGTCTTCCGAGGTATCACTGGCACGGCCAATACGCTCCGGCTTTAGGGCTGTCAGCATATCCTCTACGCTTTTGGCGCCACTGTCCCCCCCATGGGCAGTAGCGAAATACCCTATTTCCTTTGCCCGGTGAAAGACTTCCGCTTGATTGTGAGCGGGATAGCCCGGCTCCATCATCCGTGTAGAGAAAAACCTTTTTTCTGATCATGTAGTTATTGACAGAGGATCAGGTGAATGCTAAAATATATACCTATAAATATACTGTGTTAATGTAGTTTCGTATAATAGAACACACAAAATGGCATCACAAGCATGGGCGCAAAGCAGAGCCGGTACATTCACGCGGATATGAGCAGCAATGTAGCCGAAGCGGAAGGAAGGGCCTGCAGCGGACAGATGAAGGTGTTGATCCAGGGAATCGGGGGATAAGCGAAGATGCTCAATCAGTTTTCAAGAACGCAGCTGCTTCTTGGTCAGGACGGCATGGAGCGGCTGTTTCATGCTCGCGTGGCCGTGTTCGGCATCGGCGGCGTGGGCGGCTACACGGTGGAGGCGCTGGCGCGCAGCGGTGTGGGCGTGCTGGATCTCATCGATGACGATCGGGTGTGCCTGACGAATGTGAACCGTCAGATCTTCGCCACGCGCAAGACCGTGGGCCGGTACAAGGTGGATGTGGCGGAGGAGCGCATCAAGGAGATCAACCCGAACGCCATCGTTCACACTTACAAGACGTTTTACGCGCCGCAGACAGCGGATCAGTTTGACTTTACGCAGTATGACTACATCGTGGATGCCATCGACACCGTGACCGGCAAGCTGGAGCTCATCGAGCAGGCGCAGAAGGCGGGAACATCCATCATCAGCAGCATGGGTGCAGGAAACAAGATGGACGCCTCGGCCTTTGAGGTGACGGACATCTACAAGACCTCTGTCTGCCCGCTGGCGAGGGTCATGCGGCGGGAGCTGAAAAAGCGCGGCGTCAAAAGGCTGAAGGTCGTTTACTCCAAGGAACCGCCCCTCGCGCCACTGGACGACATGTCCATCAGCTGCCGAACACACTGCATCTGCCCGCCGGGCACGGCGCGCAAGTGTACGCAGCGGCGGCAGGTCCCGGGCAGCAACGCCTTTGTGCCTGCCGCGGCGGGTCTGATCATCGCAGGTGAAGTCGTGAAGGACCTGACCGCGTGGGAGAGACCGCTATGATCTATCTTGATTATTCCGCCAACACACCGGCGGATTCCGGGAGCTGATACCATGAACAATCCTCTGCGCTATCAAATGACGGAATACGACTGCGGCCCTACCTCTATGCTCAATGCGGTCAGCTATCTCTTTCCGCGGGACAAGATCCCGCCGGAGATCATTCGCAGCATCATGCTGTACTGCCTGGACTGCTTCGGCGAGGACGGCGGCAGCGGTAAATGCGGCACCTCCTGCATGGCCATGATGTTTCTGAGCAACTGGATCAACGGTTACGGACAGACAGGCCATCTGCCGATCTCCAGCAAGTACCTGTCCGGCGAGAGTGTGAACTTTTCGCAGAACAGTCTGCTGCGGGATGCACTTGGGCGCGGCGGCGCGGCCGTTGTGCGGGTGGATCTGGAGGGGTGGCACTATGTGCTGCTGACCCATATCCGCGGGGAGCAGGTCTATCTCTTTGACCCGTACTATCTGGCAAAGCCTCTTGATGATCCTGACCTTCAGATGATTGAGGGCCACCCATGCGCATATAACCGCATTATTCCGGTCTGCCGCATGGAACGCTACGAGCGGGAGCCATACGCCTTTGGTCCCGCAGAAAACAGAGAAGCGATCCTGCTGTTTAACGAACAGACCGTTCTGACGGCGGAGCGGACCGTGGAATACATGATATAAGAGGACACTGTTATGGAAAAACAATTATGGCCGGATGAGGTTCATTACGGCGATAGCGCGTTCCGCCCGGATATGCACGGGATCCTCATTCGCGGAAAGCGCGGGCGGCTCTTGTCGGTGCTTTATACTGCCGCGGGAGAGGGGGTTCACCCCACCGTTATTTTGCTGCACGGTATCCCCGGCTGCGAACGAAACCTTGATTTGGCGCAGGCTCTGCGTCGGGCGGGCTTTCATGTAATGACTTTTCATTACAGCGGCAGCTGGGGCAGCGACGGCAGCTACTCCCTAATGCATAACCTGGAGGATGCCGAGACAGTATTGGACCATATCCTTCAAGACACGCGCTATGGCTTCGATCAGCAGCATATTTACGCAGTAGGCCACAGCTTGGGCGGCTTTGTATGCGCTCAGCTTACCGCAAAGCGCGCAGAGCTCAAGGGCGCTGCGCTGCTGATGCCCTGTGATATTGGCCGGCTGCCCCAAATCAAGCAGGAAGATCCGGCGGCATATGGGATCATCCGCAATGTGCTGGATGAGAGTGCCGGCTGGCTTACCGGCACCAGCGGTGAAGCCCTTTTGCAGGAAGCGCTCGATCACAGCGCAGAGTTTGCCTTGGAAAACTTGAGTGAGAAATTGAAAAGCAGGCCGATCCTGTGCATTGGCGCAGCGCTGGACATTTACACGCCGCCGCAGACGCACTGTGCGCCATTTGCGCAAGCCATTCAGTGTGCGGGTGGAGCAGCTCTTCAGAAGATCGACTTCCCTACAGATCATTTCTTTGCCGATTATCGTCTTACAGTAGCCGAAACGGTAATTGCATTTCTAAACAAACAGTTTCCGGGATAAAAAGGATGTCCGCCGATGTTGGCGGACACCCTTTTAGCTCGGAGTGCAGGCTGCTCACGAGAAGTGACCGACCGAGGTGCCGCCATGCTGGGACGGGAATGGAATGCGCGGATCGATCAAACGATTTTGACGATGCAGTCCGGCAAGGCTGCGGAGTAAGTGAGGCAAAATATTCAAATTCTTGCTGTACGGAAACTGAATTTTAGAAAAGATGCCGAACTTTGCGGAATGGATAAAATTTTGGTTGACACCTAATGAGATCAGCAGTATTATACTACCAACAAAAACAGTATGTTAATGGAAAGGAGCGACAGCTATGTTGAATCAGAATTCTCGTATGATGACCTGCATGTGTATGGACATGGCTATGCCGATGCCCACGATTTTGTGTGCTCATTTGCTGCCTTTCCGGAACATCCGGGGTCGAATGTGTCTCTGTTGAACGATAATATGCAGAGAAGTATTTACACATTTGAAGCGGGGAGCTTTTGAGCTCCCCGCTTTTTTCGTTTAAGGAGGAATCAACTTGATCGAATTGACACACGTTTCCAAGGATTTCGGAAAAGGACAGCAGCAGGTCCATGCCGTGCGCGATGTTTCCCTGTCTATCAATAAGGGTGAGATTTTCGGGATCATCGGGTTTTCCGGGGCGGGAAAATCCACACTTGTCCGATGCATCAATCTCCTGGAGCGTCCCACCGCCGGTACGGTCACTGTGGACGGGAGGGAGGTCACAGCATTGACCGCGCAGGAGCTCCGGCAGACACGGAAGAAAATCGGAATGATCTTTCAGCATTTTAATCTGATGCCGTCCCGCACGGTTGCCGGAAATGTAGCCTATCCGCTGCGGGGCAGCGGCTTGAGCAAAAAAGAAACGGCGGACAAGGTAATGCGTCTGCTGGAGCTTGTGGGCATCGGAGATAAAGCAAACGCCTACCCCAGTCAGCTCTCCGGCGGGCAGAAGCAGCGCGTTGCCATTGCCAGAGCATTGGCCAACGACCCCAATGTGCTATTGTGCGACGAGGCCACATCCGCATTGGATCCCCAGACTACAAAGTCCATTCTGCACCTGCTGAAGCATTTGAATGAAACGCTTGGCATCACGATCGTGCTCATCACGCACGAAATGGCTGTGGTCAAGGAGATCTGTCACCGCGTTGCCGTAATGGAGCATGGGCGTGTAGTGGAGCAGGGCGAAGTGTTCAATGTATTTGCCGACCCAAAGCAGGAAATTACAAAGAACTTCATCCACACGACTTCTAATCTCCAGAAGATCGAGGAGCTGGTTGCCGAAAACTCCCCGGTGGTTCAAATTCAGCCCGGCGAAGTGATCGTTCGGCTTTCTTACTTACAGAGAAATGTTTCCGAGCCGCTGATCTCTGCCGTATCGCAGAAATTTGGGATTTCCCTAAACATCATTTTCGCAGATATCACCATCGTACAGGACGCACCCATCGGCGGCACAGTGGCGATCATCAGCGGAGAGCGAAAACAAATCACAGAAGCCGTGGAATATCTGATCGAGAAAAATGTAGGTGTGGAGGTGATCAAGGATGCAAGAATTTCTGAATAATCTGATTCCCAATGTCATGGCGAAGCTGCCGGACTTTTATGCCGCCATCGGCGACACGCTATTGATGGTGATCTGGTCGGGAGCGATCTCCTTTGTCCTCGGCTTGCTGCTTGGCGTGCTGCTTACGGTGACAAAGCCGGACGGCATTCTTGAAAGCAAGATCGTCTATCAGATTTTGGATAAGCTGATCAGCCTGTTCCGATCCATCCCCTTCATCATCCTGCTGACATGGGTCATGCCGGTGTCCCGTGTCATTATGGGAACTGCCATTTATGTGCGCGGCGCCATTGTTCCGCTGGTATTCGGCTGTGTTCCCTTCTTTACCCGGCAGGTACAGAGCGCACTGGCAGAGTTGGACCCCGGACTGATCGAAGCCGCGCTTTCCATGGGCTCGAGCCCCATTGAGATCATCTTTCGCGTCTACTTGAAGGAAAGCGTAGCGGCTATCGCACGGGGAACCACCATCACGGCCATCAGCCTTCTGAATCTGACCGCAATGGCCGGTGTGGTCGGCGCAGGAGGCCTTGGCGACTTCGCCGTCCGCTACGGACACGACAGAAATATGACGGATGTGACCAATGTGACGGTGATCGTTCTGGTCCTTCTCGTCTGCATCATGGAATTCATTGGCGGCCGCGTCGTCAGAAAAAACACACATTGAGGTGAGAAAAATGAGCTATCAAAAGAGAAAAATTGCCATTATCGGAGCCGGACATGTTGGCTCACATGCTGGGTACTCCTTGATTTCGCAAGGTTTGGCTGAGGAGATTGTCTACATTGACATTGATCAGAAGAAAGCCATCGCACAGGCATTAGACTTGTCCGATGCCACAAAGTATCTTCCGAGCAAAACGAATGTCTATGCTGGGGATTACTCCGACACCGCCGATGCCCAACTGCTGATCGTTGCGGCAGGTCCCTTGCCTGATATCAGTAAGGGACAAACCAGAATGGACACGCTTCGTCAAACGATCACCATTATGAAGGAAGTTACGGAGTCGATACGAATGTCCGGCTTTGCCGGAATCATATTGAACATTTCAAATCCCGCCGATGTCATCACCCACTATATCCAGCATCAACTGAATTGGCCGGCAAAACGCATCTTGTCTACCAGCACAACGCTGGACTCGGCCCGCCTTTGTCGGGCATTGGCTGAGGCGACCGGCGTGGATCAGAAGTCTATCTGCGCATATGCGTTGGGAGAACACGGGGAGAGCCAAATGGTCGCGTGGTCCGCCGTTACACTTGGCGGGAAGCCCCTGACGCAGCTTCAAAAGGAAAGACCGGGCACCTATGGCAAGCTTGATTTGGATGCCATTGCCAACGAAGGAAGAGCAGGAGGTTGGAAGATCCTTGGCGGCAAGGGTTCCACAGAATTTGGAATTGCTGCATCGATCGCAGAAGTGGTTCGGGCTATTTTCCATGACGAGAATCGAATCCTTCCCGTATCCGTGCTCTTGGACGGAGAGTACGGGCAGCATGACGTATATGCCAGCGTTCCCGCAGTATTAAACAAGGATGGTATCGCTGATATCATTGAACTGGATCTTACTTCGGAAGAGCAGGAGAAGTTTGACGCATCCTGCAAGACCATGACCGACAACTATAAACTATCTTTCACTCTATAAAAAATTACTTGGAGGTAATCAAAAATGAAACGGAATAAAATCATTGCTTTTGTACTGGCAACCGCACTTCTGGCACTGGCGCTTACCGCCTGCGGCTCTAAGGGCAATACATCGAAGGATGACCAAAACGCAAAATCCGATGAACCGGTCACGGTAAAGCTGGGCGTCGTCGGCAGCATCTATGAGGATCTGTGGACGCCTGCGAAGGAGGCGCTGAAGGACGAGGGCATCGACCTTGAGTTCGTGCAGTTCTCCGACTATGTGACGCCCAACAATGCTCTGGCCAACGGCGAGATCGACCTGAACGCATTCCAGCACCGTATCTATCTCCAGAGCGAGATCGACAGCTACGGCTATAAAATTCAGAACATCGGCAACACCTTTATCATCCCGCTGAATCTGTACTCGCAGAAGGTCTCCTCTGTAGAGGAGCTGAAGGATGGCGACACAGTGGCGATCCCGGATGACCTGACCAACGGCGGCCGTGCGCTGAAGGTGCTGGAGGCCGCCGGGCTGATCGAGCTGGATCCCGATGCGGCGTTCAATCCCACGCTGGATGATATCGTCAAGTACAATGTCGGCATCAAGATCGAAGAGCTGAAGGCCAATGTGATCCCCTCTACGCTTGCCGATGTGACTGCCGCCGTGGTCAACGGAAACTACGCACTGGACTTCGGTCTGAAAACCGATGAAGCGATCTATAAGGATACCGTCCTGGACGTGGAAGAGTATTGGAACCTGATCGCCGCCCGTACCGCAGATCTGGAAGATCCCGACAAGGTGGCCGTTTATGAGAAGGTCGTGAAGGCGTTCCAGTCTCCCGAAACGGAGAAGGTATTCAATGATACTTACGGCGGATACTTCATCAAAGTCGGCTGGGACCAGGACCTGCTGGCAAAGTAAAGCGCATTGATCCATCGTGCCGCCGGTAGTTATTTCATTACCGGCGGCACCTGCCGATAGGGAGGAATCGTTTATGAGCATTGACAAGCAGATACTGCAAAGTATTGTTACGGATCAGAGCCGCTTGATTTTCGATACAGATATTCCGAGGGAATATCTCAGCGATGCGTTGGGGCGGCGTGCAGGGATCGCGGATGCGCTGGTGTTCCCGCTGAGCACACAGGAGGTCAGCGGCCTGCTGCGCTACGCCCATGAAAACCATATTCCGGTCACACCCCGGGGCGCGGGGACCAATCTGGTGGGCTCCACGGTGCCCGTCAAGGGCGGCATCATCCTCGACCTTTCCCGCATGAACCGTGTGCTGGAGTTGGACGAGGATACCATGACGCTCACCGTAGAGCCGGGCATCCTTTTACAGGATGTGCAGGCGTATGTGGAAAGCCGCGGCTTCTTTTACCCGCCGGATCCCGGCGAGAAAGCATCCAGCATCGGCGGCAACATCAGCACCAATGCCGGTGGGATGCGGGCAGTGAAGTACGGCGTTACCCGTGACTATGTGAGAGGGCTGGAGGCCGTCCTGGCGGACGGAACGGTTTTGCAGATCGGCGGCAAGCAGGTCAAGGATGCCAGCGGCCTGTCCCTCAAGCATCTGCTGATCGGCTCCGAGGGGACGCTGGCGGTCATCACAAAATGTGTGCTGCGGCTGCTGCCGAAGCCGGAGACCGCCGTCAGCGTTCTCGTACCCTATCCCGACCTGAATACCGGTATCCGGAGCGTGCTGACGATCCTGCGCGCAAATGCCAACCCTACTGCGGTGGAATTCATGGAGCGGAAGGTCGTGGCGCTGGGCGAGGACTTCTCCGGTGTGCGCTATCCCCGTCCCGATGCAGGCTCCTATATTCTTCTGACCTTCGACGGGCGCCAAAGCGAGGTGGAGGTCAACGCCGCGCGGGTGCGTGAGCTGGCCTTGGAAAACGGCGCGCTGGATTACCTTGTACTCACCGACCCGGCGCAGGCGGCGGACATTTGGAAGGTCCGGGGCGCATTGGTCAAGGCGGTGGAAGCCGTCTCCGAGCAGGAGCCGGTGGACATCGTGGTACCCATCAGCCATACGGCGGATTTCATCCGTTTTATCAACGAACTGGAAGCGTCCTCCGGCATGCGGATGATCAGCTTCGGCCATGCCGGAGACGGCAACGTGCACCTGTGCGTCGTCCGCGGCGGCCGTGACGAGAATACCTGGCAGCGGGAGCTGCACGCCAACATGGACGCCGCCTATGCGGAGGCTTACCGGCTGGGCGGCGTGGCCTCCGGCGAGCACGGCATTGGTCTTTCCAAGCGGCGGTACTTTCTGCGGGAGACGACGGCGGCGAATCTGGCCGTGATGAACGCCATCAAGGACGCCTTGGACCCGCTGCACATTCTCAACGATCAAAAATCTTATATCAAAGGAGGCGCAGACCATGCAGAAGCTTTCTGAACGAACTGCCAGCTTTACCGATTCCGTCATTCGTCGGATGACGCGGATATCTCTTCAATATAACGCGGTGAATCTGTCTCAGGGCTTTCCGGATTTTGAACCGCCCAAGGAGATCCTTGACCGCCTGGCGCAGGTGGCCTACGAGGACTATCACCAATATTCCATCACCTGGGGCGCACAGGATTTCCGGGAGGCGCTGGCCGCCAAGCAGTCCCACTATATGGGCCGCACCATCGACCCCAATAGTGAGATCGTCGTCACCTGCGGCAGCACAGAGGCCATGATGGCTGCCATGATGACCGTGACCAACCCCGGTGACAAGGTGGTGATCTTCTCTCCGTTCTACGAAAACTACGGTGCGGACACCATCCTCTCCGGCGCGGAGCCCATCTATGTGCCGCTGACACCGCCGGATTTTCATTTTGACCCCAATGTGCTGGAGGACGCCTTCCGTCAGCATCCCAAGGCGCTGGTACTCTGCAACCCATCCAACCCCTGCGGCAAGGTCTTTACCCGCGAGGAGCTGGAGATTATCGCGGCGCTGGCTGCCAAGTATGATGTGTATGTCATCACCGATGAGGTCTACGAGCACATTGTCTACGCCCCGCACAAGCACACCTATTTTGCCACGCTCCCCGGCATGTGGGAGCGCACCATTTCCTGCTCATCCCTCTCCAAGACCTACTCCATCACCGGCTGGCGGCTGGGCTACATCATTGCCCCGCCGGAGATCATCGAACGCGCGAAAAAGGTGCATGATTTCCTGACCGTCGGCGCGGCGGCCCCCTTACAGGAGGCTGTGATCCCGGGGCTGAAATTCGGGCAGGACTACTACGATGATCTGCTTGCCAAATATACCCACAAGAAAGAACTGTTCCTCAAGGGACTGGATGACCTGCACATCGTCCACAACGACCCGGAGGGTGCGTACTATGTTCTGCTGGATATTTCCGAGTTCGGCTACGACAGCGATCTGAAATTCTGCGAGGATCTGGCCCGACTGGTGGGCGTGGGGGCCGTGCCCGGCTCCAGCTTCTTCCGCGAGCCGGTGAATCACCTTATCCGCTTCCACTTCGCCAAGAAGGACGAGACGCTTCTGGAGGCACTGAACCGTCTGGAAGACCTGCGGGCAAAAATCCCCTCCCATAAAAAGAATTGAAAGGACAAGCGTATGATCGATCTCAAACAGGAAGCCCTGCGGGAACAGGCATATTTGACGGACCTGCGCCGGGAATTCCATCAGCATCCGGAATTGGGACTGCATGAATTCCGCACCGCCGGCCGAATCGAAGAGGAATTGGACCGTGTCGGCATTTCCCATACCCGCATCGGGGAAACCGGTGTTTTGGGAATTCTCAAAGGGGAAAAAGGCGCCGGCAGTATTGTGGCGCTCCGAGCCGATATTGACGCATTGCCCATTCAGGAGACCAATAAAACGAATTACAGCTCCACGGTTCCCGGCGTCATGCACGCCTGCGGGCATGACGCCCACACGGTCTGCCTGTTGGGCGCGGCAAAGCTGCTGGCCGCGCATCGGGCGGAGCTTGCAGGAGAGGTGCGTCTGATTTTCCAGCCGGCCGAGGAAATCGGGCAGGGGGCAAAGCCGTTTATTGAGGCGGGCGCACTGGATGGCGTGGAGCGGGTATTCGGTCTGCATACGGCATATGACCTGCCTGCCGGAACGGTAGGGCTGAAGCCGGGTCTGAATAATGCCGCGGTGGATCACTTCCGCATTGAGATCAAGGGAACGGCCGCTCATGTTTCCACACCGGATCTGGGGTCGGATGCGCTGTATATTGCCAGCTCGCTGGTAGTAGGGCTTCAGGCCATTGTGACCCGCCGCACCTCACCGGTGGAGCCTGTGGTCATCGGCGTAGGAAAGCTCACTGCCGGAACGACCTATAACGCTGTAGCGGAATCCGCCGTACTGGAAGGGACAACAAGGACTGCTTCCCAGGAGCAGCGTTACCGTCTGCGGACGCTGGTGGATCAGGCGGCAGAAAATACCGCCGCCATCTACGGCGGCTCGGCAAGCATCGCCTGGACGGATTTTACGCCGCCGCTGATCAATGACCCGCAGGTTTGCGCAGAGGCGGCCGACGTGGCAGCGCATCTGGGCGCTGCGGTGGTCACCGATCGCGCACTGTCTCTCAGCGGAGACAACTTCGCCGAGTTTCAGCTCCATGTCCCCGGAGCCTACGCTTATTTGGGTACCGGTAATCCGAAACTGCCCCATACGCTGATATCCAATCACAACGGTGGATTTGACATTGACGAGACCACCTTGCCCCTCGGCGCGGCCCTGTACGCAGGCTATGCATTGAGAAAATTGAGGTAAAATATTTTTTGGTCCCATATTGACAAACGCTTCGCGTCGTGCTATAATTCCACCAACATACAAGATTTGTTGGTTATTGAAATAGTGGAGGTTCCCATGAATACACATAGAAAGCAGATCATTGTGAATACCGCATGCTGTTCCTGCTGTCTTTTCCAAA
>ERZ808246.2085-NODE-2085-length-13062-cov-8.404321_pt1 | contig 13062 bp, 12 predicted proteins | sample MGYA00521083_ERZ808246 | MGnify/ENA primary metagenome ERZ808246 (study PRJEB31516, sample SAMN03275577) | gut metagenome | biome: mammalia-associated habitat; material: feces | host: Papio cynocephalus | place: Kenya | collected 2012-07-07 ...
GAAAAGTGGCGAGTTTTTGGGAATTTGTGTATATTTGCACCCAAACAGGTGAAATATGATAAAGAGGACACAATCCGAAAGGCTCAAATCGCTGCTCGGTTCAGGAAAGGCGATAACGCTGATGGGCGCAAGGCAAGTCGGGAAATCAACCTTGCTACATTCTCTGTTGGACGGGGACAGCAGCGTGCTTTGGCTCAACGGGGACGACGACGATGTGAGAGAAATGTTCAGAAGCATCACCTCAACGAGGTTGAAGACAATCATCGGCAACAGAAGAACAGTCGTGATAGACGAGGCTCAGCGCATAGATGAGATAGGTCTGAGAATGAAACTGATTACGGATCAGATTCCCGGGGTGCAGGTCATTGCCACGGGAAGCAGCAGTTTTGAACTGTCCTCAAAAGTCAACGAGTCTCTCGCCGGAAGGAAAAGGGAACTGAAGCTCTTTCCATTGACATTTTCAGAGATGGTCAAACAGACATCATTTCTCGACGAGCAGAGAATGGTTTCGCACAGGATGATTTATGGATATTACCCGGAAGTCGTCACCCGGCCAGCGGAAGAAAAGATGGTACTCAAAGAGCTTACGGACAGCTATTTACATAAAGACTTGCTCGCCATGGACAGGCTTCAGAAGCCGGATATGCTTGTACGCCTGCTGAAAGCGCTGTCACTGCAAATAGGCAATCAGGTGTCATATAACGAATTGGGGCAACTGCTTGGCGTTGATCCGAAAACTGTAGAGAAGTACATTGACGTGCTTGAGAAATCATACGTAATTTTCAGGCTTGGCTCTTTCTCCAGAAATCTGAGAAATGAGCTGAAGATGACCCGCAAGGTGTTTTTCTGGGATCTCGGAATCAGAAATGCCGTCATAGGCAATTTTGCCACTATGGAGAACCGGTCGGACAGCGGTGCCCTGTGGGAAAACTTCGTCATCTCAGAAAGGATGAAAATGAATGAATATGCCTCCAGCTTCGCCCAGTCCTATTTCTGGAGGACTAAAGACCAGAGTGAAATCGACTACATAGAAGAGGAAGACGGAACGATGAAAGCATTTGAGTTCAAATGGAATCCGTCCAAATCCGGGACAAAATGCCCGTCATCATTCGCATCGGCCTATCCCGACGCGAGTTTCATGGTAATCACGCCGGACAACATTGAGGAGTTTCTGCTTTAATGCAAAGTTCGGAATTATCCGCAGAAGCAGGATTGACCGGCATATAAAAATCGACAAAAACATATAAAATGTTTATAATCAAATAGCAAAAAGAACATGAGTGATCAAATTGTTCCCTCAATTACGCAACCTGTGGTTGCGCAACCGTACAAAGATTCAAAGCCAATTGCGCAATTAGATAAGTACAATTTTACTCTTCCCATAAAGCATCTGAATTGGACGCATAATCTGATACTTTTACAGCAGGTCAAAGACATACAAGCGAGATATTGGTACATAATTGGAAAAGCAAAGTTGACACAATGAAAAAATACAGGGACAATGAGGGCAGGAGGGTCGTGGAGGTCGATTCGCTTGCGTTTTTATATGAGAGGTATGGTTATAGCTGGCTAAAGCGGCATATGCTGAACCGACGGCACAAGAGGGCGCTGAAGAGGGCGGATGTCGTCACGGCACCGGATGCGGAGGTGGCATACGAGATTGAGAAATATTACTTTATCCCTAAGGAGACGGTAATTGTCAGAAAGCGTAAACTATTATAGCCCACAGCATTGCTCCGGAGACAACGAGCTTTATTCCCGTGCCGAGCAGGAAGCCGGCGAAGGCGCCGAGGGCGGACTTGAGGGAGTCGCCCGGGGTCTTGTTGCCATAGGTGAGTTCTGCGATGAAGGCTCCGAGGAGGGAGCCGAGAATCATGCCGATGGGAGTGAGGATTATGCCGGCTATCATCCCTATCGTGGCTCCGCGCGAGGCGTAGCGGCTGCCACCGGTGACTTTCGTAAGCATCCCGGGCATGAGGTAGTCGAGGGCCGTCACAAGGGCCGTCACTCCGAACCATATCCCGAGCACAGTAAGGGACATCCTGTCCCCGGCCGCATTCGTCCCGCTGCCCCAGAAGTAAAGGACAAGCAGTCCGAGCCAACTCAGAGGAGGTCCCGGCAATGCAGGAACGACGCTGCCCACCATCCCGAGGATGCCGAGCAGTATCGCCGCTATTATAATAAACGTTTCCATTATTCGGACATCAGCCGCTCTATGTCAACCGATGCAATCGGAAGTCTTTTACTACCCAGCCGGCGGGCGCCGTCCGGAGTGACAAGCACATCGTCTTCGAGGCGGATGCCGCCGAAATGGCTGTATTCCTTCTCAAGGCGGGCATAGTTCACGCGCCCCCTGTCGAGCCCGTCACGCTTGAACTGGGCGATGAGGGCGGGGATGAAGTATATTCCCGGCTCATCAGTGACGACATTGCCGGGAACAAGCCTGCGGGCCATGCGGAGATTAGCCAGACCGACTCCACCCTCACGCTTCTGGTCGTCGTCATAGCCGACATAGTCCTCTCCGTAGTCCTCCATGTCGTGAACGTCAAGACCCATGTTGTGACCGAGCCCGTGAGGCATGAAAAGTCCTCCGATTCCGTCAGCCGCGAGTTCGTCAGGGTCGCCCGTGACAAGCCCCGCAGCCTTGAGACCTTCGAGCATCTTGGTGACAGTGGCAATATGAACCTCACGGTAGGTAATTCCGGGACGAACCATCGAGAACGCGAACTCGTTGCAGGCGTGGACAAGGTCGTACATCTCCTTCTGCTGCGCGGTGAACTTGCCTCCGCAGGGGTAGGTGCGCGTGAAATCGGAGGCATAGTGGATGTTGCTCTCGGCGCCGGCATCGACCACGAGAAGACGGCCCGGAGTGATTATCTGGTGGTGGGTGTGGTTGTGCAGGGTCTCGCCGTTCTGGGAAAGAATTGTCGTGAACGACACGCCCCAGCCCTTCGAGAGGGTCACGCCCTCCATCCGACCGACTATTTCCTGTTCAAGCACTCCCGGACGGCATCCCTCGCGAGCGACTGTGTGCATCTCTATTCCGAGGTCGCAGGCATTGTCAATGGCCTCTATCTCACAGTCCTGTTTCACAAGGCGCATTGAAACGATTGCCCTGACAAGAGCCTTTGAAGCAGCGGAGTCCCCGTCAAGATGACGGCTGCCGACAACTTCCGGAACAAACCCAAGAATGGCAGCGAGGCGCATCTGGTTATAGTAGCGGGACTGAGGCACGAAATGGACGCGACGCCCTGCCGCCTTTGCCGCGGCTACTGCCTCGAAGAACTTGCCGTATGGCGCCGAGACCCCGTCCGAGGTGCTTCCGGCGTTCTCCCCTATGCCAATCAGCACCGCTTTCGAGCGCACCGAAGGCTGCGGCCCCATCCACACGATGTCGTCAATGTCAACGTCGTCGGCATACAGCGTCTCCGCCCCTGTCTCAAGGTCGAGCACAGCCGCGAAACCCGGCTCGTCAATCCCCCAAAAATAGAGGAATGTGCTGTCCTGCCTGAACTTATAGTCATTGCCCCTGTAGTTTGCCGGAGCCTCGACATTTCCCAAGAACACGGCGACACCGCTCTCTCCCTTCATCCGGCGCAGCAGTTCCGCCCGCCTGTTCACATATATTTCCTTATTAAACATATCTCTTTAATTTTCTTCTTATTCATAAAAATCTTAATCCCAAAGAGACCGGCCCCATCAGGGCAGTCACACAAGCGACCATGGCTAAAAGGCATTAGCCAAGAAAGCCTTTCTTCAGCAGCAGCTCAGCTATCTGCACGGCGTTCGTAGCCGCGCCCTTGCGGATATTATCCGACACGCACCACAGATTCAGCCCGTTCTCCACGGACTCGTCACGGCGGATCCTCCCGACGAAGACCTCGTCCTTCCCGAGCGCGTTTATCGGCATCGGATAGACATTGTGCACAGGGTCATCCTCGACCACCGCCCCCGGAAACGCGGCAATCGCAGCTCTGACATCCTTCAGCTCAAACGGCTTCTCAAGTTCCAGATTTATGGACTCGGAATGCCCGCCCATCACCGGAACGCGCACCGTCGTCGCCGTGACCCGAATCGAAGGGTCGAGAATCTTGTGCGTCTCGTTCACCATCTTCATCTCCTCCTTCGTGTAGCCGTTGTCGAGGAAAGAATCGATGTGCGGAAGAATGTTCATGTCAATCGGGCAAGGATACACCGCCTGATACTCGCCCCATCTTGCTCCCCCACGCTCGGCCTTCATCTGGTCCACAGCCTTGTAGCCCGTGCCCGTAACGGACTGATATGTCGAGACAACGATGCGGCGTATTCCATATTTATAGTGAATTGGAGCGACGGCAATCAGCATCTGTATCGTCGAACAGTTCGGATTGGCGATAATCATATCCCCCTCTTCGAGAACATCGCCGTTGATTTCCGGAACGACCAGTTTCTTCGTCGGGTCCATTCTCCAGAACGACGAATTGTCAACGACACGGCACCCTGCCGCAGCAAACTTCGGCGCAAGTTCCCCGGAGACCGAACCTCCCGCCGAGAAGAGCGCCAGCTGAGGCTTCGCGGCGATCGCCGTTTCAGCCGAGACGACCTCATATTCCTTCCCCTTAAACAAAATTTTCCTTCCGACAGATTTTTCCGATGCCACAGGCAGGAGTTTCGTCACAGGAAAATTCCTCTCCGCCAGCACCTCAAGCATCCTCGTGCCAACCAGCCCCGTGGCACCTACTACCGCTACTTTCATATCCTTAATTTTCTGTTTAACAAATATTTACTTCAATTCATCAAAGTTCCTCAACACCCTGAATATCCTCGCTCGGGCATTTGAGACAAAAATAGTAAATAATATGCGATAATGTTCAAAATTAGGGCACAACTATGCACATCAAGATAAATTTACCAAGAAATGGGGATGCGGAATAATATGACAGAAAACAAAATTTCAAAAAATATATCGAAAAATTTTGGAGATAAAAAATATCGCCGTATATTTGCAGTGTATTACAACACTAATACACTATCAAAATAAATAAATTTGATGATTAAATACTATTAAAATGATTACAATCAACAACTTAAGCTTCGCCTACGGCAACAACGCCGTGCTGAAGAACATCTCAATGGAGCTGAAACCCGGGAACATCTATGGGCTGCTCGGAGAGAACGGAGTGGGCAAGACCACTCTTCTGACCCTGCTCTGCGGACTCAAGAAACCGCAGACCGGAACGCTCGACATCGACGGCTACAGACCGTACGACCGCAAGCCGGGGCTGCTCACCAAAATCTACTACCTCAGCGACGAGGTCGCGGAAATCACCATGAAGCCGATGGAGTTCGCTCTGAACTACGGAAAGTTCTGGGACGGGTTCTCGCTTGAGGCTTTCGAGGCGATGATTGACCTGTTCGAGGTTCCGAAGGATAACCGTATGGACAGAATGTCGGCCGGCCAGCTCAAGAAGACGCACATCTCCTTCGCGCTCGCGAGCGGAAGCCGCTACACTCTCATGGACGAGCCGACCAACGGACTCGACATCCCGTCAAAGGCACAGTTCCGCAAGGCGCTGATGCAATACACCTCGGAGGACGCGACTGTCGTGATTTCAACGCATCAGGTCAAAGACCTCGAAAACGTCATCGACCCAGTCATAATCCTTGACCGTCAGGACGTTCTCCTCAACGCCGGCATCGCTGAGATTTCCCGTAAGCTCTTCTTCGACTACGGAACGGAGGTCAATCCCAACGCCCTCTACAGCGAGTTCATCCCGGGCGGCTGCATCCAGGTGCTCCCGAACTCCGACGGCCGCGAGAGCAAGGTCAACATCGAGGCGCTCTTCAACGCCGTCCACAAGAACAAGGAGTGGTTCAAGGCGACTTTCGGCAAAGGCGTGGCAACCGGTGGCAATGCGGAAATAGTCAAATAGGGTACAGCCCAAGCTAATATTCTTCAAAACACGAATACAATGAACAACAATACATTCAATTTTACGAGGTTCGGCAAATATTTCGTCAGCGACCTCAGGAACACATTCAACAACACATGGCTCACGGTCCTGCTCACATCCCTGTCAGGACTCATCGCCTACCTCTTCTGCGGCACGATTCACCTTCTCGTTGACGGAAGCTGGGCATCCTACGGACTAATCGGCAGGGCAATATCATTCTTCATCCTCCTCTACATCCTCATCCTCGTCGTCCCGTCGAAGGCATACGGGTTCTTCACCGACAAGCGCAGCGGAGGATTCTACACGCTGATTCCGGCATCGTCTCTCGAAAAATTCCTCACGATGTTCATCAACACGGCAATCCTCGCCCCTCTCGCATACGTCGCCATAGCCCTCGCCGCCGACAGCCTTCTCTGCCTCGTCGATCCAAAATGCGGGGAGACACTCATAACGGCCATGGCAAGCGGCGCCCACGACTTCAACGAACTGTGCAACATCACGGACGAAGGCCTTAACATACAGGTGTTCACAAGTGCGGAACTCTTCTGGGGCGTGGTCATGAACGTCATCTCCTGGACGCTCACTTTCCTGCTCGGAGCGCTCTATTTCAAGAAAAACAAAATCGGCAAGACCATACTCGTGATGATTCTCGTGTCAATGGCCACAAGCATGGTTCTCACTCCGATAATGATTCATCTCGGTGAGGGTCTCTTCGACTGGCTCGACAGCATGGACAACCCTGAACGCATCCTCAGCACCATTAAATGGACGAGCTACAGCGTCAGCATCCTAATAACGCTCGCCCTCGGAGTCTGGGCATACGTCCGCGTGAAAACCGTAAAACACTAAATTTCAGAAATATGGAATTTAACGCGAACAAATCTATATATCTCCAGATTGCAGACGCCATCTGCGAGAAAATACTCTCCGAAGAGCTGAAGGGCGAAGACAGGATACCGTCCGTCCGGGAATATGGGGCCAAAATCGGCGTGAACCCCAACACGGTGATGCGCAGCTACGAAAAGCTCACCGCCGACGGCATCATCTACAACAAGCGGGGGATAGGCTATTTCGTCACCCCCGACGCCCGAGGCAAGGTCCTCTCAAGCCTTCAGCGCGAATTTTTCGATACCGAATGGCCGGCCGTCCTCCGCAAGATGAAACTCCTGGAAATCAGCCTCTCCGACCTCCCGACCGACTGACATTTTCATCCCGCGCATTAAGAACTTGGGCTAAATCGACGATTTTTTCATCGATTTAGCCCAAGTTCTTCACTTTTGGCATACGACCAAGCGCTAAGCAAGGCTGACTTCAAGCCTCAGGCTGAGTCCCAGCGCATCTGCAAGGCGGATAAAAGACGACAACTGCATATCGGTCTCGCCATGTTCGATCCGGTTAATGTAAGTCCTTTTGCAGCCGACATTGTCCGCCAATTCTTTCTGAGTCAGTCCAAGCTCCTTGCGACGTTCTCTAAGCACCTCGCCATAATACCACGCCCGGGCCTTCGCGTCAAAAGCTTCACGCTCCGCCGTGCCGTGAGCCCCCACTTCTCTCGAGAGCACGGTTTCAGCCGGCACAAATCCCTCTTTCTCAGAAACATCAACATCTCTGAGAGCCGCCCTTTCTTCCGGAGACAGCCTATAATCCGAATTTCTCATAACATCCTCCTTAAAATATTCATTGCCACAGTCAACGCCCGTCCATAGTCCTTCGTTCCTTTCTTGACAAAACCACAAAGAAACACGACCTTGGAAGCCAAGTTGATGTTTTCATTATCCAACGAAAAGAGAATCACCCTCACCTCGTTATCAGCCGAGATTCTCAGTTCATAAAAATCCGTATTTGTCAACTTTTTGACAAATTTTGTCGGTATCGGAGACAATGTCTCCAATATCGTGACAGCATATCTGAGTTTCTCCTGAACCCGAGCACCGGACTCCATCTCAAACTTCAGGTATTCCTCAGAATAGAACAATTCTCTTTCCATCGGCAAAAGTAACTAATTGATTTCTTTTTTGCAAATATAAACGGCGGCCATCCTTTCGGATAACCGCCGCAATATTAGGCAGAGATGATGGCGTCCTCTTATCTATTCCTATTGAATACTATCGTTCTCATCATTATCGGAAGACCCATTCACGATTATACCTATAACCTTTGCTATTAGAGACAAGCATAGACTAAATAGCGCCATTGTAAGAGGCCAAAGCGGTGGTTCCGATGGGCAAAAAATCATGCAACATAAAAATATTAGCACAGCCAACAATGTTACAAGCCCCCCTAATAATGTTATAGCAGAAAAAACATTCCTCATAACAAGTAATCGCTAAAAACCAAAATCATATAAATTACAAAAAACCATCATATGAATCCTATCAGCTTTTCATAGGATGGGTTAGAAGCAACTGTCACACATAGATTAATAAAGATACTTTTTATAAGTATCAACATACCTGAAATACTTGTCCATATCGTTTCTATATTTATCTAAGTGCTTTTCAGAGCGGCGTTCCGCCTTATCCATGGCATCAGCATCACACTTATCAATTGCCCTGTTCATTTCAATTGCATCTTTCTTTGCAATTGCCTCAGGAGAACAAGAGCAAGACGTTATTGAACCCCCCAAACAAAGCAGGAGCACAACAATGTAAATACATCTTTTCATAGCTATACAACATTAAAACTCAACCAGATTTTATCTGATTCAATATCTTCTCATTTATCGCCAACACCGCGGTTTCGATTTTTGTTCTTGAATTTTCTGTCGAACTCTTAACAACAACATTCGTTGCATTTCCATCAATCTCCACAGAAATTCTGGCTACGATTTCCACAGATTCTTCACGATTCGAGTCGTCATTAATTGTCCATTTTGCCCGACAATTTTCTTCGCCCAACAAACTCCGAACTAGTTCATGGAATTCTTTCTTTGACAAGCACATAACTAACAAGATTATATTTCTGCAGCCCCAAGCAGATTAATAATAAAAACAGAAAGTGTGGAGCCTGATTTCGTTTATCTAAAGAGAGGTTCTGACAAAACCTAAAAGCAAATAAACTGAAACAATCCCCACACCTGTATCGAAGGGTGTAGAATACACGCAACCGAATACAGATGACGGTGCTGTTCGTCGTCCTTGCTTTTATTGAAACTGTCAGATTTCTCTTTAAGGACAGTGCGAAAACACTTTCATCAAATATGTAATTGCAGGCTTTCGCCTACAACGCGGCAAATGTATGAAATATTTTCGGAACATCAAAACAGCACCGATGGGATTGTTTCAAAATTAAAGATACTGATTCACACAAAAGAACTTGGGCTAAATCGACAATTTTTCCTTCGATTTAGCCCAAGTTTAGCATTAAATCCATCCTTTCATGCAGGATTCTGACAACAATTATAGTCTGAGAATCTATCCTCCTGAAGAAGACAATGTGCTTATTCACCCTATAGCCAAGCAATCCCGGACTGACTTCGTCATATTTCTTTACGGCATATATGTCCGCTCCTCCGGCAAGTCTCTTACAGATAGAAACTATTGACAGATAATAGGCATCTGCCTGTTTCTGTGACCAATGTGCCTCCGTATATGCCCATATGCCCGAAAGGTCTTCAATAGCCTTATTCGTATATAGAACGCTTCCCGTCATGACAATCGGATTTAAGTCTCTTGAGATGCTCCTCCGGAGAGAAGCCTGATACTACACCACTCTCCTCTCCTGCCCTTATGGCTGATTTCAGTTCCATAAGCCGGCTTTCGTTTTCTTCAAGCAATCTAAGACCCGCACGGATGACCTCGCTGGCATTATTATAACGCCCGCGCTCAACATTCGTGCGGATAAAATTTTCAAAATAGTCGCCCAAAGCCACTGATGTTGTCTTCATTGCCAATTGATTTTCGGCAAAGTTACCAATATTTGGTAACATTCCACCTATTATTGCCATTTCTAAAAAAATCTTTGTACAGCAATAATAGGCAGAAATGTTTGAAACAACACCAAACCTAAAAAAAGAAACACTAAAAATTTCTTTTTCTTTATATTCTACCTATTTTATATACCCAACCACCGCCCCAAAAACAGAATATGGGATAAATCGAAGACTTTTTCATCGATTTAGCCCATATTCTGTATGCTCACGCTGTAAACTACTCGTCCACAACGCCGTAGTCGGCGCGAAGACGGTCAAAGCCGGAGTCAACGAGGGCAACAACAGCGTCGTCGCCGCTGTCCTTGGCTATGTCCTGAACCATGAGGACCATGTTGCGGGCGCGGTCGAAATCGTCCTTGGCGTAGTCGTAGAACTGGAAGAAGAAGTTGACGGACTGGAACATCTTGTCGAGGAAACGGGTGGCAAGGTCGGAGGCCTTTTCTGTCTCTCCGAGGACATAGTAGAGGTTAATCATGTCCATGACCATCAGCTCGTTGGAGTAGCCGAGATAGGAAATGTCCAGCGGATAGTTCTTCTCCGGAACGCAGGCCTGACACTTGTCGAGCATCTCTACCGCACGCTCAGGATGACCTGCCTTGACCATCTCCTTAGCGACGTTCACGAAGAGCGCGCGCTGCGAGAGGACACCGCAGAAAGTGTAGAGGTGCTGGTTGTCGGCATAGTAGTCCGGATAGCTGAGCGCGTCCCACTTATAGACGTTCGTCATCATGTCGTAGAGCCTGTCCGGGTCGGCGAACCCGACCTCAGAAGTGCGCTGACGGTTGCGGATAGGGACGAACTTGTAGGAGAATCCGTCATATTCAAGATAGTCCTTGATGCCCATGTTCAGGTCTCCGCCCATGTTCAGAAGATGTATCGGCCTGTCCCACTGATAGTTCGAGAGCAGGTCGAGCATGAACAGCTCCGGCTTGGAAATGTAGTCCTTCTTCGGCGACATCGTAAGCACGATATACTCCGGAATCTGAGACTCATATTTCTTGTCTAGGATTCCGTACTTTATCACATTCTCCTTGTTCACCGGAACCACGAGCTTGCGAGAGCAGATGTAATCCACCATCTTGCCGGACGAGAGCGGAACCTTCGCCGAAGGGTGTCGGAATACTCGCATCACGTCGGAAAGGAGTATGGCGCTGTCGCGGGTGTCGTAGATGTGGACGAAATCGTTGGTGCCGTAGAGATACTGGCGCGGGCCGACGCTCAGATCGAGCGGGGCGGACTTGTTGCAGGCCCACTTCATCTGGTCTATGTGCCAGTCGGTGCCGAGCAGCGATGTGTTCACGATGCGCACGTCCGGACGGCACTCCTCAACCTCCTGGGCATACCAGAGCGGGAAGGTGTCGTTGTCGCCGTGGGTTATCAGGATGCCGTTCTCGCCGCAGGAATTGAGATAGTTGTAGGCCATCTCGACGGCCGTGCGGCGGTGGCTTCTGTCGTGGTCGTCCCAGTTTTCGGCTCCCATCAGGGCAGGCACGCTGAGGCAGATAAGCGTCACGGCGGCGGAAACCGCAGCTCCGGCAGTCTCGGAGGAAACCTTCTTCTTGGCGAGCAGTTCCTCAATCCACGTATATAGAGCCAGCACCGCGAACCCGATCCATATCGCGAAGGCGTAGAACGAGCCTGCGTAGGCGTAGTCCCTCTCGCGCACCTGGAACGGCGGCTGGTTGAGGTATATCACAATCGCGATTCCCGTCATGAAGAACAGCAGGAAGGTAACCCAGCAGCCGCGCTTGTCCCTAGCGAACTGGAAGAACAGACCGATAAGTCCCAGAAGCAGAGGCAGCATGAAGTAGTGGTTCTTGCCCTTGTTTTCCTTGAGATAGTCCGGGGCGTCGCTCTGGTCCCCGAGGCGTATCTCGTCTATGAACGGGATGCCGCTCTCCCAGTTGCCCTCGAAAAGCTCTCCGGGACTCGGGCTGTGGACGTCATTCTGACGGCCGGCGAAGTTCCACATGAAATAGCGCCAGTACATCCAGTTCAGCTGATAGTCGAAGAAGAAACTGAGGTTCTCGCCCATAGTCGGCTTGCGGTAACGTCCGCCCTGCTTGCCTCCGTTCTTCATATAGGAGCCGTAGAACTGCTTGTAGCGGTCATCCACGCCGTTGCCGCTGTTCCACATACGCGGAAAGAGCATCTTGTCGCCGCTCTTATAGACGATGTTGCCGAACGACGGGGCCTTGATGTACTTCCCGTCCATCGGAGCCCAGTACCAGTCGTCCTCGATGTAGTAGTCCGAGTCGAAATACTGACCGTAAATGAGCGGGGTGCTGCCGTACTGCTCGCGGCTGAGGTAGCGGCAGAGGGTGAAAGGGTTATCGGGCTGGTACTCGTTGGTCGGCGTGTGTGCGCATGAACGGATAATCACAATCGAGAACACGGAAAATCCCACCACGATAGTCGTGAAGCACAGCAGCAGCGTGTTGAGAAACGCCTTCTGCCTTTTCATCGTCACGAAAAGCCCCCAGAAGCAGAGCGCGAAGAGCAATACCATGAAGAAAACCGCCCCCGAGTTGTAAGGCAGATGGAATGTGTTCACGAAAAGCAGGTCAAAATAGGCGGCCGTCTTCGGAAGGTAAGGTATTATCACAAAGAGGATAAGCGCCAGTATCACGCACGAGAGTGCAAAGATTCCCACGAGCTGCCCGAATGTATATCCCCTATCTTCGCGCTTCCTGTAATAATAGAGGAAGACGAGGCACGGAATCGTCAGCAGGTTCAGCAGGTGAACGCCTATCGAAAGTCCCATCAGGAAGCAGATCAGCACAATCCAGCGGTTCGCGTAGGGCTCGTCCGCCTGTTCGTACCACTTCGTCATCGCCCAGAACACGAGCGCCGTGAAGAGCGAGGACATCGCATAGACCTCACCCTCGACCGCCGAGAACCAAAATGTGTCGGAGAAGCAGTATGCGAGTGCCCCGACGGCTCCGCTTCCGTAAATCGCGAGCGCCTTGCCTATGGAATATCGCCCGTTTTCATCGGGTTTTACAATGCGTTTCGCGAGAAAAACTATCGTGAGGTAGAGGAAAAATATCGTCAGCGCAGAGCATATCGCGCTCATCGAGTTCACCGCGACGGCAGCGTGCATCTTGTCCGAAAACATCGTACAGAACCGTGCAATAAGCTGGAACACAGGGTTTCCCGGCGGATGTCCGACTTCGAGCTTATATGACGATGCGATGA